>JAEEGL013460322.1_pt1 | contig 62558 bp, 44 predicted proteins | sample 9134231 | NCBI WGS metagenome assembly JAEEGL01 (sample SAMN16246548, study PRJNA631951) | gut metagenome | biome: gut microbiome; feature: rumen; material: fiber-attached | host: Bos | place: Iran: Karaj | collected 2018-10
AAGACCAGCCTTTAATGTAGCCTGACGAGCAACGTTCTGTCCAAGACCTGCCTGGATAACGCAACCCATATATACGTGGTCTACGTCCTCTGGCTTGATGCCAGCTCTCTTAACAGCTTCCTTGATAACGATTGCTCCAAGGTCAGCTGCTGGTGTAGTACTAAGTGATCCGCCCATAGTACCAATAGCTGTTCTACATGCGCTAGCAATAACTACTTTTTTTCCCATGTTTTCTTTCTCCTTTGTTAAGAAATACTTTTTTTGTTTTGACTGATTGACTGATTATTCTGTCTACTCGATAAAAAATCTTCTTTTGTACATATTATACAAATCCGCGTATTTAAAACTGTTAATTTTTTAACAAGCCTGACTAAAAAAAATAAACCTCAATCCGCCGTCGATGTGAAAATATTAACACAGTTTCTTCACAATTTCAAATAAAAATTTTGTCAGAAGAATCTAATTTTTGATTGTTTTCTGACTATTTATCATTATTTTGCTCAATTCACAAACTCTGCTTGTTAAAATATTATCAATAAACGTTGATTTTTCGTAAAAAAGGAAACCGTAGCCCTAGGCTACGGTTTCCAAATTGTGTCTATGTATATGACAATTTAAAATAAATTCGCACACGTATTTTTTAAAATTCTACAGCCGTGAATCTATACGTATATAAATTATCACTCCAACTTCCTATTTCATCTGCTGTAGAAACATACAATGTTCTAGAAGCTAACCTTCCATATTCATCCCTTGCAAAGCACCCATTATGATTTCTTTCATGTCCTGTGGTTTCAGTTCCAATTTGAGCGATTCTATCCCATGGAACACTCTCCAACGCATCAAGGCTACCATCCCAGCTTGCACTATAAACTGATTGCTTTGAGGATATAAAATCAAGCTTTCCACCTGGGAATGGATGCGTATCACAAGTCATATATATCATTCCATCATCATACGCAAAATCCGCGTTACTGATAAAATCATAACTGCAGGTAATTTGCTTTTTGCCAAGTCTCTGTATATTACCTAAATCTGCACAATCTAGCTCTTCTACATAAGTCGTCGTTTTAGAGGCGGTGCCGCTTGTATAGAAAAGGAAAATCTTTCCATCGTAATTTATCAGTGAAGGTTGACCAACACCCCAATGGCCATCCCTGGTTGCTGCCACAACACGGCCAGTTTTCTTCCAACTTGTCAAATCATTTGAAACAGCAAATCCCACCTCATTTGCAGTACAATCATATGTTGCGCAGCCTAGATAAGCCATCAAATATCTGTAGTCTTCTCCATCATAGCTAAAATTGCCTTCTATGACGGTTGGATCGCAAACCTGCACTGAATCCCAGGCACCTGATGTCGTTGTAAGAACTCTTTCTCCATTAAAACAAATTCCATCCTTAACTTCGCCTGGGGTCGCCTCATTGGAGCAATACAAAATATCCCCATCTATACTTGTTGGGCAATACTTATATACACCTATCCTTGCAAGAGGTACTTCTTCATCATCAAGGGTTACCTGCTGTGGAGGCTGATTAGATAGCGAGCAAAAAATAAAATACCCAGAAATCGCTATGACTTCTATACTACGTATTAGCCGCTTCTTTGTAAAAAACTTGTTCTTCATAGCGTCTCCTCCTTTTCTTACCAGGGGGAAATAGTTACTCCTTATAACAAAAGAGTACCATCTAAAACGCTATCAAAACGGTTTTTCACAATAGATATACGGAAAATTAACCGTCTGTTAAAAGAAAATTAACAAAACTTTCATATATAGAAAAAAGCCATATGCCTCTCTGGACATATAGCTTTTTTAGTCTTTTAAACCACATTAGGTTCCAATTTAAATCTGTCACGAATGGCTCTAAGATATATTTCTTTATTGCCCGATGCTGCCAAAATTGGAGCATATGCATCCCTTCCACTGATTCTATATAGATAATTATAAGAACCGTCCTCCGGTGAGCCAAAAGCTTTCATATAATCCTTGCAAAAGTCTAAAATACCTTGCTGTGTTTCCTTAATTCCGTCAAGATTATCATCATAATTTCCGAAATCATATCCTATAGAACCATTCTCCAATACCTTAAAACCCTTAAACTGTTTAGTCGGAGAGCCAAGGAGTAATTCCCAAAATACATTGTAATCCTTTGACGGATCATGCTTTTTCATCAAATCTCGATTAAAACTCTGAGAATATAGGTATGCAATCATTACACCGCTCTGCAAGAATGTTTCCGTCTGATATGGTTCCGCATTATGCACGGTATTCGTACCAGCAATCATTCCAAGGATTTCACATGGAATATTCCATTTATCCTTACAAAGCCTGCGAATTGCTATTGCTCCACTTCCAGCCCATCCTATATCAACCAGAAGAGCCTTGCTACAGCCAGCAAGCATTTTCTCATAATATCGCTTTGCAGCCTTGTTTCTCTGCTGATAAATGGCATTAATTGCATTCGTGTTTTCTTCTAAGAATATTCTAAGAATTTCTACATTCTTAACTGTAAGCTCATCAGACAAGTGTAGCTTAATCTTTCGACCTTCACTACCTATCAAATCCACCTGCCTATTTGCGACAGTATATCCATCCACCTTATCAGCAAGGTCACATAGCTCCATAGAACTTAAAATATCTGATATCTTATACTTTTGATTTACCTTGTGATAAAGGAAACGTCTAAAGTAATCACTTTTATCTAAATCAAATGTGAGAATCGTCGCAGCCTTTCTCGACCAGTATGCATACTCAGTTCTACCTGCATCCTTCTCCGATGGGTACATCATCTCATATACCTGCTTGAGGGTGTCACCATCACGAGATAAAAACAGTAGCTTGTCTATATCATGAAGGCTTGCATATTCATGTATATATGAACAATATCCTAGCGCGAAAAGGCCTCCATAAATATATCCATATTCGTATTCCATGGACGTTGCCTTTTCATCAATCGCCGAATAAATTCTATTATTCACTACTCCTCTATAGGCTCCTCCCACAAGAGGTGACATATCGTATGAACGATAGAGAAGTGTATTTTTATTTACATTAGGATAATACAAAGTGTCAAACCCGTGCTTCTGCGCCATTTTGACATCGCTGTGAAGATTGTCACCTACATGAATATAGCGAAGCTCGTCCCCGGTTTTCTTTTTGACTACGTCAAATAGTCTTCCATCGCTTTTACTCTTGTGATATTCATTAGAAACAAAAATATTCTCATATCCAGCGTATCCGTTTTTCGCTAGCATTTTCACGAGAAAATCTTTGGTCAAGTACATATCAGATGTAATAACAATACGCTTGCCCATTTCCTGTAGACGCTTAAACACCTCATACATAAATGGATTTGCATAGCAAATATCAAGCTCTATTTCTTCCTCAATAGACTTTCCCTTGGCCGCATCAAATCCTGTGATTTCATGCATACGATTCCAGATATCATCTATGTCAATCTCGTAGTCTATTTGCTGCTTAGCCTTTTCAAGTCGTTTTGCTCTAATTGTTCTAGCCTCATATTCAGCACGTGACCGCAAATCTTTGAAGTTCAAAAAATCCAAACGACAACCTATTAGGTAAAACAAATCAGCCGGTTCAGAGAATGGCCTAAGAATCAATGTATCAAATATATCAAATGATATAATGTCGTACTTTGAAAGCTTTTCTACAAACTTGTCTACAGAAATATCAGGAAATTCTTTCTTAAAAGCTGCCATCTCTGCTTCTTTATATTCAACATTCTTGTACTCAAAGGCCTTGGTCTTATTGTCTTCTCCAAGAAAATGCATGAACAAGCAATAGTATGCAAAATTCAGCCACAGAAGATATAACCAAGACAATATCTTTACAAAGCCTTTTGAATTGTCATGCACTCTATGATACCTCTGTCTAATACCAATATGTTTATTAACAAAAAAATTATAAATTCTTAATCTCATTTTTCTCCCTAAAAAATCTCCCAGCCTTTGATGGGAGAATCATTTTAATTATTATCAGTGCCAGTTATTAACGTACTCTCTATACCTTGGCAATGGAACAGTAATTATTCCTCTTCCTTGTGCTAAAAGCATATGCTTCTTTATTAATCGATCTCGTAATGAAGTATAACCTGATTCCTTTTTCATTTTTGATTTTATCTCAGATACGTCACCCGATTCTGTATTCACGATTATCCTCACAAGCTCTTGCTCAGCATTTGTCATATTATCCCATAACAAATCATACTGAGAGCCTATCTTCTCATCAAATTCTACTTCTACCTCTTCATCAATCACGGATTTATTCAATTTAAAACATATCTCTCCTAAAACCTGATATGCATATGCGTAGCCTTTTGTAAATTTTGCAAGTTCTATCGCATCTGTCTGAGATACTTCTAATAACTGTCGATATTTTCTTGATATGCTATGAACATCCAATGGCTTCATTGTCACTGCTTCATTTCTAACAAAAAATGATAAATGTGGTACATTAACAAAATCCTCTATATTTTTTGAAAGGCCTGTACATATAAATCGCACGTTTACATCTTTCTGCATTATTATAGTTCCAAGAATAGAAAGGAATCTAACCATTTCATCTGTTTTTGCTATATCATCAATACCAATCAAAATATTGTAATTTTTCTTTTTAGCCTTATTAATCATCTCCTGCAAATCTGCTTCATCTGAATAATAATTCTCATTATCCTTTATATTAATTGTTGAACTTGCAGTTCCATTTGCAGATATCACTGCAATATTCCCCTCTATGGACGCTGATGTTTCAATGGATTCGCTTATATTTTTATTATTGATAAACGATTCCTTACTCAACAATGACAACAATGTTTGAGTAGGATTTCCGCCTGCAGATAACGAATACACTAGCCAATTCTTTTTTTCTCTAAAATGATTCATTACTATTGAGTATTCAACAGACTTCCCCGAGCCTCTTAATCCAACTATTTTGTATACATATTTAAAAGACTCTGGGCTCTCAAAATTAGCTATAATCTCATCTGCATAATGTGTTTCTATTAATGCATTACCAGCAATTCCTGGCGTCATTGTAAAAGGACTTATTCTTCTATTCATACTTCGTACCTTTTGTGATTATTTTTATATTTTGTGATGCTTTGTGATTTTTTATTCCATTTGTGATTGTTTGTAATTTTACGTGATTTAATTATATCACATTTCTTTTTTTATCCACAAACGAATTGCAATAAATTGCAATCTAATTGTAGTAATTGCAATTTATATAGTTTTATTTTAGAAAAAATTGCAATTCGTTTTGTAAAAATTGCAATTCTGTTTGCTAAAATTGCAACTCAGAATCTTTTCTAATTATTAATTGAAGCTAGCAACTTTTCCAAATCATTTAACTTAGTTTATTTTTTCTCATAAATCTTTCAAAGTAATCATTCCATATTTCCGCTTGTTCGAGCTTGTCTGTATATAGAACATTCTGTACAGGTCTACTTAACAATAAATAATCATCATTAGGTTTCTCATCTGTATCCCAAACACATGGCAAGTTCTGTTTCTTCAAGAATATAAATGCTAATCTGAAACTGAGCCACTTTAGTCTCATAATTTAGATAATCTTTCAATTACGCAGCCATGCTCTTTTGTTTTTTCTTCATAATTTACACCAACTAACAATATATCACCTACATAGTCTTGCAATATTGTTGGATATTTCTTTTCTTTCAACTGGTTTAGGGCTGCTGTTTCAGTTTTATTCCATTTGAGCTCTACTAGCATTGCTGGTAAATTTGAATCTCTCTTTGGGAGATATACTACATCCGCAACGCCCTTACCAGAAGGAAGTTCTTCTATCTTTTGATATGTATCAACACAACAAATATATGCAAACTTAATAACATATCTAAGAGCTTGCTCATTATTGTAAAATGTTGGTGCATATTCTGAACATCTTATTTGATCGATAGCAGCAGCAACCGCATTCCCTTGTAAATCCAATGTTGATTGGAACAGTTTTTCAGAATTCTTTACCAAGTCTGCTAACTTTGATTTACTCTCATTCTTTAATAAAGATTCAAACTCTGTTCTTACCTCTTTATTAGGAATACGAACCATTTGATTATTGCTATCATAAGCAAGATATCCCAAGTGTATCAACAGCGTTAGAACATCATCTTTACTATTGAAGGTCTCAACATCATTGTTGAAATTATTGATATCTACATGAATGTGCTCTCCAGAAATCAATCTAGCTATATCTTCCTGCAGACCCTTGAAATCCATATTAATGTATGTAAACAATGTTTCTGCCGCACTGGTCTTACGCCAATATGATTCCAATCTCCCCATCTCGATTGCCTGCATCACAGAGTATGGGTTATATATTGGATTTATCCCATCAAAAGAATAGCCATCATACCATTCCTTTAATTCATCCAAAGAAATACCCGTATCATTTTGCTGGCAAACATATTTTATATCTTCAGCATTAAAACCGGTATACTCTGCAAACTTTCCTGGGTTGATAATAGTAAATTCATCAAAATCAGATACTGCCGATTCCGTTCCATCCTTTTTGATTGGAAGAATGCCCGTCATGTAAGCAGCTGCTACTGCTCTCGAAGTAAAGTTACCATTTTTGAACAAGCTTCTTAGTAAATTTAAATATGCCGTCTGGACTACACTATTATCCTTAGCCTCACGGATAATTGCATCCCATTCATCAATTATAAAAATGATCTTCTTGCCAGATTGTTCTACATAATTCAAAAGAATATTAGTAAAAGATTCCTGTAAATTCACATCTGAAACAGCAGAAACATCTTTTATCACAGCATCCTGTATATCCTTAACAATAGAATTGATACTATCTCCTCTACTGTTAAGTTCAGAGATAAAGCTAGTGATATCAAGATAGATTACATTAAACTGATTAAGATTGCTAAGTTTAGTATCATCTCTAGCAATTTGATAATTTGCAAACAGATTCATAGATTCACAAGTACAATCATAATAAGCACACAGCATCTGCGCAGCATAAGATTTTCCAAATCTTCTAGGTCGACTAACACAAACAAGATTCTTCTTTGTGCCAATCTTCGAGTTGATAATGCTTATTAATCCTGTTTTATCTATGTAATTTGATTTTATAATCCTATTGAACTCTTCATTTCCAGGGTTTAAGTAGATGCCCATAATCAGTCTCCTAAAATCTATTAACCAAAAATTGCCTAGTTTAATCCATATGATATAATCTTACGAAATTACCAAATTCAGGTAGTTAATCTATTACATCGGCCCTCTTAACGGATTTTGCATTGCAACCTCCTCTTAGTTTTTGACTAATGTAATTATAGCAACACCGTTATAGAGGTGCAATCTTTCGCAATCAGGTGCATCCTAATTTTCTCTTGAGTTTCCGCTCTACATATCTCCAATAAATCGCATTCTTCAACTTATTAGACTTAATGGCAGCCACTTTCCTATGATTCTTTGCTGGATCAATTTTGTATAGCCATTTGATTCCCTTCAAGAAATCATCCATTCCCTTTATAGCGGCATACTCATAATCCCATTGCTCTTGTAAGTGAAACTTTGTGATAGTCTCTTTCCACCCAGCAAGCACATCCTGACCAGCCGAAAGATATCCGTATTTTTCATTAACAAAATGAGAATTTCTAACATCGTAATAAACCATTGAAGGTGAATACTTCTTTTCCCAGGTCTGATGCCAAATATGTACGCCATCAATTATTATTGGAGTCTTGCCACAACGCAAGCCATATTCCACATCATCACAATGGATGAAGAAAGGCATTACATCATTATCCTTTGCAAAAGACATTGGGTAGCAGCAGAACCACCAGCCACCATATTCAGCTCCACAATGAAAGTCCACTTTACCCGGCTCATACTCGCCATATTCGCCTTCATCATCAGAGATATCTCTCAAAAACTGGATATGTTCTATATTACCGCCATTCCATTTTTCAGCAGCTGTCCACTGAATGCTTGGATTATCTATATCAAACATGCGACCAGCAATTGGACGACTAAAACTATCATCGTCAGCCTTCTGCAAGAAATTATATAAAATATAAAAAGCAGAAATATCAAACTCCACGTCATCATCCATAAATATCACGTGAGTAAACTCATTATCGTATTTACGAATTTCCTCCAGACCACGCTGAAAGCCGCCTGCCCCACCATTATTTTTGTTGTAAATTAGATGTACAATTTCATTCTCATCCAATGAAATCTCAGAAGCGTTATCTACAATAAAGATATGAAGGCCCCCATAAAATGATGAGCCTTCATTAAAAAATTCCGATGCCAATAACTTTGCAACGTTCTTTGTTAGATATTGTTCTCGCTTATATGTACATATGTTAATAGCAATTCTAACGTTATTCATTTTAAATAATCCTAGATATATTTCTCAAATTCAGAAGTACTTAACCCAGCACGTTTTACAGTTCTTTCTCTGCAAGCTTCAATGCTGAATCAATAACAGCATCCATATCGTAATACTTGTACTCACCTAAACGACCGCCGAAGATAACCTTATCTTCCTTAGCAGCGAGTTCTTTGTACTGTTCGTAAAGCTTGCCATTCTTATCATCGTTGACTGGATAGTAAGGCTCGTCGCCTGGCTTCCACTCTGAGCTGTACTCACGGCTGATTACAGTCTTTGGAAGATCATTGCCATTCTCATCCTTGCCAAACTCGAACCACTTGTGCTCGATGATACGTGTCCATGGAGTCTCAGCATCTGTATAATTAACAGCTGCATTTCCTTGGAAGTTTGGCTTGTCAAGAATTTCATTCTCAAATCTTACTGAACGATACTCTAAAGTACCAAGCTTAAAATCGAAGTAAGCATCAATAGGGCCTGTGTAAACAACCTTTTCAGCAAGTGCATCAAGCTCAGCCTTGTTCTCAAAATAATCTGTATCAAGACGAACTTCTATTCCATCAAGCATATTTGCAACCATCTGTGTGTAGCCACCAACAGGGATTCCCTGATAAAGTGCGTTGAAATAGTTGTTGTCAAATGTGAGACGAACTGGAAGTCTCTTGATGATGAATGATGGGAGCTCTGTACATGGACGTCCCCACTGCTTCTGTGTGTAGCCCTTGATAAGCTTCTCATAAATATCTGTACCAACAAGAGAGATAGCCTGCTCCTCAAGATTCTTTGGCTCTGTGATACAAGCAGCCTTCTTCTGCTCTTCAATCTTTGCTGCAGCTTCCTCAGGAGTAACTACTCCCCACATCTTGTTGAAAGTGTACATGTTGAAAGGAAGTGAATAAAGCTCTCCCTTATAGTTTGCAACAGGTGAGTTTGTGAAACGATTGAATGTAGCAAACTTTGTAACATAATCCCAGACATGCTTCATATTAGTATGGAAGATATGAGCTCCATACTTGTGTACATGGATTCCTTCAATCTTTTCTGTGTAAATATTACCAGCAATATTAGGTCTCTTGTCGATAACAAGAACTTTCTTTCCGGCATCTGTTGCCTGACGTGCAAATACTGCACCAAATAAACCTGAACCTACAACTAAATAGTCGTACATAACATTTTCTCCTTGAAATAAATATAATCTAATGATTAATGATAAAATTAATAATACACAGGAGGTATTATTTTATGATGTATGAATACATAACCTTAGAAGACAACACATCCATTGCTCATTCTGATATGAAATCTGATGGCACTGTAAAGGTATATATAGAAAAACCAATCGAAGGAGGTTTTCAGCATGTGACATGCTATTTACCTAAATATGAATGGTGCGATAATGATGGTTTTTCAAATGACGAGATTGCTAAATTGCAAAAAATCATTGAAAACAATGCTCGTCTTATTATTGAGCTTTCTCAATAATACTTTACTCACTATATGGATAAATCTTTATATAATCTATCAATAAATAATTATCCTCTCCAACCAGCTGTGATGCGCCTATCACTATCTGGTCAAATATAGCAGACTTAGGTCTAAAAGTAGTCTCTACTTCTACCCATTTATCATTTTCTACATTTACAGTATGCACTATTTGCATTTCTCTCGAACCTGAGTCTTTAATATGGAAATTAAATGTTTTACTAAGCGACTGCATTTTGAATTTAATCTTTAATAGGTATTCTTTTTGTTCTAACTCCCGTCCTATATTCAAACATGCATAATGCCCCGCCCCCACTCGCTTTAATGTATGTAGAAGAATCTTATTATTAACTATAGTTTCTTCCCAGATTGTCTGATCAAAATCAAAATAAGTGTTCTTTGGTTTACATACAAATGTTGCGTTTTTTTCGAAATCCTCATATATACCATGATTTGGTTTCAATGCATAATCTGCTGCTTTGGAAAATGGTAATGTTAGAATTGCTTTAAAAAATAAATCTCTTTTTGGAGAAGCATAATTTAATTGTTTATTCAATATATTCCCATTTCCTTCAATCCAACCAAGTGGAACTTCTTTGTTAACTTTGACTTCTTCTGATGTAATCCTCATAAAAAGATCTTCTCCTTGTGGCGAATTGACTATTACTGCACTTACTCCACGAGAAGAATCTATATTACGTTCATACTTATCAATCCCCCAAAAATCACCTATTGATATATCTCCTACTCTTGGCAATTTTTGATAATTACATTTTTCACAATGCGTTCCACACATAACGTGAGAATGGAATAGTCTCTGATAATTATCCTCCCCCCCGCCATTCAAACATTTGGAGTTTCCATCTTCATATTCAATACGCACAGTACTGCAATTCCACCCATTAGTTTTATCTCTAAATTGATAAGATTTTACTTGTCCTAATTCTTCCAAATATTTCTTAAAAAACATTGAGGACGGTGCGTTTGCACAAAAAATATCTACCAAATATAAATTTGAATAGTCTTTTCTTAAATATTTTTTTAGTCCCTCAATGTGACATGGTGTGCCAGAAAAAAGGACTGTCTGACCAGATTCTAATCTTTTTTTGACATCCAAAAATGTATTTCCAATGTAGGCTTGGAGATACTTAGATTTATTTAATCTATTTAATTTCTCTAATGATTCTACACAAACATATTCAGCTGGATGCTCTTCCCCCCAAGCCACACCATATACACATCCATTGTCGTTCAATACAATCTTTGCTAAATGAGAGAAAACTCCACCTGAAGAACTGTTTTCGATAATCTCTTTATTAGAGCTAATAAATTCAAATAATCTTGGCTTATATTCCACATTTTGATTACGTCTTGTAGTCAAGGTTGCTGGACATGAATCATAACATTTACCACAGTTAATACACTTTGAATAATCTAATTTTGTCTTATAAAATCCATATTTGTCTGTAGTGTATGTCAATGCTCCTACTGGGCAAGTTGAAATACATGCGCCACATCCCACGCACATATTTCTGTCAATTTTACTAGCGACACTTTTTGATACATTATTTCCCAAATTGTTTTGCAACCAATTGAAGCACCTGTTCTGTTCTGCTTGCATAACTGGCATAGTTTCGTCGTAATGAGACTCTAATAATTTTTCATAAGTTAAAACATCAAATGTTTTTATTAAGCGGTGAGATTGTTTAAACAATCTTAATAACGATTCAAATCGCCCTACCCCCCTATTATAATTAGCCAAACTAACAAATGGTTTTCCATATATCAAAGAAAAACATGTTCCATGAAAAGAATCCGTAATAACGCAATCAGCTTCTGAATATAATTTTAAAAAATTTTGAATACTGATTCCAGGAATTACAGAATCGACTAGCTCTCCAAATTTTTTTGCTTTTTCATCTGACTTTTCCATATCAGTCAAGCAAACAAGTCTTATACCATTTAAATATTCTTTAGCACCAACCATATATTCAATTTTTTCTGGTGTTGGATCTAAAATAAAGCACAAACAATACGGTTCTTCAATTTTTATATCTGCTTCATCAACAAGTTCTTGATACGTATCCCTATTAACTAGAAAAACCGGGTCACAAACTTGTTCATTTTCATATTTAAAATCCGTTAATAATGCCTTGGCTGCATAATCTTCTCTTGCACTAATAGCATCAAAATCATGTACTAAACTATAATACTTATCTATAAAATTTTTAGGTAATGATGTATAATTTCCAAAGCTCTGTGCATAGGCTATCTTTTTTTTACATTCCTCGACAAACGAAAAGAAAAATTGATCACCCGTATATTTTTCTAAGTCTGGATTCCAAACCTGATCACTTCCCAAAACAAAAGCATCTACATAGTTATTATAATTAATGAGTTCGCTATATTTATATCTTTCTGCTACATCATAGTGTTTTAAGGCGAAATCAATCTGCAAGCCACTTGGAATCGATTCTCCACTTCTCCATAGCATAAGAACACTTTTTCCCATTTTTTGAATAGCACGGTTTAAGGCAAAATAGGTTAAACATGCGCCATAATTCAAATTGTACCACCACCCAAATATACCGACATCATGATGTAATGCCTTGCGCGAACAATCAAAGGATGATACATGGGTATCAAATGCAACACTATCTTCAACTTCATGCATTGCTTTATCCCACACAACAATATTAAGCCCTCTAGAATTAGTTGAATAATCAATTTCATTGATACTTATTATGCACTCATTATTATTATTAAATGGTGCGCTATATACATAAAAATTATTATTATCTATTCTACTCGAACAAGTAATGTTCCCTCCATTTTCACTTACCTCCTCAAACACGACACCATGATTATCAATAATAGCTGCATACCCCACCATTTGTTTTCCGCAAAGATTTACCTTTAAACCTAAGTCTTGAAGCTTATCATTTATTTGATTATCTAACCAATACCCAGCATTGTCTTTTACACTAATGATTACTATCTTATTTGTAAGTTTTTTAAGTTCATACAAATACTGCGATAAATCTGTTATTAGTTTTAATTCCATTTACTTATTCTCTACTTCCTAACAAATACTCCATCGTCGTATTAGACCACAGTCAATACTATGGTCTAATAGCAACTACTTATATTTAATACTATGCATTTTCGCCTTTAGTAACTGCCTTTAATGTTCTTGGAATAACAGTAACTGCTCTTCCAATTTTGTATGATTTAGAATTCCAAGTTTCTCCCAGATGCCAATTTGCCTCATCTCTTTCTTGCGTTAATCGTTCTCTTTCATTTCTTAAATACTCAACTTCTTGTCTAAGTCTTTCAATCTCTGCATCCTTCTCTGGATGACTATTGTTTAAAACAAAATGATTGCATAAAAATTCATGCTCTTCCAACAAATTGTTATACTGCTCAAGATTAAGAGTAGCAGTTTTTGGATTTTTTAATCCATAATATTTTGAAATAGCTTCAAAGTGCATCTGCATAGTTGTGAGCCCGTTATGAGTGTTCCAATATTCCCCTAAAGACTCAGGATTATCTACAAAATATCTAATTTTGTCTAAGAAATCATATTTATCTCCACTTCTGAACTTAAACAATTCAGACTTACATAGTTCGCTTGCGCCACCTGCATCGCTAGAAAGTACTGGCACTCCATTTGCAACCATCTCAATAGCTACCTGTGGAAGATTATCTTCCCATAATACTGGAATTATTCCTAAATTTACACCTTGTAAAATCCATTGCAAATCAGAGTGCTTATAACCATGTATTATATTTACATCATGGAAATATTTTAACTTTTCATATACAACATCATCCATTCCTTGTGTTGTTGTTGTTAAAACTAAATCAATTTTTGAAGCAACATCTTTTTCCAATGTAGACAAAGAGTCTAATAAGAATGGATATCCCTTCTCAACATAATTTAAGTCTGAACCCAAATATGCAACTTTAACAAACTCTTTTACTTCACCGTTAGCGTGTCCAAGCTGATAATCGGCTATTTTAGTTCCAATATAATCTGTAACAACTTTACTTGAATCAATTCCATTTTTAATAGCTATTTCTCTTACTCTATCTGCAACAGCAAGAATTATATCCATGTTTTCATTAAGCTTATTAGTGGCTAAAGTAGTATATTCAATAAACTTATCAGAACTCTGTTTCTCATTTATATTGCTCAATCCCAAATTTTCAAGCCAATTATATTCCTCAAACATATCTGCATTTGGAACAGGATATTTTCCTCTCGCAATAATTTCTTCTGCAACATTTTTAAAGTTTTCTCGATCTATACATGAATCACATTTTTTGCAATCCTTATGTTCATCGCAAATGCATTTTTCATCTCTTCTAAAATAGAAACCTGTCATGCAGAATGGCACATAATTATGAATTGAAAATACAAATTTAGTATTAACATATTTTTTCTTTAAGTCTAAGACATCAAGCGATAATCCTTCTAAATTATTAAAATGAATAGCATCAAATTCACCATTTTCCTCGATAAATCTATCAATTACTTCTTTAAGAGTCTTGTTTTCGAAGCCAATTTCAGGATTTAAGAACAATGTATCTATAGGCGCTGGTACAGGAGAATTTACAACCTCATAACATCTACAGCGATTTCCAAAAATACTGTTTAAAGGTCTGATAAATGTTTCATTTTTAGAAATGTCATAAGCCCATCCACTGCTCAAGAAATATACTGTTATATCAGGTCTCTTTCTAATTAATGTTTGAATAAGATTCTTACAATAAATTGTAACACCACCACCAACTGAGTTTGGATTATCAAATGGGACCCAATTATAAATTAATACTTTTCCACCTGATGGAATCAAATCATTAATTGGAGATCTGTATTTAAGAAATGTATTCTGATCCCATTCATTAAAATCTTCATAAATAACATCAGAATTCATTTTATTCAACATTTTTTGAATATATGGACGCACCATATCTCTGTCTTTGTCATAATTTTTTTCTTGAGTAGCACCTACCAAATACATGAGAGCTCTAGCGTATGCAAATTTCAAAGTTTCCCTGTCAGCATGATGTGATTTCTCTATAGCATTTAAATTATCAATCATTCTGTTAAAAGGTAATCTTAAATCATACGAAGCTGATGATGAATTTGAGTTAGTTTTTCTATAACAATAATATGGCTTACGTGTCCACTTTATTTTTTTTGCAAGGCAAAGGGTTTCAAAGAAAAACGGATTATCAACCCATCCTCCTCCTTTTACTTCCTTAAAGCAAATCTTATGTTCATTTAAAAATTCTCTTCTATAAATACCTGTCCAAATAGATGGATGTCCCCATAATAGTTGTGGATGTTCACTAATAACAAATGACTCCTCAACGTCTGGCATATCCGCCCTTTCTCTATTTTCAACCTTTGTAAGAGTTCCATTTTCTTCATCATAACAATCCCAAAAATTTCCCTTGACTAAATCAACCTTTCCGCCTTCAGTCAAATCATATAACTCTTCATACATTGTAGGAATAATAAAATCATCACTCTCGACAATACCAATATACTCTCCTTTAGCAAGCTTAAGGCCTTCATTCATTGTATTGCCATACCCTGTATTTGGCTTATGGAGTACAACAATTCTATCATCCTTCGCTGCGTACTCATCAATAATTTTTGATGAATCATCCTTTGAGCCATCATCCAAGCATATGATTTCTATATCTTTTAAAGACTGCCTGCACACACTGTCTAAACACTGTCTCAAATACTTTTCAACATTGCAAATAGGCATCAAAACACTAACCTTTGCTTTATATTTTTTCTCCTCTACCTTTCTCTCATTGTTACTCATTTCAAAACACTCCTTTTTATAATTTTGCAACTACGTTCTCTGAACCCTTTTTGAAGAATAGGGTTCCGATTGTATATAAAACAACAGCATATAAAAACAACTTCAACCACAAATGCCATGAAGGCATTATTCCATCCATCAAAAGCTGTCTCGCTATAGCTATTGAAATGTAAATAGGATTTAGGGATATAACAAATTGTAAATTGGATGACAAGCGTTCTGGACTATAAAAAATAGCTGTCCCATAGAATAAAAACAGTGTAAATATACTGTATAAGTAATGAATATCTCCAAAATAAACGTATATTACTGCAAGTATCTTTCCTGCGCCTAAAATAAACAAAGAAAATAAAGCTATATCAACAAAGAATAAAAGATTGATTAAATGGAAATGAACTCCCATGAAAATCATCATTCCAGCATAAATAATAAATGAAAAAAACAAATTAATTAGTGCCACATAAAGCTTTTCTAACACATATACATTGTTACTAATTGTCGTCTTGATAAGAAACTGCTTATTTATTACAAGCGAATCCATACATCCATTAGTTCCTTGTACAAAGAATCCATATAAGGTTGTTCCTGTACATATATATAGTGGGTAATTAACAAAATCATCTGCTTTAAATATTGTTGAAAAAATAGCTACTAATATCATCATATTGATAAATGGATCCAAAATTTGCCATATTTGACCAAGATTTGTTGATGAATTTTCTCGGCATTTTTCTCTCTTTGCTAACTGACGAATTATAAAAATATTTTGTTTTATATCTCTAATATCAATCATACTTATAACCTTGACAAATCAATCTTTCTATTAGTTTCAAATGTCAGTGAACCTATCAGATATACTAATATACTGTATATTATTATTTGCATAAAATAACGACCTTCCGAAACTTTCCCATAAATAAGACAATCTCTTCCTATTTTAATAAACGAATATAATGGATTAGCATCTATAAATTTTCCAACGCCAGGTGATACCCAATCAATAGAATAAAACATCGCTACAAAAAATCTCCATAGCGCCACTAGCTGTACATGTATATTTTTTAAATCTTTAAAATGCACATAACCTATCGAAACCAAATATGCTATTCCAACAACAAATAAATAAAGAAATACCAAATCAACAATTATTAGCAAAGATGCCCATGAAAATTGAGCTTTGTAAAGTATCAATACCCCCAAAAAAGGTATGCATCCTAACAAGAAATTAATAAATGCAGTATTTACTCGCGATATAACAAAAGTCTTCCTTGAAAGTTTTGTTTTAACTAATAAGTCCTTATTATCTCGAAGTGTAGTTACGGCTGTACAAGTTCCCACACTAAAGAATTCAAACATCAAATACCCTGTGAAATAATAAGCAGGATATCGATCAATTCCCTTATCAAAAATACGAGTAAACATAAACACTACAAGGAGCATTCGAAGGAATGGATATAAGCTGCTCCACAAAATTCCCAAATAGCTTCTCGCATATTTCCTTCGTAACTCTCTCTTAGTCAATTCCCAAAGGGCATAATAGTACTCTTTTGTCATGCGCCTGCCCCCATTTCTCTATAAGCATCGCACACAGCTTTTGGTTCTCCAACCATCTTCATCTGACCTTTTTCAATCCATACTACTCTGTTACAGTTTTCAAGAATTGTTCCCATACCATGAGAAACTAGTAGTACTGTAGAACCACCGTGAATCATTTCCTTTACTCGCTTCAAGCTCTTCTTTCTAAAGAACTCATCACCTACTGAGAGGACCTCATCAAGGATAAGAATTTCAGCAGCATCACCTGCTGTTGCAATCGCAAAACCAAGTCTTGAAACCATACCTGAAGAGAAATTCTTAACCTTCTCTTCCATAAATCCTTCGAGTTCTGCAAACTCAACTATCTCATCATAATGTTCATCTAAGAATTCTCTTGAGTAACCAATAATGGCACCATTCAAATAAACATTTTCTCGAGCAGTAAGTTCCATATCAAAACCAGTACCAAGAGTCAGGAGCTGTACTTTTTTTCTATCAAGCTCCACCTTTCCTGATGTTGGTCTAAGAGCTCCTGATACAATCTTTAGAAGAGTACTCTTTCCAGAACCATTTGTTCCAATGATTCCCATTACATCACCCTTGTGAACGTCAAAGTTGATATCATCTAAGGCAAGCAATTCTCTATACGAAAGCTTTTTAGTAACCAATTGTATAAAAAAGTCTTTTAAGCTACTGATATTCTGAGTTGCGACCTTGAACTTCATTGTGACATGGTCAACCGAAATCACCACATCATCCTCAGGCTCTTCTTCCACTTCCTCGACTACTTCCTCAACTTCTTTATCATCATCCTTGACTGGATATTCATCATAATCTTTATAGTCATTATCTTCTTCTGATTCGTCTATAGCTGTTAGATCCTGTACATCAAGATCACCTTCAAAATATTTTTTATGCCTAATTGCCTTTTTTTCTTCTAATCGTTGGCTTGCTCTTTCTTCCCTAAGATAGCGAATCGCCAATCCCATAAGGAACAAAACATTTGCAATTAATAAACATATCAACCCTGTCATCATCGAATCATTGTGAATAATGTCGTTGACACCATTTAATAAAGTATTACCTTGTACCATTATTTCTGAACTATCACTTTCTATTTCTTCAGCATCACTTTCTGCTGTTACAACTTCTGTCTCAGTTATAAGTTCATCTGTAGTCTCGTCTGTCTCAGTCTCTTCTTCCTCTATATCTCCGACAGTATCTTCTCCATCTATAAATACATTTACGTTAGTCAAATTCTCGATGTACTCAACATTCGAACCATCCTCATCGCATGTATATCCATCCACAACTGAAATATATCCATTACCACCTGAAAGTGATTTAAATGAAAGCATATATTTCCTTGTTGATGACAATCCGCTTCCCTGAAGCACAATTGTTCCATCTGCTTCAGAATCAGCCCCCTTTACATACTCCATTCTCCTGTTGTCATACTTGAGCTCTATATAATAATCCTTATTACTCTCTGTTGTGCTTACATACACACCAACGGGAAATGTTGAATCTTCTTCCTCGTTGTATTCCGTTGAGCCGAATGTAACTTCGCCTCCAGCAGCATACGCATACTTTGAACTAAGCATCAAACAGCTAAATATTGTTAGAGTAGCCGCAAATCTCTTATAGTTAAATCTTTTCATGTCTCTCACGCTCTCTTATCCAACGTCTTTGTTTACTATATTGCAAATATTGCTTGTAATGATTGTAGGCCCACAAATGATAATTAATCATTGCCGGCTTTGAATAGAGCATCACTGAGCCCTCATACCATCCTGAAATATTTACAACATAACTTTTTCCAAAAACTCTTTCCCTCAGTTCCAAATATACCCTTCTCAAGAAATGATTATCGTGCAAATCCTTTTCAGATAGCTTCGCGGCCAAAACCGCTTTGTCATAATCAATTACATCATCTGAAAAATGTAACCTTCCGAATACTTCTGCCTCATCCTTAGATGGCTTGGACATAAATTTAAATAACGCTTTTTCAATTTTTTTCTTCGCCAATGGACTTTCAAAGAATCCAACGATTTCCTCAAAAGTAATATTTCCTGTAAATAAATTATCCAGATACTTATTTATGTTAGTCTCAACCTGATTTAGGTAATCAATTTTATCCTGAGATATCTCTGATAAAACCGGAACCACCTTGTCTGCTTCATTTTGATATCTCAAGGTCATGCCATGTGGTGCAGAAAACATACATTCAAACAAGCAATTGTTAAAAGCTACTTTCTTTTTATGACCAGTTCTAGGTCCAAATAAAAAAGGGTGATAATACTTTTCGTCAGCTGTCGGTGGAATCTCATACAAGCCATAATAATATCCATCTATCGGATCCTGTATCCCCATATATCTGCGAAACACATTCAGGCTCTGCTGGATTGAACCAACCCAACCACTATCCACAACAGCAATCTTTTCATTCGCACCAAATCCCATTTGTTGGAGGTACTCTAGTGCATTAGAAAAATCATTCTTAGAATTCTTAATTAGAATTTCCAAAAATTTATCATCATTCTTTAAGAATGACTTTACATCTTCTAATCTATGTCTTGGTATCTGCGCATCTTCTTTAATCTCAAGAAAAGCAGCTACCTTTTCTACAAACTTTTTTTTATTATCTTCTGAAATCCCCGACCTATTAATCACAGTTGTTGGAGTAACATCTACTCCGCTCAATGTGATGTATGATAAAGCCTGTTCCAAATCTGTGTGATAAAGCGGAACTCTCAGGGATAATCTTGAAACATACAAGTATTTACACTGAATATCCAAATCAAACTCTTTGACATACCTCTGTGCAATCAAGTAATAAAAGTAAGCATCCCTAGCCAAAAAAAATAATGTCTTTACATCCTTCTTTATGGCATCCGCCAAAACATATAAAACATAACTATTTAATACTGGTGCTAATACATTCATTCCCGTTTGGGAAAGAATATCCTTCTCTTTTTTTTCAAACATTATTACTCCACGGCTCAGAATCCATTTCTGATTCTGAACGCTATTCTATTTGGAACCATCCAAACAATAATCGGCTTTATTACATAATGTAATTCTCGCCATGGTCTCAATCCCAATTTCTTAAATCCATTCCATCTGATTCTGACTTCATCAATCTGATCCGCCAATCTTCGTCTCTTATAGCTGTCTTTTGTTTCCCTATACAAAAGCAAATCCTCTTGAAGATTGTATCCCCTGATTCCATCAGCCATCAAATTCATAAACAGTCGGTAGTCCTCACCTCTGCGAGGCTTTGTCCACGAACCATATGGATTCTCCATGCTAAGGCAGCTTTTCCGAAACATAATCGTTGGATGGGCATATGGCTGAAACTTCAAAAAATCTCTTTCAACCGGTATCCTAGGATACCTGCGACTGCCATATACATTGTCTTTATCATCAATCAGGAGAAGGTTGCCTCCGACAAATCCGTACTCCGGATGACTTTCTAAAAATAAGAATTCTTTTTCAAATCTACACGGGGCGCTTATATCATCAGCATCCATTCTTGCTAGGTACTTCCCCTTTGCAAGCTCTACCATCCGATTCAGCCCATAAGCCAAACCATGATGTTCATTTTCTCTAACAAATACAATTCTCGAATCTCGTCTTACATATTCTTCAATGACAAGCCCTGTATCATTATCAGAACCATCATCAAATATTATTAACTCAAAATCTCTAAAGGTCTGATCAAGGATTGACTCAATAGCTTTTTTTAAATATAACTTTTCGCAATTATAAACCGGAAACATCACACTTATTAAAGGCATCTTCGTAAACCTTTCTCATGATTTTCTTAGACTCAGCCTTTTCAAAGTTCATGACCGACTCTCTTATCATTTCCCTTTCGTAGATAGATTTATCTTTCTTACGATAATACAAAGTCTTTAATGCTTCAGCGTATGCATACACACTGTCTTCCGGAACAAGAATTCCATTCTTCTCATTTTCGATATATTCTTTTGAGCCTCGATTAGAGGATGCTATGACTGGAAGACCTGTAAATAGTGCCTCTAGAGCTGCCATACCAAGTCCCTCTCGAATAGAAGGGAATACCATTACATCTGCAGCCTTTAGGAATGTACGAATCTCCAACTCATATCCGAAGAATCTAACATTTTTCTCAAGGCCATGTTCCTTTACATACGCCTTGAGTTCATCCTCTTGTCTACCGTGTCCAATTACTCCATAAATAATATTTGGTGCATTTAGATTATGCTTATTTACAATGAAATCTAACGTCTCAATTACTCTTCTTTGATTCTTATTAGGACGAATCTCGCCTACGGTAATTACGAAAAAATCATCCTCATTGACTCCAAGCTTTTGCCTTTCCTGCTTTCGCTCCTCTTCTTCAGTCAACTCATAAAACTTCGAATCAACTCCCTCGCCTGGAATCAAATAAACAGTATCGGCGTGCATGCTCTTTGCTGCGGACTCATCCTCATGATTAATAGTGACAATTGCGTTAGTATTTCTACTCATAAAATCTTCAGCCATGTAGAATACCCGGTTATACAACTTTGAGCCACCATTATAGAAATGGAATCCATGAGCAGTATAGATAATATACACACCCTTGATTCCTAAGCACGCAAGACGTGCAACCATACCACCAGTAGGTGTATGGCAATGAATCATATTAATTTTTTCTCTTTTTATTATGTTCCTGACCTGCAAGATTGCTTTTAGATTCGCAAGCACATTAATTGGTTGCTGTTTAATAGGAATATCATGATAGATGATTCCATATTCATCTAAAATGTCCTCGCAATCTTCGTATACGACGTTTGTTCGATTTGAGGCATAATGGATTTCCATCCCCATACTCTTGAGTAGTTCCACATTCTGGCGCTCAAACTTCGTCAAAAATCCATATACCGAAGAAACTATTAATGCTTTCACTACCTTTTCTCCCATTTACTCCTCGTCCAAAACTTCCTGTATTCTCTTTTTGGCATCCTCTATATCATTCTCATCTGGAACCATAACGTACACTCTCTTTGAAAGAGAATAAACATTATTGTATTCCCCAGTGCCGCCAACACTCATTTTCTCTATATTCCACTCACCTTGATTAGATAACTGATATGAAACTAAGTTTGCTATCTCTTCAGATGAAAAATCTGTGGCAAAAGTACCATCACACTCTTGTAAAATCTCCGAGTAATTCATTAATGTACTCTTTGATGACATTTTTTGGATTACCGACTGGATTACATTCATTTGGTTTTGGCCTCGCTGCACATCTCCATTTGCAAAGGAGTGGCGTTCTCTAACGAAAGCTAGCGCTTGTAAACCAGTTAAATGATTTTCACCCTTACTAAAGTGACCTATCTTGTCTACATCAAAATCATAATCTGACCAAACAGTGATTCCACCCATGGCATCAATCAGCCCTTCGAAGCCACTGAAATTCACCTTGAAATAATGGTCAATATTTATATCGTATAGCATTTCCATTGTGTCTTCAGACACATCTGTTCCATATATTCCTGCATGTGTAAGCTTGTCTTTAACTCCATTTGAAATCGATAGAGGGACATAATAGTCTCTTGGAGTTGAAACAAGAAGGATATGCTTTGTCTCTGGATTGACTACCGCGAGAATATTTACATCGGAACGACTTGTAACCGAGATATGGCCCCATGTATCCTTTCCGCTGATATAAACGATAAATGGATCCTCTGGAGTTACAACTGTCGCTTCCACAATCTTTGATACATTGATTTCTTCTATCAAGCGAAGCTGCGTAGCATACTCTTCACCGTTCTCACTATCCCCTAGCATATCTACATAGGAAGTATTTAAAACAGCGCCCTCACACTCCTCACCAATCAAGCCTTCCACCAAGGAAAGCTGACTTTCATAAGAACTTGTGTTAAACGAATACTGTGTCAACTGCTCAGATAACTCATCATCCAATAAATCAGTGGCAACTCCTACAGTCTTTTTGTTCAAATCATCAATAGATTCAAACTCGGAGTCTGTCAAAACGTAAATGCCATAATTAGTGGTCTCTGTAGTCTGATTGGCAATTGTCTTTAGCGCCTTCATACTATTTGCATACAAATAAATGCCCCCAATATTGGCTACAAGTGAAGCTACAGCAAATAACGCACCTAAAACCTTTACAGCTTTTTTCTTGCGCGTAAGCAAAAATCCGCCTATTCCAAATAGAAATAAAATACAAAGTACTGCTAAAACTGCATACTTTATAGGCAGTATGGTCATCTGCATCATATGGCTCACTAATACCGCAATAAGTGCCGCCACAGCAATTGCATATCCCAACAAAAGAAATTTAGTAACCTTGACTTTCTTTGTACCGCTTTTCATTATTGCTCCTAAATATTAAGTTTTAATTTAATTTATTTTTTGGAAAAAATCACGTCAGTGATGCGATTTAACTTGTAGAATTGATTTTTTCTCCCTCAAAATTAATAGTTCACAATTTCTTCACAAACTGAAAACATTTTATCATACTTCACATATATTTCATATGTGATTATTAATAAATATAGCTCATGTTATCGAGTATTTAATTAGTAAATATGCCTTTTACCCTATTTTCACATTTAAGTTCTCTAATATTATTCCAACTAATTATATTGACCCTTTCTATTATTTATCCATATAACCATCCTTTTCCTGTGAAAATTCTATTAAATCCCCCTAACATTACGGTCAAAAGTGTTATAATCAAAAATAGATATTTGTGTAATAAGGGTGAGGCTATGGATAATTCAATAAAGGAAGACTTAAAAAAACTAGTTGGTTACAACCGTTTGCCGACATGTGTATTGTCTGCAGAAAAAAAAGCCGATGGGACTCATGGGGAGGTTCGTATTTGTGCAATAAACGAGGCTTTCAAGAGAAGCTTTTTCAGTGTTTTTGCCGATTTTCACAAAAACGAAATAAAGTATGATGATTTTGAAGATTTTGTTGTTGGAAAAAGTTATACAACCTTTCTTCCAAAAGAACCAAAATTCGAAGATTTAGTATTTAAAGCTGCTTGGGATGGTGAATTCGTACACACGTACGTAGATACTACAAGAGTATATGATTATTGGACAGAAGATATTCTCCTCCCTGTATGTTGCGAACACGAAGACAATATTGCTTACTGCCAGTTCATGTACAACTTGAATAAAGAAATGGATACATCAAAATTCGCTGCTGTTTCTCCAGATATTTCAAGCTTTGTAATAAAGACATGCCTGGAGTTAAAAAACGATTACGATTTCAAATCCAGCCTAGCAACCGTTGCAAAAGATATTCGAGAATACACAAACTCTTTTACCGTTGCTATGCTATCACTCAATTCAAATGAGCAATCTTTTGAAATCATCAGCGAAAGTATTCTAAGTGATGCCTTCTCTGTCAAAGAAATATTTAAGGATATCTCCTATAATGTTGTGGATAGTTGGTCTGCTCTCATGGAAGGCACCAACGAGATTATCATTCAAAACGAAGATGATATGGTACTTTATGAGTCGAAGGCCCCAGAATGGGTATACACCCTAAGACGTGACAACGTAAAAAGCCTTTGCCTCGTTCCTTTCATTCATCACAAAAAAACCATAGGCTATCTTTTCATTGCAAATTTTGATATTGCAGAAACCACAAGAATTAAAGCTTGTATCGAGTTAGTTTCATTTTTCCTTAGCTCCGAGTTAGCAAACTACCTCCATACAGAAAGCCAAAATCAGTAAAAATGCAAAAACTTCGCCAACCACCGTTGACGAAGTTTTTTTATACATATTTGATTAAAGTGCAATCGCTGTCTCAAGCGCAAGCTTCATCATTTCTGTAAATGACTTCTGACGCTCTTCAGCAGGAATCTCCTCAGATGTTACAAACGAATCTGAAATAGTAAGCATGCAAGTTGCATTCTTTCCAAGCATATTTGCATTATTGAAAAGTGCGAAGCTCTCCATCTCTACGCAATCGCAACCGCAACGTTCCTTAACTGCTTTCCAGCCACCCATCTCTGGTGCTGTGTAGAACTGATCACTTGAATGAACCTTTGCAAGCTTTGCATCAATGCCAAGTTCCTTTGCCTTCGCAATAGCGATATCATTAATTTTCTTGCTAGGGTAAAGAGTTTTCTCCTCTACACCATTTGTATACTTAGCAAAAGTGCTCTCTGAGAATGCGCTCTCAGAGATTACAACATCAAGTACATTAAGTTTTTCTGTATAACTTCCAGCAGAACCAATTCTGATAATATTCTCTACATCGTAAAACTCAAATAACTCATATGAGTAAATACCAATCGAAGGCATACCCATACCACTAGCCATTACAGAAACAGGTACGCCCTTATATGTACCAGTGAATCCAAGGCAATTTCTAACAGTATTTACACACTTAACATCCTCTAAGAAATTGTCTGCTACAAACTTAGCACGAAGTGGATCGCCTGGCATAAGGACTGTTTTTGCAAAATCCCCTTTATTCGCTTCGTTATGTGGTGTTGCCATATTCTGACCTCCTTGATATTAATTAATTTTAACTTTAATTTTCTAAGTTAGGATTCCATTCTATCCTAACCGTCTTCTCTTTTCAATTATAACAGGCTAATTGTAATTATAGAAGTAGTGAGCATTAATAACTGTTCCTGAAGTTCTGTCTAGGAAGCCAACTCCTTCTCTAGGTTCACGCCCTTCTGCTGCCGCTGCTTCTGCTTCCGCTGCCACTTGAGAATCGTGCAAACTCTGGGCGTAAGAATATGTGCAGAAGAATAATGCATCTGTATTTATGTTACCAGCAATTGCTTGAGCCGCCGCATACTGGCATCCACTATTTGGACCTTGCGCAAGAATAATCGCAACTCTACCAGAGGTAACCGGTGCAAATTGTCCCGATGCATATATTACTCCCGAAACAGTATTCGGGAATTTTGAGCTAGCAACACGATTCATTACGACCGAGCCTACCGCCAATCTACCTGAAGCACCCTGATTGTCTGCCTCTGCCTGAATCAAAGCTGCTAATAATAATGTCTCCTCATCGGTTGTGCTATATCCACCAGAGTAAGATCCATGCTCACCTGCCAGCTTAGCCGCAAGCTCAGCTTGAGCCGCTTGATACTGCTGCTTAACTTTCTCCTCGTAAGCCTTTGCCTCTTCTAATTGCTTTTCCAACTCTTCGATAGCTGCCTGTGTGTCAGCAATCTGAGAATTAGTAGTATCAAGAGCTACAGATGTAGCACTAACCAATGTACCAAGCTCACTTTTCTGGGATTCCAAGTCCCCCTGATAAGCAGTTAACTCATCGTTCTTTTCCTGAACGGCTGCCTGCATTTCCTCCAGCTCAGCCTGTGTTTCCTCAAACTTAGAAATAGCAACCTGATCATACTCCACTATTTCAGACATATACTCCAGTCTTTGTAAAAACTCCGACAAAGAACCACTCTCCATATAGTTAACAAGTGTATTTGTAGATTGGTTCTCGTACATATACTTTATTCGAAGCTTCATTGCCTCTCGCTGTTCATCAAGATTTGCCTGAGTCTCCTCAATCTGCTCATTGAGCATCTCAATATCAGCTTCCACCAAGGCAATATTTTCTTCTGTGGTAGAGATTTGTCCTGCCACAGTAGAAATCTGCGAATTCAAGCTATCAATTTGTCCCGATAATGTATCAGCTTGATCCTCCAATTGATCCTGTGCCGCCTCAACCTGTTCCTTTTGACTGTTAATGTTATCAACAGCTTGAGAGGCATTCTCTGATTCCTCTTTAAGTCTATCAACCTCCGACTGAGACGCCTGAGCACTAGATGACCAAAAACAAAGAGACAATATTAGAAGGACGGCCAAACACCCTTTTAATTTCTTCATTTATTCTCCTAAACTTCCCTTAGCGGCATGAGCTAGAAATAGATTCGATAGCTACAGCTCCGCCTCTAACAACTTCTATTTTCTTATATCTAGTTTTAAGAAGTGCTAGCAAATCATTATTTTTACGCTCTGTAAGCATGCATTCAAATAATATGCTATCAGCGCCAATATCTGTAATTTGAACTTTGCCACCCTGGCTAAAAGCCTCAGCAATTTGAAATGCTTCTGTCTTGCCAGCAGCATCCAGTCCCTTTACCTTTGCATAAAGGATTTCTTTCATGTGGATTGGTATAGTAGTTAAATCAATAACCTTTATCACCTCCACCATAGCATTCAGCTGCTTTTTGATTTGCTCAAAAGTAACATCATCTGCTCGTACAGAAATTGTCATTCTTGAGACATCATCTCTTTCGGTAGTGCCAACTGTAAGAGTCTGCAAATTGTATGACTTGGCCGAAAACAAACCTGACACCTTAGCCAAAACACCAACCTGATTTTCAACGTATAAAGCTATCCATCTGTTTTTCATTTTATCCATGTCATTTACCTCAGTATCATCTCGCTAAGTGGTGTGCCACTCTTTACCATTGGAAGAACTAAATCATCAGGAGAAACTGTAAAGTCAATCACAGTTGGACCTGTTTTATTTTCACGCGCCATCTTTAAAGCATCAATCACCTTTTCCGCGTCACTAACTCGAATCGCCTTACAGCTGTAGCTCTCAGCCCATTTCACAAAGTCAGGATAATAGCTACCATCCTCAGCACTCAAATCAGTTATCTCGTATCTTTTACCATAGAACAATTGCTGCATTTGGCGAACCATGCCTAGGTTTGAATTATTAAATATGCATATAACAACTGGAACTTTCTCGGTCATCACCGTAGCCATCTCCTGCATATTCATTTGGAAACCACCATCACCTGTCACAAGAACTGTAGGCTTCTTTGGATTTCCAATTGCCGCACCAATTGCAGCCGGAAAACCGAATCCCATAGTTCCAAGACCACCTGATGTAATGAATTCCTGTCCCTTATTTAGCTTTATAAATTGACTAGCCCACATCTGGTGTTGGCCAACATCTGTAACGATATTTGCATCAGGGAAGACCTCATTGATTCCCTCACAAATTGTCTGGGGACATATACCAATCTTGTTGCTATTTGGCATATTAAGGGGATGCTCATCTTCCCACTCACTTATCTTTGCTAGCCATCTTTCAGTCTTCATAGGCTCAGCATATTCTGCCAGCCTCTCAAGAGCGATTTTTGCATCAGCTGTAACAGGCACATCTACAACAACATTTCTCGATATAGATGCAGATGCAATGTCAACATGGACAATTTGTGCCTTTGGTGCAAATTCATCCAAATCGCCAGTGATTCTATCATTAAAACGGGTACCAATTGAGAATAACACATCACACTCAGTAACTGCCTTATTGGCTGCAAATCTACCATGCATTCCACAGTTACCAATATACAAGTCACTGTCCTCAGGCATTACTCCCTTACCCATTACAGTAGTTGCAACAGGAACATTCATCTTCGTAGCAAACTCTAAAAGCTTCTTTTCTGCACCTGCTATTCGAACACCACCGCCAGCTAGAATAAGTGGTCGCTTAGCATTCTTTAAAAGTCTATAGGCCTTTTTCAATTGGCCAATATGAACCGTCTCATTAGGATGATATCCCCTAATATCTACATGCTCAGGATACTCAGGATCACCTGCTGTTGTCTGAATATCCTTTGGAATATCAATTAATACTGGGCCTGGTTTTCCTGTGGATGCAACCTGAAATCCCATCTTAATAAGACGTCCCATATCATCACGATTTCTAACCGTAACTCCATATTTTGTAATGGAACGTGTCATACCAACAATATCAACCTCTTGGAATGCATCATTTCCAATCAAATGAAGTGGCACCTGACCAGTAAAAATAACCATAGGTATACTGTCATAATATGCGTCTGCAATACCAGTAATTGTATTAGTTGCACCTGGTCCTGAAGTAACCAAGACGACTGCTGTTTTGCCAGTGGCGCGGGAATAGCCCTCAGCCTCGTGAACTAGAGCCTGCTCGTGACGACCTAGGACCACTCGAATGCCCTCTGTCTTATATAGTTCGTCGACAATATCAGTAATCATACCTCCTGGATATGCGAAGATAGTGTCAACTCCCTCTTCCTTCAATGCCTTTACAAATAACTTTCGTCCTGTGATATTAAGTGCCATTATTTACGTCCTCATATATGTGCTGGTTAACGGTTGCTATTTGATATATGTTCTGAAGTAGAATTCAATATCATAATATGTTTGCTCTTCAGATTCTTCTGCTAATTTCCAATCAGGATTCTCATCCAAATTAGGGAAGAATGTATCTGCATCATAGGCATAGTCAACATATGTGACAAACGCCCTCTGACAGTCATCAAGCATCATACGATATATGCTTTCTCCACCTATTACATAAACATCATCTGTATTATATTTTTCTAATTCTTTGTCTAACTCCTCTTTCGAGTGAACAACAATTGCGTCCTTCACTTCGTAATTAGGATCTCTTGTCAAAACAATATTTACTCTATTTTTGAGTGGCTTACCATTTGGGAAGCTTTCAAGTGTCTTTCGGCCCATAACTACTACCTTGCCTGTAGTAGTCTCACGGAAAAACTTCATATCATCTGGAATGCTGACCAATAGCTTGTTGTCCTTGCCAATGGCCCAATTCCTATCTACTGCTACAATTAAGTTCATATCCACTCCTACTCCTTTCATCGGGAAAGCACAGCCATTAAAATTGCCTACGGCAAAGGGGCTGTGCTGTAGCAATAAGGAATCCTCCCACAAGTGGGTCCCTCCTTATTTGCATTTTAAACCGCAATCGGAATATTGCGTATTTGCTCACCAGCCTCATAGCCTTCGACAATGAGGTCATCAGTTGTGAAATCGTAGAAATTCTTTACCTCTGGATTGAGGCGAACCTTTGGTGCTGGGAGCTCTGGTCTGCTGAGAAGCTCCTTTATAGCATCCACATGTCTATCATAAATATGAGCATCTGCTATTACATGGATAAGCTGACCTGGAATCATATCATTGACCTGCGCAACCATCATAAGAAGAATAGCATACTGGCATACATTCCAGTTGTTTGCAGCCAAAATATCCTGTGAGCGCTGATTGAGAACCATATTTAAAACAAGCTTTCCTGTCTCTTTGTCCTTTGTAACGTTGTATGTTGCAGAGTAACAGCATGGATCAAGATGGCCTGTTGCCAAATCATGGAACTGATAAAGGTTTGTCATTATTCTACGAGAATAAGGTGTCTCCTTAAGCTGCTTTAAGACATAGTCCATCTGGTCTATCATCTCACCCTTAAACTCAAACTTTTCTCCAACAACATAACCATATGCTGTACCGATTGAGCCATTCTCATCAGCCCATTCATCCCAGACATGTGGCTTTAAGTCATGAATGTTATTTGACTTGCGCTGGTAAATCCAAAGCACCTCATCCATGCATGATTTAAGTGCCGTCTTACGAAGTGTAAGGGCTGGGAACTCCTCTCTCAAATCGTATTTGTTAACTACACCAAACTGCTTTATTGTGTATGCTTTTTCGCCTGTATCTTGCCAAGTTGGTCTGACTATTTCGTCCTTTGTGTCTGTACCATTTTCGAGAATGTCACGACACATTTCCTTAAAAATTACATCAGCTTTACTCATTAACTATCTCCTTCAATCTATGAAACTATATAATCTGCCTAGTTTATATATTCTCACTAAATTCTACCACAACATGTTGGGTTTTGAACACCTATTTTACTATTATTAGTAATTATTATTGTTACTATGATTTCCCTTGAAAAATGCCATTCGTTGAGTTACTATATGTTGTAGTTATGTAAATAAATTAGGATTTTCTTTTCGAAAATATATAGTCCTAATTTCAGGAGAAGAAATGAGTCAGGAAAAGGTAGATAAAAAGAAATATGAAAAGACACATCGTCGCTCTCTTCTTAGAAAGAAAAAGCTCGAGGAAGTCTTAAGCATCGCATGTGTATCTGTCATTGCAATTGCAATTGTTGGTTGGATTGGTTTTTCAATTTACACAAAGGTTCAGGAGAACGAAGCAGCTAATTTCACATATGAATATCACGATATCGACAATTCTGCTATTCAGGATTATTTAGCTACATTGAACCAATAAAATTTAATACCAAAATCACAAATGCTCAGCCTATAAATTGGCTGAGCATTTTTCTTATTCACAATATTTGAGTAAATCACTAAATTTTTCCATCTTATATGTAACCTCTGGATGCTCTGTAGCTTCTCCAAGTCCAGCGCTACTAAATCCACCGGCAAACGCAGCCTCTATCCCAGCCTTTGCATCCTCTACTACTAGACAATCCTTTGGTTCTTCACCTATGAATTCTGCCGCCTTAAGGAATACTTCCGGGTCTGGTTTCGACTTAGTTATATTTGTTCCATCAGATATAGCATCAAAGAAATCTCCAAGACCTATCTGACCAAGAATCATTTTTGTATTTTTGCTTGAAGATCCAATGGCCAACTTATAGCCGCGAGCTCTTAATTCATTTAATGTATCCCGCACTTCATCTGATAAATCAGCCGGACTCATTTCCTTTAATAACTCAACATAAGTGGCATTCTTTTCAGCTGCCATAGCATCCTTTTCTTCCTGTGAATAACTCTTTGATGCTCGCTCAAGAATAATCTCCAAGCTATCCATTCTAGAGACGCCTCGCAATCTGTTATTTATCTGTTCATCAAAATAGATTCCCTCTTTATCCGCCAATTTTTTCCAAGCAATGTAATGATACTTGTCTGTAAAACAAATAACTCCGTCCAAATCAAAAATAACTGCCTTCATAAAAAAATCCTTTCAACCATACCAATTTATACTCATTAGCATAGTTGAAAGGATGATTATTTAAATGGGAATGATTTCGTTATATCCGACGTATTTTAATATTATTTTGTTGCCAACCATTCATTAAGCTGCTCCTGCTTTGCTGACATTACATCTTCAAGTCCTGCTGCATAGAGAGCATCATTGAGAGCCTTTAATGTATCTTCAACACCTGCAGAACCACATGCACCTGTTTCTAGAGTTGCTCTGTATGTCTCATAGGCATTTGTAAGTGCTGTTACCTCTGTAGAATAATCGCTGCTATCCCACATGAAACCATATGTTGTTGGATAATATGCCCAATCATTATGTGACTTTAATAACTCCCAGTAATCAGCTGACTTTGTACCATCATTCCATACATATGACTGGAACTGATTTCCCATTGCCCAACCTGTATTCTGGTGGTATGCATAATTACTTCCATCTTCACCATCTACAAAGTATGCTGTACCATCATCAAGTACCTGATAGTTTGTATCTTCAATACCATACTGCCACATGTTATAAACTGTTGGGTCAGAATAAAGAGCTGAGATAAACTTAAATGCCATCTCTGGATCTTTTGAATTGTTTGCAATACCTGTATCAATAAATGAGATATTTGTTGTTGAAAGGTATCCTTCATCAGAAGGGTTGATATATAAGCAATAGCACTTGCAACCATTAGCAGAATTTGCCTCAGCAAGGAATCCTGGCTTGATAGCTGTAGCGTATGAGAATGTGTTGCCTGCCTTCATCATAGTTGCTGTACCCTGTGTATCTGTTGCTGCATCTGGATAAATGTATCCCTTGTCATACCAGTCAGCAATCATTGTTACATAATTCTTGTACTGCTCTGTCTCAAACATGTTCACAACATCTGTGTTTTCTCTGTCCTCGCTCAAATCAATAACACCAAAGCTATCTACCATAGTATCAAACTCTGTAAATCTGTTGTACTGAGAAGAATTGTAAAGATATAGAGGATACATATTTGGATATGCTTCCTTTACTGCTGCAAAGATTTCCTCTGCATCTTCCCATCTTATTGATGTACCTGTGTATGTATCAGAGTTCTCCGCATCAAGATTGTACTTTTCTGTAAGACCAAGCTCATCGCAGATATCTGCCCTCATGCAAAGACCGCCCAGCTCAACTGATTCCTTGTTTGCTGGGAATCCAAAGAGCACTCCATTTACACTACCTACTTTAGCTGTTTCTTCGCTACCAAGCGCCTCGATAATCTTTGCACCATCATCTGTAGCAAGTAAATCTGTCATATCATATATTCCGCCCATGTTTACCCAGCTTGGAGCATAGTTGTACATAATAGGGATAACATCTAACTCATCGCCACCTGAAAGCATAAGCTGTGTTGTTGTCTGATAATCTGCATATGAAACTGGTAAGAATTCAACTTCAATTTGATAATTCTCTACCATATACTCATTGAGCGCATCCTGAACTGCTGCCCGTGCTGCATCGTCCTGCTCATAGAATTCGATGTACTCAAATACCAGGTGATATGGGTCATCCTTTGTGTATTCACCATAAGATGTAGTAGTTACCCCGTCACTACTAACTGCACCTGTTGTAGCTCCCCCTGAGCTACCTTTGCTACCGCAGCCAGCCAATAAACCAGCTGCCATTGAAGCTATTAACAATCCGCTTACTAACTTCTTCTTCATTTTTCTCCTCCTAATTTGCAATAATATTTTAACCAAGATTTACTCGGTTGTGTACGGGAAAGCTAGCCCTTGACGCCCCCTAAAGTCAATCCTTTAGAATAGTACTTCTGGAAGAATGGGAAAATCAGCATAATAGGCAAAATTGCCACGAATGCTATTGCCATCTGGATGGCTGTTGATGGTATAGTAGCTGCCGCACTGGTCACATTCGAATTAGTGCTTGAAGCAAGATACTGAATATTGCTTACCATCTGATTTAACAAGTTCTGCACATTATATAAATCTTTGTTTCTAGTAATGTAGTACAAGCCATTTGTCCAATCGTTCCAATATGTAAGCCCCGCAAATGTTCCCATAGTTACCAGAATAGGCTTACCTAGTGGTAAAACAATTTTCCTAAATATTTGGAACTGTGTTGCGCCGTCAATTTCCGCTGCTTCATATAAAGATTCTGGAATGCTTGTTGTAAAGTATGTTCGTATCATCATTACATTCCATGCGCTTACCAAGAAGTTTGGTAGTAGTTGTGCCCAAATCGTATCCTTCACTCCAAGTGATGACCAAAGCAAATATGATGGTACTATTCCTCCATTAAAAAGCATGGTAAAGAATACGTAAAAATTAAGAGCCTTTCTAAATGGAAGTTTTTTAACTGATAACGTATATGCCATCATTGCAGACAAGAATACATTCACTAAAGTTCCCACTGCTGTAACTAAAATACTTACTCCATATGCTTTGATAATCTTTTGCCCCGACTGAATAATGTATCCATATGCTGCCAACGAAAATTTCTTCGGGAAGAAGGAATATCCATTTGCCACCAAAGTATTTTCCTCTGTTATTGACGACATTAGAAGCAATATAAAAGGTAAAACAATTAATACTGTCCACAATATCATCACCGCATTTGAGCATATTTGATATTTTGAAAATGGTTTTTCTCTCATTTCTATTTCCCCCAATTTAGAAGAGTGCGTTCTCTTCGCTTATTTTTCTAACAACCCAGTTAGCAACTATAACCAAAATAAAGCCCACAATAGATTGGTAGAAACCAGCCGCTGCTGACATTCCAATATTTGACTGTTCCATAAGTCCACGATATACATATGTATCAATTACATTTGTAGTTGCGTAGACTGCACCAGAGTTTCTAGGCACCTGATAGAACAATCCGAAGTCAGAATAGAAAATTCTTCCTATGCTCATCAGTGTCAAAGTAATGATTGTCGGTATCAATGATGGCAATGTTATGGCCTTTATTTGTTGCCATTTTGTTGCTCCATCAAGAGATGCTGCCTCATACAACGACGGATCAATTCCATTAATTGCCGAGATATAAATCAAGCATCCATAGCCAATACCCTTCCATGTATTTGTGAAAACCAGGATAAATGGCCAAACACTCGGATCTGAATACCAATTCACCGGGTCAATCCCAAGTGCTGGTAAAATTTGATTATTCAAAATACCATTAGACTGACTGCAAAACGCAAATACGATATAACCAAGTATTACTGCACTCATTAGGTACGGAAAAAGAATTGCACTTTGATATACCTTCTTGAGTTTTTTATTAATCGCATCGCATATAAATATCGCAAATACGATGCCAAGTACTGTATTTAAAATAATGAATACAAAATTATATAGAATTGTATTTCTAGTAATGACCCATGCATCCGGCGTTGCAAATAAAAATTTGAAATTCTTAAATCCCGTCCATGCACTTCCGAATAAACCATCGCGAACATTATATTGTTTAAAGGCAACCACGATACCAGCCATTGGTATGTAATTGTTAATAAGCAAATATAATCCACCTGGCAAGAACATAAGATAAAGCGGTAGATATCTCTTGTATTTTTTCACTCCACTATTCATATAAACCCTCCCATGAAGCTCTCGCTTCCTTTAACATGATATAAGGATAATAAAAAAGAGCAGTTCAATCTGCTCTTTTTCTGATTACAATTGTTCCGTTTCCGACATGTCGTTTTCCGACATTATTCATTTTCTTTTCTAAAATCCTGAGGGGACATACCAGTGTACTTTTTGAATGCTCTGGAGAAATGCGAGAAGTTATCATAACCTACTTTAGAGGCCACAATACTGACAGGTAGCTTCGTCTTCATCAATGTAGTCTTTGCCGTTTCCATCCTCACCATGGTCTCGTAATCCTTATACGTATATCCGGTATATTTTTTGAATTCTCGAGTAAAATAATCCTCATTAAGGTGCACGTAATCCGCCACTGCAGTTCTTGTTATACCATTGGTAATATTAGCTCGAATATAATCCTCCGCTTTTCGGATTCGCTCCACATTATCAACTATGCCAAAATCCTCCGGTGCCACCTGCCAAAATACTCCAGGCTGTCCAGTAGCATTTAGCTCTTTGCGACGTCTGAGTTCGGCTATTGATGAAGGACCATATTCCAACGCCTCGTGTTTTTTAGGATATACGGCGATTTTAAAATCCATCCTCTTATTTATAAATTCAGTAAACCGTTCAACTGCTGAACACCAGATATCTTCTGTTATGGTTTCTGCCTGAGTTACTGCAAACAAATTGTAGGTATTCAACTCATCCTTACATATTATTACCTTGGCATTTTTCTCCTCAAGAATTTCCTCGAGAACATTTCTAAAAACCATCGATAGAAGTCCATCATTCCAGTTATTGTTATGCCTATCAAATTTTAAAATTTGAATAATTACAGGTCTAAAAGCAGGTGTATCAAAACTGCTAAAGAATGTATCCTTCATCTTTTGATAGATGGCAGTCGCCTCACTTGAATTTCCTTCATGAGCCTTTAATAAAAACAGCTCCATAAGCGAATCTCTTTGTGCCGCTATAATTTCAGATGCTTTCTCCAGCTTACTTATTCTTACTTTTTTTCCTACTTCCTCAACAGCTTTCTTTAGCACTGCCTCCACATCTTCATAGCGTGCCGGCTGGAGAATATAATCAAAGGCTCCTAATTGTACTGCCTCCTTTGCATAAGAAAAATCAGCATGACTGGTTAAAAACAAGCCAACTATCTCAGGATAGTTTTCTCGCATCCATCGGAATAATGACACTCCATCCTCCTCTGGCATTTCAATATCCGTAAGGAGAATATCTATGTCAAAGTTGAGCATTAATAATCTGGCTTCCATTGCAGAATACGCTGTATAAACCCCATCAATATTTAATTCTTTCCAATTAAGGCTATCCGCAATACTATCCGCGACAGCTCTTTGATCATCCACAATTAAAATATTCATCATGCATCCTTCCAAGGTAAAAACAAATTGCTAACTGCGCCCCCATCATTACTAAAAATACATTCGAATCCGTTATCATATAAAAGAGCGCATCTTCTTTTTATATTATTAATTCCAACATTCTCACTACCTTCAACAGCTTCGCCATTTATTATCTCAAGAACCTTTTCTGGATATCCATCCCCATTATCCCTGATATTAATATCAAGGAATAATTCCTCTTCTGTCTCAAGCTCATTTATTGAAATATAAATGATTAACTCGTTATTTGGATTTCCAAGCTTTGCATATTTATAGCTGTTTTCCACAAATGTCTGAATACAAAGATTAGGTATCAACCAATCTTTTCTTTTTACATTCACCTGCCATTGAATATTAATTGGTCTATCCGTCATTTCCTGCTGCAACACAGCGTAATTATTTACATAATCTATCTCTGACTTCAATTGAACCATCTGTTTTTCTGCGGTCAGCAAATAGCGAAGATGTTGTGACAAATGTATTATCACATCCTGTATTTTCCTTGTGTTACCATTTAGTGCCATAACATTCAAAGTCTTTAGGCCATTTAGATAAAAGTGAGGTTTTAGTTGAAGCGATAAATACTGTAGCTGTGCTTTTTGAGAATCAATTGTCTTTTCATACACCGCCATCTTTTGTTTTTCTATCTCTTCAATCATCGCATTCGTTGTATCAATTACAGTTTGTATTTCCGTAAAAGTAGATTGGGACATAATCTTTTTATCTAAGGACCCTGCACCTATCAGTTTCATATCATAGGTAAGTCGTTCTAATGGCTTCATCAATTGAGTTTTCATTTTTTGGTAGAAAACCATAGAAGCAATTATCGTAAATACGGTACATAATAATAGAATCACCAATTGAACATTAATAAGAGTAACCACATTAATTGGCACTGCTACAACTATTGATAAATCTGCTCCTTGAATCTGCTTCTTATATACTGTGTAGCTTTTTTCTCCTCGAAGGATTGCACCAAACTTTTCACTATCTTCATCGGAGGCAAGTACCTTGTCGGAATTCACAAAAAAACTTTCGCAGCCCTCAATTCCAATTTCCTCTAACAAATCATTCTGCCAATCTGTCAACTTAAAGAACTCGCATAAAGCTATATTTCCAGACCTATATACGCATATTGCATAGTCATTATCATCTATTCTATTGTAGGACCAACTTCTGCTAGAAGTGCTCCCACTGGCAACTGCAAAAGCAATATCCTTTATTTTTTCAAAATCTCCACCATCAAAGATTTCCTGATTGAAATAATATCTCTTTCCAACAAAATTATCATAGAAAATGATATAGCCTACAGTTTTTTGCTCCATTTTCAAAAGTGTAACCAGTCTGTCGTTCAGATTATAGACAAGTTCTAGGCTATCAAGTCCTTCTGAGTACTGGAGTTTCTTGTAATTCTCGTCGTAAGAATATATATCGTACATCTCAGAATTAATATTGCTCAACGTACTAGAAAGACTGCTAGTGTATTCATACAGCAGTCTTTCATTTTTTTCTCTTATATCATTCTGGTAACTTACAAAAGAGTATCCACTAAGGATAACCAAAAAGGTTATCACTATAGTAGATGCAACTATCACTGATATTCCAAGTGTTTTCTGTAAAGATATTTGTTTCCTTGACAATTATATTTCCCCTTCTCCTATATTGCGTAATTAATTGCTAATTTACAGAAGAAGTCCTCTAGCGTCAACCTATAATCCACATATTCGTATACACGAATTTTGCGGTTGTTTGTATCAAGATTATAGGTCATGTCCTCAGGATTAATGTAAGGAGCAGGTATTTCATTAAAATTGTCAACTCGTTCTGATTCCTGCATCAACACTGCAATTACCCCCTGATCACCAAGGCCCCATAATTCGCCATGAGGCCAGTGAGGGATTACTGCCAGTCTATCATTTAACGCCACCAGATTTTCAAATAGGTACTTTCCAATTTCTCCACATCTCGATACTTTATACTGAAGCTCAGCCAAAGATACTGACAAAGTCTTATACACCTTCATAGGTATCTGCCACACTGGCATAGTTGATGAGAAGAGAACATTTGCAGCATTGACATCCTGCATAAGATTAAATTCAAATCCCCCATTAGGGTAATCCCCGCCACCAATCCATATAGCAGTCATCCTACTGCAAATCTCAGGCTTTATTAGAATTGCAGAGGCTAAATCTGTAATTGAACCCTGGCACCCGATGTAAAGCGGTCTGTCATCCTCCTTCATCGCTTCCTCAATAATCATACGTGCTCCATCTGATTCGATGGGAGTTTTATCATTTTTAAGAGGAACACCTGCCCCCAATGCAGTCTTATAATTTCCAGCTAATCCCATCTTATCGAGAACTGTATTTATCTCATTTAAGCTTCTTTCTGCAGTGGTTCCAGGCTCTATCCCTAGCTCTTCATACTGTGTGCTAGCATCAAAATGGGCAGCAATTATCCCTACCACATCAAACTTTGGTGTCATAAGCGCATGAGCCAAAGCATACTGGTCATCAGCCTCGTTTGCACAATCCGTATATACGATAAGTCTTACGTGCTTGCTTTCAGGTACTTTAAAATCATATTTCCACATAACCTACTCCTATTCTTGTATAAATCCTAATGTCTTCATATCCAAATTTCCATTACCCACAAAGCTGATAAATAACGACATATCTTTTCCACAAAGTGAAACTGGTACTGATATTATTTTCCACGAATCCGTATTTACGTTAACGACTGACTTGCCCACCATATTCTCAAGTGAGCTATCATTACACAACTCTACCACGCCACCAAATTCGCCACGGATTTCAAGAAAAACTTGAGATACATTTTCAAAATCGAAATACTTATACCCTAGAACCGTTCCATCCACGATATCCGCCACAAAGGATGTCTTTTGTTCCTCCGTCACTCTAGTCTGAGTCTGCATTACAGGATTGTTAAAATCAATATGAGACATTGTTGTGGGACAAGTCATATGACAACATATTCCTGCTGGATACGTACCATTCCCAGCAAGTGCCCCACCATTTAGTCCACAACTTGTCATCTCCACCTGCTTTATACTTCCATCAGCCGCAATCTGGATTTTTTCCGCACAGCCTTGACGGGAAAACTCGTTTCCGTCAGTGCATCTATGATAGAAAATGTAATAACCATCTGAAAGCTTTGCTATTCCACCATGATTATTTGAAAGAGTGTATGTAGGCTTATCATTTCCGTCTAAACCAATATTGCCATTGGAAATAATTGTCCCACCATAATTGAAATCTCTATCAGGTTTATCACTTGTTGCATAACATAATTCATGGCTCTTATGGCTGCTGTATACGAAATAGTATTTTCCATTAATCTTTCTAATAGAAGATGCCTCAAAAAAGCCATGTCCCTCAAAACCTGTTCCTTCCGAAGTCTTGCCGCTTGGGATCAGCGGTCTTGGTTCTTCTTTCATAGTAAGCATATCAGGCTCTAGTTCTGCCACCTGAGAATCCACCACAAATTCCACCTTACTAAGAACTCTCATAACTTCCTGCTGCTCTATTGGAAGTTTAGCAATTTCCTCTTCTGAAAGCTTAGGCAATTCCATATCCTTTTCACAAGCTGGCGCAAATCCCCAGTATAGATACACTCTGCCGTCATCATCACACAATACCGCCGGATCAAAAGGCATATAATCATCTAAAGTCTTTCCGCATTTTATATGTGTTGGATACTTAACATGGCCGTAAAACTCAAATGGTCCAGCTGGACTGTCAGAAACCGCCACTCCAATTTCTGGGTAAAAACTAAAACAATAATAAAGATAATATCTTCCATCCGGACCTTTGCAAACATCCGGTGCCCACAGCTGCATTTTTCCTTCAGAATTACTTGGATCTTGGGTCTTTCTGTAGATTACTCCTTCATATCTCCAATCCCTTGGATTATCTACCGGCGCTGACCATGTCACATAGTCTTCTTCACAATATGCTTTTCCTTTTATCTTGTCATGTGAACCGTAAATGTAGACTCTTCCATCAAATACATGTGGTTCTCCATCTGGCACGTATTCTGTTAATGGTAAATATGGATTATAAACCTGTTCCATTGCTATTCCCCCTTCAATTCTTCTTTAAATTACTTCGATTGTAGTTTGCTTCTCAATTTTTCCCGCTTTAAACTTTATGTTAATTTTTCCTGACTCATAGCCTCCTCGTACTATGGCAAGAGCCTTGCCCCGATAAGTCTTAAACTTGCCTTTTGTATAATTTTGACTTGTGATAGGCGCTGCCGAACCAAATCCCAACAGTTCTCCATTGCCTGTGATCTCTGCATCAATCTCTAGGTCTTTGTCTTTCACAAGATTTCCCTCTTTATCAACAAGTTCTATCTGAACATATGCAAGATTATGTCCGCTTCCTTTGACAGAAGCTGTCTCCGCCTTTATCAACATATCCTGAACTTCTCCTGTGGTCAGTAAAGTATCACGAGAAATCTCTACTCCATCTTTATAACTGATAGCCATTACCTCGCCAGGTTCATATTTCGCTTCAAATACAAAACTAAGAGGTAAATCTTCTGCTGCAAGTGTCTCTCCGGCTTGTTTCCTTCCAACTGAGTTGCCATTTACCAAAAGTTCTACCTCATCAGCATTTGAAAATACCACCAGGTTTATAGGCTTGCCCTCATAACCTTTCCAATTCCAAGATGGCACTGCATCAGTGAATCCCCACATACTTATAATTTCTTTTTTGCCGTAGTTCCCTGGATTATATGCAAAGAGGTGAGTCTTCTCACTTCCCCAGACAACACTTCTATAGTATCCCTGTGGGAGAATGTTTCCATTTATATCTACATCAGCATCATTGGCTAATCTCCATGGAAACTCAGATGTATGCGACATCAATGCAAATGGTCCCGCCTTTAATCTTGGGTCTCCATCCTCTACGAAAATTGTCTTTCCTATACCTGCTTCTCCAATATAGTCGTATGCAGTCCAAGTAAAATCCCCGATGACATAATCAGTTGACTCAACCATAGGCCAACGTTTGCCTATTTCCTTCGGATAATTTTCTGAGCCTAGAATCACCCTTTCCGGATATAATTCATGATCCTTTGGATATTTATCCTCCATGTAGTTATATCCAACGATATCCAAACCGTTTGTAAATGCTTCCGAATAGTTTTCCCAGGATAAATCCTCTGCGCCAAAATCCATATTTTGAACACCAGTTGCCTCTCCACTCATGAAGGCTTGCATCTTCTTTAAATCTTGCTCCGTGAGCTCGTCATCAAGACCTGACCAAAAAGAGCATATGCCATTTGATACTGGACGACTGCTATCTAATTGTTTTACAAATCTAGCCAACCTCGTTGCTATCGTATATCCGTTATTCAATCCGCCTCGTTCTGGGATTTCATTTCCAGTAGACCATATAATTACAGACGGATGATTCCTGTCTCGTTTTATAAATGCCTCCAAATCCTTTTGCCAGTCAGATTCAAAAAACATATTATAATCCCCAGGCTGCTTCATAATTCCCCAGGTATCAAACGCCTCACTAAACACATACATTCCAATCCTATCACAAGCCTCCATAAACACCTTTGACGGTGGATTATGAGTTGTTCGAACAGCATTGAACCCAAGCTTTTTAAGAATACTAAGCTTACGATATTCTGCATCATAAAGTGAAACAGCTCCGAGAATTCCATTGTCATGATGGAGACATCCGCCCATTAGCTTTACCGTATTTCCGTTAATTCTAAGACCATGCTTTGAATCAACACTAATAGTTCTTATACCAAAAAGAGTACTATCTTCATCCACCGCTCCATTTTTCAATTCAATATGATGAGTTCTAAATTCACCTAAATCTGTGACTTTTGCGTGCACTTGATAAAGATTAGGATTATTAATATCCCAAAGCTTTGGAGAATCTACTGTCAGGTTAATATATGCAACCTCGCTGGAATTAGGATTAATCTGGATTTTAGACTTTCGGCAAACTACAACCTCATCCTTCCCATCCTCTGTAAGATATACTTCCACTTGGGCAAGCTTATTATCAAGAGTCTGGTTTTCGACTGTTACCTCCGCTGAAAGGTACGCAGTCTCCGCCTCACTTTTATTCCAATCAACCATTTTCGTATATACGAATAATCCATCTACCGCGATATGTAGCTTTGACATATGCAAAAGCTCAACCGACCTGTATATACCAGCACCAGAATACCATCTGCTATTAGGCTGCATACTTGGGTTTGTGGTAACAGTTATTCTATTATCTTTCCCAAAATAAACATAAGAGGTTATATCTACATAAAACGGAGCATAGCCATAGTGCTGCAACGCCACTTTGCAACCATTTACATCCACAGTAGCATTCATCATCACCCCATCGAAGGAAAGATAAACTACCTCATCTTCCCATTCAATCGGAATATGAATTTTCTTCGTATAATGAGCCACTCCTGCGTTAAAATATCCACTTGCAGGACCCGCTGGTGCGCACTTTTCCACATCATTTTCAATCATATAGTCATGGGGGAGGTTAACTACCTTTGACTCATCCTTGCCAAGTAATGCTGCCATTCCACCATACAAACCATGATTAAAATTCCATTCTCTATCAATATTTATTCTTCGCATCCTTCTTCCTCCATACCTACTTTCATGAGTTAATTCTAACATTTACCCTTTTGCAAATATCCGACCTATATTTTTCAAAATACGACAAAAGTCCGCGACTTTCATCGCGGACCATCTAATCTCTCATTAATTTTCAGTAGCAAGAATTGCCATATAAGGATGTCCTGGTAAATCTACCTTAATCTTTCCTGTTGCATTCTCAAATACAGTTATCTTTGTCATATTCCAAGTATCAATCACTTCCACCTTATAGCTTTTTCCTTCTGGTAAAGAAAGTCGATCAAATGCCTGGCAGCGTAAATATAAATACTTGAGAATAACTGAATTATCCTCAGAACGAGCTGTGTACTCATGCTCAAATACATTAAGCACTGCCGCCTCCTCTGGATCAGACTGGGCAATAGCAAGTGGAAAACTTGATCCTGCCGGCGTTGCATCAAAATTTGCCTTTACCTCATCTGGAAGGTTGTCCATAAATTTAAATGGTGCAGCCTTATATGGATTTAATGGCTTTGGAAATGTCTCTACAATATCCTTTAGGAACTGTATCCTCTTTGGCGACTGGCCTTTTAATGTTCCGCCCTTAGACCACCAAACAATATCATTTTCATCAAGGAAAGTCTCTCCATGTGTACAATATGCACCACTGGCAATTGCCATCCAAAATCTCGCAGTCATTTCCTCTGCAGAAAGATTTCCCCATGCCTCTGGCAGATTTCCTTCGTAGCAACATTCATCAACGCAGATTGGCTTGTTATGCTTTAATATTCTGTCTGGCACATAGGTCAAATACTTTACCTGATATGAACCATGGGTAATATTCTTTCTTCCCATATCCCAAGTTCTAAAGCAGTTATGATTAGAAATCAAATGACCTCTTGGATTATGGCTAGCAACAAACTCTTCTATCTCGTACCACTGTTCCATATTGATTCTGGATAATAACAAATCGTACTCATTTGCCAATGACCACCATACATTATCCAAATCACCCAATCTCTTTAAGCAATACTCAAGATACTTTAAATTGTCCTCTTGAGGCATCGAAGCGAAGCCCCAATTATCATATGAATGAAAGAGAATTAAATCACTCTGTATTCCCATGTCATCAAGACGTCTAATGACATTCTCAAGATTATCCCAGTATTCCTTTACCGGCTTCTCTGGATTCCAGCTTCCATCCTCTCTCTTCTCAAATGGATACCAGCGAGGTTCATTACTATTGTACTGATAATGTTTTGGAAATACGCACATTCTCACTTTATTAAATGGAGAATTTTTGAGTGTCTCCATGGTCTTTTCAATAAGCTCTGGCTCCTGATGAGCTAGCGCATAAATAGTTGTTCCAAATGGATAGAAATATGTACCATCCTCATACTCAAAGTGTGTTCCTACTGCTTTTACCAATCCGTGTTTACTCATTCCTGTCTCCTTCTACCTCATTCGGCCGCTTTCCAGTCACCTTCCCCTCAAGTGGAAGGCTATTTATTACCGCATCTCTCCAGCCTTTATATTTTTCTTGCGCCATTTCCGACCCCATAGTCGGATTGTGGATTATTCGCCTCATCTTTCCAAATATCTCTTCAGACCAAAGACCTACTGCAATCCCTGCCATATAAGCTGCTCCGATGCCTGATAATTCTTCTTGATTCGGAACAAGCACATTGCATCTGGAAATATCCGCCTGAAACTGCATCAAATATCGATTCTTTGTCGGGCCACCATCGACTTTCAGCTCTAAAAGCTCAACGTTTGAATCGTCCATCATGGCATTTATTATATCAGTTATTTGATATGCGATGCACTCTAGTCCTGCGCGAACAATTTCATTTCTACCAGTCGTTCTGTCCATTCCGACTATGGAAGCCTTTGCATCTGCCCTCCAATAGGGCGCCCCTAATCCAGTGAATGCAGGAATTAGATATAGCGAATCTTCTTTATTTGCTTGCTCTGCAAATGCCTCTGTATCGGATGCACTTTCGATTATTTTTAAGTCATTTTTAAGCCATGTGATTACTGCACCTGTATAATTCAAATTTCCTTCTAGCACATAGCTTACTTTTCCATCAATACCCCATGCCAAAGATGTTACCAGACCATTTCTGCTTTGCATCGGAATTTCGCCTATGTTCATCATTATTGATGAGCCTGTCCCATATGTTGCCTTTGCCTGTCCAACCTCTCTGCAATTCTGACCAAACAACGCAGCATGGCTATCCCCCATAACTGCATGTATAGGAATTGGTTCAGAAAACAATCCTTCAAAATCCGTATATCCGTAGCAAGCATTTGAATCTTTTACCTCTGGCAAATTACGGATCTCAATTCCAAATAACTTACAAATTTTCTCATCCCATTTTAAGTTGTAAATATCAAATAATTGGGTGCGACTGGCATTAGAATAATCCGTAGCATAGACTTCTCCACCAGTAAGCCTATATACCAAGAAGCTATCCACAGTACCGTGGCAAACCTGATGATTCTTTGCCTTATCACTGGCCACTTCAGTATTTTCTAATAACCAGGCAATCTTTGCTGCCGGAAAATACGGAGAAAGCTTTATTCCAGTAGTATCATAAATATATTCAGCCTCTTTAGAAATATCCTCTCTCTCGCAGATTTCTGCCGCCCTTGCGCACTGCCAAACCACTGCATTAGCAAGAGATAATCCTGTCTTTCTATCCCACAATACACTGGTTTCACGCTGATTGCTGATTCCAAGTGCACCGACCTGCTCTGGACTCACATTTGCTTTTGACAGTACCCCGCGAACTACCTTTATAACATTCTCGTATATTTCTTCTGGGTTATGACTTACCCATCCTTTTTCATTAATAATCTGCTCATGGGCAATATCATTTCTGCACATCAAAGTCCCATTTTTGTCAAACAATAAAGCCTTTGTCCCCTGGGTACTCTGGTCAATACTAATTATATAGTTTCCCATCATAAATTCTCTAATACCGTATTTACGATACCCTCTCCGTTTAATCCATAGTAATCGAATACTGCTTGAGATTTTCCTGTTATAACATGATCATCTGGTAATGCCATTTGAATAACCTTACGAGGCTTGTTGGCCGCCACTGTTGATGCCACATCAGCACCTAATCCGCCAAATGGTGCATGCTCTTCAACAGATACCACAAGGTTTGCCCCCTCCACCTCTTTCAAAAGTGAACAGCTGTCAAAAGGCTTTACACAATACATATCTAGAACTGCAACTTCAATCCCTTTTTCCTCCAATGTCTTTGCAGCCTGAATAGCTGGTCTAACCATCTCACCGCAAGCCACCAAGACTACCTTTTTATCTCCACTTCCATAATGAGAAACAGTGGCCTTATCCATCTCAAAAGGAGTGTTATCCTCTGTATAAATATCCTCAACAGGATTTCGCCCCACTCTAACATATGCTGGCTTTTCATCCTTTAGCAATTCTTCAATAAGTTTTGCTGTCTGGAATCTATCACTTGGCAAGTAGACTCTCATATTTGGAATTGCCGACATAGCTGCAATATCCTGAGCACTGTGATGACTCATTCCAAGTTCTCCATAGCTGATTCCACCACTTATCCCTATCAGCTTTACATTTGTATTGGAGTAAGCAACATCCACCTTTGCCTGCTCATAAGAACGTGTTGAAATAAAACATGCAGGTGAAAAACAATATGGCTTCTTTCCAACATGAGCCATACCTGCAGCTATACTAACTAGATTCTGCTCAGCAATTCCAACCTCAACTGATTGTTCAGGAAACTCGTTAAAGAAAGGAGTCATAGACGCCGAGCCTCTAGAATCCGAGCAGAGGGCAATTATATTTTTGTCATTCTTTGCATGAGCCATTAATGTCTCACAAATCGCTTGTCTATTTGGAATCTTATTCATTTGCCACTGACTCCTTTCTTTCATCAATCGCCTTAATTATGCTTGTATACTCTTCTTCATTTGGAACATGATGATGCCAGCTGGCTTTATTCTCCATTACTTCTCCACCACCAAATCCTTTTATCGTATTTGCGATAATACATGTTGGCTTTCCTTTATTTTCTCGTGCCTTTGCAAATGCCTCGCTCATCTCCTGAACACTGTTTCCATTCGCCTCAATTACATACCAACCAAAGCTCTCTACCTGAGAATGCAGATTCTCATGTGTCATAACATTCTCTGTAGTTCCTGAAATCTGCAACTTATTTCTATCGACCACCGCACACAGATTATCAAGCTTGTAGTGCCCTGCTGCCATGAAGCCCTCCCAAACTGAGCCTTCTGCCAACTCACCGTCACCCATAACAACATAAACTCGGCTTGGACTATTATCCTTCTTACATGCAAGAGCCATTCCAACAGAAACTGGAAGACCGTGTCCCAAAGAACCTGAATTCATTTCAATACCATCGATTTCATTATTAGGATGGCCAATAAACTTTGACCCGAACTGAGAAAAGCTGTTAATAACTTCTTCTCTTCCAAAGAAGCCTTTTGCAGCAAGCACCGCATAATAACTCTCTACAGAGTGGCCTTTACTCATAATGAAATAGTCTCTGCTTGCATCATCTTTATTCTCTGGAGAAATATTCATCTCGTCAAAATAGAGTGTCACAAGTGTCTCCATTACCGAGAAATCTCCGCCTATATGACCACCTCCGGATTTAACAATCATATCCACAACGTCTTTGCGTAAGTCATATGCCTTCAACGTCAATTCTTTACATTTATTCTTATCCATACTATTTCACTCCATGAATCTTATCGATTACTTCTTGCTCCACGTCATCATATAAATCAGGCTTTACACCAATGTATTTGCATGCCTCATAAAGTACCGGAACCACATCTTGATGAATTCCAACGCAATGATGAATATAAGGACCTTCTACGATTTTCGCTTCCAGTCTTGGCCAATTATCAACTTCTACCCAGAGGTAAGTTCCCTTTGTATAAGGGCCATCAATTCCCCTCGCATTTCCCAGCAAAAGTGAATATTGCCCATCATCTCCATCAAATCTAGCCAATGTAAGCTCACCATGCTTAGCTTCTGCTTCAACTGCACCTGGATGATCAAAGGCGAGAGGATAACCAATAGTTGGTTTGCATCCTGCACATGAAATTGGCCATGGGCCGCAGTGTTGCAACAATTCTCCGTTGTCATTATCCGGATGTCTTACTGTCCAATCTGCAAAAAATGAACGTGTCTCGTCCATACCAGCTGCTTCTACCATGAGAGCTGTAATTGCACCATGAATATCTGTTTCACATACAACAGGGAAACCTTCTTCATTTAAGAGAGAATTCGCTGCGCATGGCATAATTCCAATTTCTCCTTGAAGTGCGTTCCAACACTGAATTGCTCCTGCAGTGCAGCCATATTTGTCTGCCAAATTTCTCATTGCAACCTTTAATGCAGCTACATTCTCAAGCTGCTCATCACTTACCTGGATATTGAATTTCTCCTTACAGTAGGCAACTACCTCTGCCACCTTCTTGCCTTCTTCTTTTGCCGCCTTCATTTCTGCAGTCAACTCTGGCAGAGGAATTGGAGCAAGCTGCACATTGAATTTTTCAAGCAGTTCACCTTCGTTACACATTGTTGACCAGAAATCATATGGACGTGGCCCAATCTGGAGAATTCTGATATTTCTAAATGCCTTTACCACATTGCAGATTCTAATGAATCTCTTTACGCCTTCTCCAAACTCTGGATCATCAAGATTACAGTTGGTTAAATAGGTAAATGGCACTTTAAATCTTCTAAGGACCTTTCCTGTAGCAAAAATTCCGCACTGGCTATCACGGAGTCTAATACCATTCTCATCAGGTCTCTCATCACGTGGTCCCCACAAGAGGACAGGTAAATTCATGCTTTTTGCAAGTCGTGCAACTTCATATTCTGTTCCAAAATTTCCATGTGGAAAGAATAATCCGTCGACCTTTTCTGCCTTAAATTTCTCTTCTATTTTCAATCTATCTGCTTCATCATGGAGTAGACCATCCTCTGCAATATCATCGATATCAACAAACTCCACGCCTAATTCTTCTAACTTCTTTCGTGTTAAATTAGCATATTCCACCGCAGCCGGTGCACTAAAAATACTGCGTCTAGTTGGTGCAAAACCAAGTTTTATATTTGCCATTTTTCTCCTCCTTTAACAGGTTGCCCCCTTTACGAATACTTTGTTTATTGTTAATATAAAGCCAGATTTACTTTATTTCTATAAATTGTAAAGTTATATTCACTTTATTTTTACTTTATTCCAGCTTTCCCCGCTGGGGGAAGGGGGATCGTTTACGGTGGATGAGGGTATTTACAGGAGATTTAATATGGGAATTACCGCAAAACAACTAGCCGCACAACTAGGTCTTTCTGCGACCGCAGTTTCAATGGCTTTAAATAACAAACCTGGTGTCAGCACCGAGACTCGCCAAATGATAATCAAGGCGGCCGAAGAAGCCGGCTTTGATTTTTCAAAAATAAAAAGTTCAGAAGGTATTTCTGGTAGCATTTACGTTATTTTTTACAAGACCAGCAATGCCATCCTTTCTTATACTCCAATCTTTGATGAGCTTTATGAAGGGGTAAAAGGGGAATGCCAAAAGAAAAAAATTGGCACTAGATTAGTTCAGTTCAATGAAAAAACTGATGATTTAGAAGACCTCTTTTCAGATCTAAGAGGTAATGATTGCATAGGGATTGTGCTAGTTGGTACAGAAATAACTAAAGAAATATGCGACAAATTTATTCACTTAAACATTCCTCTCACACTGCTTGATACATACTTTGAGTCTCTGGAATGTAATAGCGTCCTCATTAATAATTCTCAGGGTGCTTATGTAGCTACCAATTATCTAATTGGGCTTACAGGTTCCCAACCTGGTTATCTACAGTCAAGCTATCCAATATACAATTTTGAAGCCCGACAAGAAGGCTATTTCAAAGCAATAAAAGAGAACGGAATGTCCAAATCCCGTTCAATTATCCACCGCCTTTCTCCATCAATCGAAGACGCAATGGCTGATATGTTAGAAATATTAGATGACGGAGTACCTATAGCAAAATGCTATTTTGCCGACAATGATGTTATTGCAATAGGAGCGATGAAGGCCTTTAAATTACGTGGATACAGAATTCCAGATGATGTTGCAATTATCGGTTTTGACAATATTTCAGAATCAAAAATAATAGAACCAAGCCTCACAACCATGGATGTACCAAGACACTTCATCGGAAAAATGGCTGCTGCACAGCTGATTAACCAAATAGAAACCAAAGTATATTATTGTTCAAAGGTTGAAGTAAATACTAGAATGATAAAAAGGCTATCACACTGTATATAAACTTATACAACACAAATGCCTCCACTAAGGGAGGCATTTGTTGTATATGGGGAGTTAGGCTATCTGACAGTTGTTGGAAGTCTATCTTCCTCCTGTCTTCTCAATTTTCTGTAAACCTTAATAGTAATAACTATTGCTAATATAATAGCAAGCCATACAAAGTAGCATATTCCAAGGAATGTTGGGCAAATATGGCATAAGTTACACTTATCTGCTACATTCACTTCTTCTACAGCTGCTGTAGGAATCTCATCATACATAAGTGCATATGTTGAGAACTGACCTGTTGATATTGTGATTGTATCTGCATTGTCATCTAAATCTTCAAGTAATGTATGCTGACCTTCATGTGCTCTCATGATGTAATAATTATCTGATAGTCCCTTATAGTCATCATGAATATCAATTACGATATCGATAGGATCAGTGTCTGTAACTCGATTCCAGTCACTATCATCAATTCTAAAGAACATGCTGATATCGATATAATCTGCCATTGTAAGGTATGGCTTTTCCTCTGCATTTGCCTTAACACCATCGCTGATAACATTTCTATCAAATTCTGAAACTTCTCTACGGTCTATTGGAGCTACCTCAACCTTGATTTCAAGAATACTTCCTGCTAGAACTGCTGCTCTCTGCTCATCTGTTAAGATTGAGTTTGCAACTGCTGTTGCGTCAACAAGACCTGCATTTGTTCTACTCTCATTCTTAAGTTCCATTGTTACAATTACAGAACCTTCGCCCATAATAAGTGCTATAGGCATTCCATTTACTGCAATTGCTTCTGAGTTTTCGAGATCATCAACCTGTATAATTTCTCCACCAGTTTCATCAAGCTTATCAAGGAGCTTCTGCTTTGTATCGTCAGTCATATCGCCCCAGATGTCGCCACGGTCAATAATATTACCCTTGCCAATTGAATTAGGATCTTCTGTTTCAATTAAATCGCTTAACTGATTTGCTGGTGCTTCGTCAACTGTTGTTTCCTCAACTGTTTCAGGAATAGAAGTTACTATAGCTGCATCGTCTTCTACTACCTCTTCTTCTACTGCTACATTTGATGCATAATGGCGAGAATTTTCACCATCACCATTGTTAGCATTATTATTTACGATTCGAACTTCGTAATTACCCTGGGCAATTACCTCTCCGTCCTTCTCCACTGAGTAGAATACTACATATTCGCCTGCATCTGTATAGGTAGGAACATCTGTTGTAAATTCGCCATCTTCTTTATCGCTGTATGTTACTACTGCGTCTTCGATTTCAACTATAACTGGGAAGCTATGAGGTTTGCCATCATATTCTACTGTTGCTGTCTCTTCTACTGGTACTGTGATAACTGGTTCTTCTGTTGGTTCCTCTTCTACTGGCTCTTCCTCTTCTGGCTCTTCCTCTGCAGGTTCTTCCTCTGCTGGCTGTTCCTCTGCTGGCTCTTCTTCTGCTGGCTCTTCTTCTGCTGGCTCTTCTTCTGCTGGCTCTTCAATTACTTCTACTGTCTCTACTGGAACAACTAATACATATTCTGAGTAATTATCATTGCTAACTACAAAGTAAATATATCCTGTTGTACCTGGTTCGCTATCATTTACTGTGTAAACTAATGAATCACCATTCTTTGTAAGGTCGACAATAATATTGTCAAACTCTACTGAATATGGAGGATCCCAACCATCATTTAATAAAACAACCTGATCATCTTCTCTAAGATCACTTATCTGCTCTTCAAGAGATACTTCTTTATCTGCTACTGCTAATGCACTAATCTTAAGAACCTTATCTGAATATACATAGAACTCAGGTGATGTCTGCTTGCCAATATTTACTGTAAAGCTTCCGTATGCTGTTCTAAAGTTCTCCTTTGTTGCCTTGTAATAAACTGTATATTCTCCAGCATTCTTAAAGATTGGAGCGTTATTTGAATATACTTGATTCTCATCATAGCTGTATTCAACTGTTGCATCTGAAGGATTTGCTATTACTGAATAATCAACTGCTGTTCCATCATATGTTCTTGATAAATTTTCAGGAATAGTAACTGTAACTGTTCCCTTAGTCCATGCCTTTACACCACGTGATACTGCTGATGCAGGTGTATTAACATTTGCTGGTACGCGAGTCTTGATTGTGTACTCTGTATTTGGAGTTAATCCTGTAAACTCAACTTTACCTGTTCTTGAATTAGGTCTTAACCATCCCTGTCCTGAAATCTCTTTTCCATCTTTATCGTATACACGATATTCCTGAAGCATTCTTCCAGAGTTTTCTAAATCGATGTTTAATGTAATAGTTGTTTCTGTTGTAACGATAATATCGTCGCCAACATCACTTGGTCTTACAGCGTCACTCTGATCATCTGTACCTGTTGTCTCTGCTTCTTCTGCTATTGGACGTGGAGCAATGTCAAGCTCTAATGGTTGATCACTTCCACCATGTTCCGCAATTCTAATCCTCTTTCCACAGAAATCATAGTCCTTTTGAGTATCGTCTTTTCCACTTAGTTTAATATCCTTATGGGAATCAGAAGTTATTAAAATAGGCTCTTCCTCAGTTCCATCTTCATTGATTATTGTGATTTCATATGTTGTTGAAGCCTTATCTACTTCAATTACTTCGTTCTCATAATCTATTTCACCTGTAACTGCACCTGTCTGTGCAACTGTTCCTAAATTAAATGCGTATGTTATTGTAGCGCCGCCCTCTAAATTCAACCATGAAACTGTAATACCTGAGTCAGCACCTGAAATCATTGTTGCATGTCCATATTCATCAAATGTACATCTATAAGCATTAGTTGAATTATTATCTCTAGTTGCATAATCGTACATTGTTCTTGGACTCCAATGTCCAATATAGTAATTTGTTGGGAAATCAATATCTGTACGTACTACAAGTGCTGCTGAATCTGGTGTTGAGTTCTCAATACCATTAGCGTCAACAAGCTGAATTTGCTTTAGTCTTCCACTTGAGAATACGCCCATACATGGTGCACTATCATTTGAGCGAATCATAACATCACAGCCAAATGAGAATGCGTGCTCTGAAGCTGCTAACTTTGTATCAAATAAAAGTGCATGTGCTCCTGATGTAGTTGAGTTATTCTGACTTCCATCATAATCATTTTCATAGAAGTATGGCTTGTTATATTCTAAATTTGCAGATGATCTTGGGCCTGTGCCACTTTGTCTTGATGGACTTGGATTTGATTGTGATGAAGTATACCAATTCCAATATGAATCATAACTTGTCTTTGCAATCCATGAGCCTTTGTACTTACCAACAACATCAAATGTTGTTCCACTTATGATAGAGTATCCCATCTGACCATTTGAGATATACCATCTACGGCCATTATTGTATGCCTGTACTGGCATTGTTCTAAGGTCTTTAGAGCCACAAAATGCTACATAGTACCATTTATTATTAGTTAATTCACTTCCTGAAAACGTAGTCTGGATAGTTGTTGCGTCAGCTGTAAACTCTCCAGCCTTACCACTTATTTCTGTATAGTTTGCAAAATCCTGTGGGTCACCCCCTGATACATACCACTTGTATGAGCCTGCTGTATGATCACTAATGTCTACGATAAATGTGATACCGCTGCCCATATTTTGTCCATATGGATAACCATAATTTCCAATAGTAACTGCACCTGCTGTTGAGGTTCTTACTACGAATGGAGAGAAGCTTGTTGTTTCAGCTTCGATTGTATCTCCAACTTCTTCTGTTTCAAGCTTTTCTACTGTCTCTTCTGCGTTGTTAATATCAGGAATATGGTAAACGTCTAGTGCTATTTCTTCATCAGCAACTTCTGCCATTGTAAATGATACAGATACTTCGCCCTGTGTTGTATCAGGCTGAATTTCATTACCTGCGCCATCAACTATAGAAATATCAAATACATATGAGTCTACAATATTCTTTTCTTCTTCGATTGTTTCAACAGCTGACTCTGCTGTTGTTGTCATTTCTTCTGAAGCATCTACTGCTACAAGTCTAGCATCCTCTGGGAATACGCCTGGGTCTGCTTTTACTGTAATAAGAATGCCATTAACTACTGCTGACTGCTCAAATGCTGGTGACTTTCCATTTGTACCAATAACTACTTTAATTGTTGGTAAAGCTGCATTTATTGTGTACTCAGTATTAACGTTTGCAACGTAAACATATGTAGCGCCTTCAATGCTAGAATCAAATGTATCTCTTGTGCTGCGGCTACCATCAAGTGTCCATGTAATGCCTGTAATTGTAATTTCAGTAGATGTTGTAACTGTTTCTGTATTGACTACAGGTGTTGCTGAAGTTTCAGTATTAGAATCTGCTGTTTCCACCTCAACAACTTCTTCTGAAGAATTCTCAGTTGCTGATTCCTCAATGATTTCTTCTGCAGTGTACTCTACTGCCTCTACTGCCTCTACTGTTTCTTCTGCTGCTATTTCTTCTGCTGCTATTTCTTCTGCTGAAGTCTCTACTGTTACTTCTGCAACTGGCTCTGCTACCACTTCTTCTACTGTAGCTGTCTCTGTTGGCTCTGTTGCATTCTCTTCTATTTCCTCAACCTCTGCTGCCTGTACTTCGATTGCTGGGAATAAAACATCTATAATAAATGCAATTGGATCTGTTGAATCTGTGGTGTTATCATCTGTTGAAGTTGGCTCTGACTCTGCTGCAGGTGCTGCCTGCTCTGCTGCAGGTGCTTCATTTGAAACCTCATTGCTTGTATCTTCGCTTACATTCTCTTCTGATGTTGTTTCGTTTGTCTCGTTATCTTCTGTTGTGCCTTCTTCTGTTATTTCAGACTCAGTTGTTTCCTCAACATCGCTAGACTCATCATTATTCTCTTCAACTATTTCTTCTGTCTCTTCAACGTCGTCTTCAACGTCGTCTTCTTCTGCCTCTTCTTCTGAAGTTAAATCTTCATTATATTCTTCCTCTGTCAACTCAGCTTCTGAAGATTCTTCTTCTGTCTCTTCCAATTCTTCAGTCTCATCTTCTGTTGTCTCGTCTGTTTCTTCAGTTATAATTTCATCTTCAAGGACTTCCTCCTCTGGAGTTTCAATTGTCTCTTCGACAATTACGTCCTTGTAAGTTTCAACTGTTGCATTCAAAGAATCAGGGAATACTATGCTATCTTCTGAAGCGTTGTACTCGATATTCTGCACTGCAATACCGTCGTCAAGATCAGCAAAGGCTGTAATCACCTTTTCTGTTCCACCATTTTCTGCATAAGTAACAGGCACTGAAAAATTCATTGTAAAAATCATAGCCACTGCCAATACCAATGCAAATGAACGATACAAAACGCCATTACGCTTAATCATCTTTTCTGTGCTGCTTATTAAAGCCTTGCCAGCACATTGGATTATTTGTCTGTTTGTAATTTTGTCTCTCCTCATACTACCACCTCCGTCAGCATTACCTCTTTAACACATCCCCATGCATTATTGTTTTCAGATTATTTTGTTATATTTCCGTTCGTTGTCTGAATTGATATACTCTTTTATAACACGATAGTATGTGTTAATTATGTTCTAATATCAAACATTTTGTGAGATGGTGTACATCAGACCCCTATATGATGTTTTTATCGCAATATTTTCTCAGTGTGGTTAAAACATTACTTAAACGTATTACTGTTGTTTATTATATAATTTCTATAACATTTTGCCTAAAGTCATAGTTTTGACATATTATAATGATAAAACATATAATAAGATGTTTTTATTTTTATAATTTTTTGAGGAATACAATGTTAGAGTTATTTATTTTCTATTGGCCAAAGCTTATTACAGCAATTTGGTTCTCGATTTTAAATATAATGATTGCCCGACGAAAGGGTCGCGAACTGAAGTCCATTCCTTCGGCATTAATTATTGGATTTTTTGTTTCGCCATCCTTTTGCTACATCATAGGCGACAACATAATCTATTATCTTTATGACCATTTGATTAATAATATTGGCATCAACGATGAAAACTTTTTATTATACAGTTTTTTAACTTTATGTGGTGATGCTCTGATTATTTTCATTGGCGGAATGCTTTTTACCACTGCTTTTAACTTACGACAGTTTTTAGGTGCTTCCATATATATGCAATATACCTGTATGGAACTCCTTTCACTTTTAATAGCCATTTCATATCCTACTTATGTACTGGTTTTCTTCATAATCCAATGCATCATTTACATTATTTTAAGAAGCGATGCGGACTATCTATTTAGCCCAAATTCAATCAATTGGAGACGAATTTTCGTATATTTAATTGGGCTATTTTACGTATTGGACATTTTATATACTAGTTATTTTATTTTCCCAGAACTCGGTAGAGACATTTTAGAGATGCACAATGTTCTTTGGCTCGACTTAGTATCTCTTATCACAACAGCTTTTGTTACAGGATACCTAAAAATGTGTATTTCCGAAGCTCGCGAGCATGACGCAAAGATTAACTACTTTTTAAAATTTCAGAAGAGCCAAGAGAATATCATAATTACATTAACGGAAATATCAGAGGCAAAATCTGGCGAAACCGGTCAACATGTTCGAAGAGTTGCAGAATATAGTAGGATTTTAGCCAAGAAACTCAACCTATCCCTGTTAGAAGTTGAGACAATAAAAATTGCTTCAATGATGCATGATTTAGGAAAGCTTATGATAAGTACTGATATCATAGAAAAACCTGGACAACTAAGTCTAGGTGAATTCGAAATCATGAAAGAACACACTATATATGGCTGGGAAATCTTGTCCAAATCAGATGGTGACATAATAGAAATGGCTAGAATTATTGCATTACAGCATCACGAGCATTGGGACGGAAATGGTTATCCAAATCATTTAAGTGGAAATCAAATTTCTATTTATGCTCAGATTGTAGCCGTGGCCGATGTTTTCGATGCCCTTACTAGCAAACGTTCTTATAAAGATCCATGGCCCCTAGATGAAGCAAGAGCAGAGATTATTAACCAGCGAGGAAAACACTTCTCCCCTCGTGTCGTGGATGCATTTATGGAATCCTATGACGCCATAAGGGTAATACATGATACATATTTAGATTAAAAATAGGCCGTTACTTGCGTAACGACCTATTTTTTTATTCTTTCTCAACTAATAGTCCAGTACGATATGCTTCAAGCAATTCTTCCAACTGCTGAATAGTTTCGCGTATTTCAACACCATTGTCGGTGTCTGCAACAGTCTTTCTCCTCTCCACATGCTGCACAAGCACTGTGTCAGAATGGATATCGCTTCCTGTCTCCACTGCCTTTTCAACAGACTCAAAGGGCTCATGAGCAGCAAGCAAAAATCCGTAGGAATTGTAGGTTAGTGTATAACCAGCTATTCCTGTCTTTGGCTGATATGCCTTAGAGAATCCACCGTCAATAACGATTAATCTTCCGCCACATTTAATAGGTAATTCTCCCTTTTTTGCTTCAACTGGAACATGTCCATTTATAATATGGCTCTCAGGCGAATCAAGTCCAAACTCAGCAAGTATCATGGTCACCGTCTCATCCTTATCATACCAGGTATAGTAAGGATTCTTTTTTTCAACATGAGTTTCCTTTTCAGCAATAAAATATCTCTCAAACGTAGCCATTTTATCTTTGCCAAACACTGGAGAATTTGCATGACACCAAGTAAACCACAGCATATCCATACCAAGCTGCTTTTCTTCTGAGTCTAAGGCATAATATCCTTTTCTCAAAAGCTGCTCTAGTGCGTCATATAAAGCCTTGCCCTTATATTTCTTACCGCATAGTTCCACTTCTCTCAGAGTACCATCATCATTAAGTGGTACACATCCGTGGAACAATAGATTATTATTGTAGGTTTTATATAATCCACCTTTACGGTATAGGAATCTCACATGCTCCTGAAGCTTCTCACACTTGATAAATCCATTGCGAAGCTTCTCCATTACCTCCGCTTCTTCCTTAGATAATGCATATGGATCTTCCGGATTTACTGTCGGGAAATTCTTATCTAATAACTCATATTCCTTTCCATCAATAGTAATTACGCCTCTTGTTAGATCCATTTTATCCAATAAAAGTCTATCTTCCATATGGAATTCAGGGTGTTCTTTTATTAATTGCCCCTCAATCTTAAACTGAATAATTGCGATAGCCTTGTGCATCTTTCTATCAGTCTCTGCATTTGCCAGATCATATTCTCCCTCACGATAATGAAGCTCAAAGCAATCACATGGATCTTCCTTATATGTATCTATTGCAAATTTAAATAGTGGTAAAAGATTTATTCCATAGCCGTCTTCGAGAATATCAAGATTTCCGTATCTTGCTGAAAATCTAAGCACTGTAGCTATACATGCAAGCTGCCCTGTGGCCGCTCCCATCCACACTACGTCATGATTTCCCCACTGGATATCCACACTATGATGATGAATAAGTGTATCCATGCAAATATGTGGTCCCGGTCCTCTATCGTAAATATCTCCTACAATATGAAGGTGATCCACAACAAACCTACTGATAGCATTTGATAAAGCAACGATTAATTCTGGTGCTTTACCTATTCTGATAACTGTATGAATTATCTCATTAAAATAAGCCTCTTGGTCACTATGATCTCTTCTACCTGTGATTAATTCTTCTATTACATATGCGAAATCCTTAGGCAAAGCCTTTCGCACTTTTGACCTTGTATACTTGCTAGCAGCAGCCTTGCATACTTGAATCAGGCGATTAATCATTACCACATACCAATCATCGATTGAGCTTCTCCATTCGGATTCCTTTATCATTCGGATACGCTCTTCTGGATAATAGATTAAAGTTGCCAAATCACGCTTTTCCTTTTCGGATAGCATATTGCCAAACTCTTCATCTATTTTCCTCTTAACTGCACCTGACCCATTCTTAAGGACATGTGCAAACTGTTCATATTCTCCATGAATATCAGAAAGGTAATGTTCCGTACCTTTTGGCAAACTAAGAATAGATTGTAAATTAATAATTTCTGTAGCAGTTGATGCTACATTTGGAAATTGCTTTGATAGAATTCTCAGATAGTGATTTTCTACTTCGCTCATTCACTTCCCCCATTTCAAATGCTATTTAACTATAATTTCGTAACCACCATTAAATGTTTCTTCTGCTGCAAGAGCATTTCCATATTCTCTTTCTTCTAATTTTTGGTTAAAACCAACTCTATCTGCACGTCCATACCATGGTTCGAGACATACAAATGGAGCGTGCTTTCCATCTGGCGACCAAACTCCAAATAATGGTGTTGGACATGTGACTGTAATTACGTCCTTTCCATCTGGATTAACCAATGTAACTGCATCTGCCTGCTCTTTCTCTACAATCAAGGCACCATCAATAAAGAGTTCATCAGACATTTTTAAAACTCCACCTTCTGTAGGAATAGACTTTTCCACATCTGATAAGCATCCACTGTTGTCCTTTGCAAGATATTTTGCTACAAAAGAATCAATACCTTTGCCAGACTTTTCAAATCTAAGAGTATAAGTATCCAAATCACAATTAAATGCAGGATGTCCGCCGATTGAGAAATACATTTTCTCACCATTATTATTCTCGACAATCCAGCTGACCTTAACTGTTGAATCCACAATTTTATAACCAAGTTTTAAAATAAATTTAAATGGATATTTCTGAAGTGTCTCTGGTGTATCTGTAAGTTCAAATAGAAGCTCATCAGCGCTTTCATCAACTAATGTAAACTCCATATCTCTAGCAAAGCCATGCTGGCCAAGCTCATATGTTACACCATTAAAAATAGACTTTTTCTGAAAATAATTTCCTACCACTGGAAATAATACAGGAGATGTTCTTCCCCAAAACTCTGAATTTGCTTGCCACATGAGCTCTGTGTTATCAGACTTTCTAATAAGAGAACGAATCTCTGCACCATGCTCCTCCACTGTAAGTTTTATCTTATCATTTTCAATAACATGTACTGCCATTTTAATTCCCCCTTCGGTTTTCTATGCATCTACTATATTAAATCATTCTCGAAAACAGTTCAAAGGTAATAATTTCTTGTAATTAGTATAATCTATTGACTCATCGCAACAATGTATTATATCCAATAAAAACAACCACTATCTCTATGGAGGGATAGTGATTGTCTTTTACTGTTCTTGAAATTTGTTATACAGGGCATTTCTATCAATGCCGTTTTCCTTATAGTATTCTTCTTTATTCTTGTACATTATCTCATCTGATATTTTCTGGAGCTCAGCTATCGAAGCATCAGGGTAATCAGTTCTAGAGGCAACACCGATTGACAACGCCAGCCTGTTATTATTCTCTCCGCGCCAGCTTTCAGCGTTCTCTATTATTGCTTTTTCTATCAGTCTAAAATTTCTCGCAAAGATTATGGCTACAAACTCATCTCCGCCTGTTCGATATAGCTTGCCGTATAGCTCCATAGCTTTTTGGATACACTGTACTGCCCCTTTAATCAGCTCATCTCCTGCTCGATGTCCCCATGTATCATTAGTGATTTTAAGACCGTTTAAATCAAATGACATCACACAGATATTGTCAGGTATTGGATGTCTGTTAAACTCTGCAACGTCTAAATCTAAACATCTTCTGTTACCCAATTTTGTCAGCTCATCTGTTAATGCCATCTTGAGGAGCTCATTTTCCTTTTGCTTGTCATCATCAATGTTTTGAACTGTAAATATTATTTTTGTAGGCAATCCATTTTCATCTGAGTCTACCATAAGATACTGCAATCTATACCATTCATTTTCTGTATTAGTAAACTCTGCGAAGGTTGTTTTATTTTTGATGAGTCGCTCTTGTATTGTCTGTAAATCTGTAAACCAAAGGAATCTATTTTTGCTTTCCTCAGGCACGAACTCTAGCATTGACTGGGTCATGTGAGAATGAGTGCTTTTTGAAAAATCTAGGTCGTACTCCTCAACTTCATTCTCATGGAATGACTGCTCTTTCATAGTTTGAAAATCAATATAATTTACCTTGTCATACAAATCATTCATTGACTCAAGCAGCAATACCTGCTTTTCCATCTGACGCTCTGCAGCCGAAACCGTTTGCTTTTCCTCTATCAAAGACCTGTAATAAAACGAAACCAGTTGCCCTATCTCATACCCAACCACTGCCATAATGAAGGTCTCTATTGTACGAGCTGTAGCTTCGTATTTGAAATAATCAAGAGCAGACTCATCTACATTCATAGCACTCATGTATGGAGCTGCTAGCCATATTGAGAGCAAAATCATCACATAGTTAAACAGACATGAAATAATATAAAACTTGGTACTCAGTAAAAGCATGCTAAGTAAAGGCATCAAAAACCAAGTTACGCGGACACTGATTTTCTCATAGCTCATGTACACAAGCAGTATATTCATTACAAAAATTGCTAGGAATGATGTATAAGCTTTATACGGCCATTTTTTATACATATACAGGCATCCAAAATAAAGCATAATCATGCCCACCGAAATAATAACGCATGCTCCATATGATGTATGCGTAAAAATGCCTGCATAAATCCCAAGTCCAATCGCTGGACCTGTGAATATGCAGGTTA
>JAEEGL014635944.1_pt1 | contig 62558 bp, 46 predicted proteins | sample 9134231 | NCBI WGS metagenome assembly JAEEGL01 (sample SAMN16246548, study PRJNA631951) | gut metagenome | biome: gut microbiome; feature: rumen; material: fiber-attached | host: Bos | place: Iran: Karaj | collected 2018-10
CACCCATTCCAGCGTCTTGCCCTCGCCGGTCGTCAGCTTTGCGCCCTCGCCCGGTTTCACAGAGCCTGCCGGGAACACAACGTCCTCGCCGTTCTTGTCCTTACCGGTCAGCGTCATCGTGGCGCCTTCCAGCTCGCTGTGATCGGTTGCATCCTGCTTGGAAATCTTCACGTCTGCAAGCGCCTCGTCGATCATCTCAACGACGGTGCCTTCTGCAACGGCCTCGCCGTTGATCTTCACGATCTTGCTGTCCTGAATCTCAAATGTCATATCCTGTGCGACTGCAAAGCCGGTCGGTGCGGTCTGCTCATGCAGCGTGTAGGTACCGTCCACAAGGTTCAGCACGTTGGTCGTGCCCTTGCCGGAAATCCACGCCAGCTTTTCGCCGCTGCCATTCACAAGCTCTGCGCCCTCGCCAAGCTCCACGGAGCCTGCCGGGAATTCGACTGCGTCGCCGTTCTTGTCGGTTCCGGTCAGCGTCAGGGTTGCGCCCTCGACTTCGCCGCCGAATGCGTCCTTCTTTGCGATCTTCACATCGCCCAGGCGCTCGTCGATCACGGTGATGACGTTGCCCTCGGTGTAATCCTCGCCGTTGACCTTGACAATCTTGCCCTTCTCAATCTCGAAGGTCATGTCATGTGCAATCGCGTAGCCGTTCGGTGCTGCTTCTTCATGAAGCGTGTAAATACCGTCAACGAAGTTCTTGACGTTCGTGGCTTCCGTGCCGGACACCCACTGAATCGTCTTGCCCTCGCCGGATTTCAGCACTGCGCCCTCGCCAAGCTCGACAGAGCCTGCCGGGAATTCAACTGCATTGCCGTTCTTATCGGTTCCGGTCAGCGTCAGCGTTGCGCCCTCGACCTCTGCACCGAACTGGTCGGCCTTGTTGATCTTGACCTCGACGATCATCTCGTCGGTCATGGTCACGGTCGTACCGGCGGTCACATCCTCTTCTTCGATCTTCACGAGCTGTCCGCCCTTGATCTCAAAGGTCATGTCATGTGCAACCTTGTAGCCGTTCGGCGCCGCCTCTTCATGCAGCGTATAGACACCGTCCGCAAGGTTCAGAATGTCAGTCGGCGCCGTGCCGGAGATCCACTCCAGCTTCTCGCCCTTAGAAGACTGTACGGTCGCGCCCTCGCCCGGCTTCACAGAGCCCTCCGGGAACACGATCTTGTTGCCTTCGCTGTCCTCGCCGGTCAGCGTCAGCGTTGCGCCCTTGACCTCGTCGCCGAACTGATCCTTCTTGGAAATCTTGGTTTCCGCGAGCTTGTGGTCGATCATCGTGACAGTTGCGGTTCCGTCGGTAACTGCCTCGCCGTTGATCTCGACGACCTTGCCGCCGTTGATCTTGAATGTCATGTCGGTTGCCTTGAGATAGCCGTTCGGTGCTGCCTCTTCGTGCAGCTTGTAGGTGCCGTCCGGCAGATCCTTGATATTGGTCGCGCCGGATCCGGAAATCCATGCGAGCTTCTCGCCGGATGCGCTGAGCGATTCAGCCCCGGTGCCGAGCTCCATGCAGCCAGCCTTGAAGTCGATCGGGTTGTTATTCTTGTCGGTGCCGGTCAGTTCGAGCGTCGCGCCCTTGACCTCTGCGCCGAACTGATCCGCCTTGGAGATCTGCGTTCTGACAATGTGATCGTCGAACATCGTGACGGTGCCTTCCGTTTCCGGTGCAGCGCCGTTGACCTTCACGAGCTTGCCGCCGCTGATCTCAAACTTGATCTCGGTTGCGATGTTGTAGCCTTCCGGTGCATAATCCTCTTTCAGGATATAATTGCCGTCCGGCAGATTCTTGACATTGGTCGGTGCGGAGCCGGACTTCCACTGCAATGCAGTGCCGCTTCCGGAGAGCACCTCTGCATCCTCGGCAGCCTCAACAGAGCCCGCCGGGAAGGTAACCGGAATTGCGTCGCCGTTTGCATCGACCTGCTTGCTCAGACCGGTCAGCGTCAGGGTTGCGCCCTTGAGTTCCTTATGGTCAGAAGCATCCTGCTTGGAAATCTTGACCTCTGCAAATGCGGTATCGGTCATGACGACAAAGCCGGCCTTTTCCGGCGCCTCGCCGTTGACAGAAACCAGAACGCCCCTTTCGATCACGAATTCAATATCCGTTGCAACATTGAAGCCGTCCGGTGCCGCATCCTCATGCAGCTTATAGGTGCCGTCCGGCAGGTTGCTGATCAGCGTTTCCTCGGTTCCGGAAACCCACTGGAGCGATGTGCCCGCTTCGGTTGTTTTCAGCTCGGCATCCTTGCCGGGCGTGACCATATCCGGGCTCAGGGTGATGTCAGTGTCCGTGCTGTCCTTGCCGGTGAGCGTCAGGGTTGCGCCCTTGATCTCATTGCTGTTGACGTCTGCCTTGGAGATTCTGACCTCGACGATCTTTTCGTCGATCATCTCAACGGTCTTGCGGCCCTCTGCAACAGGCTGCCCCATCACAGACACCAGCTTGCCGCCGCTGATTACAAACGGCATGTCATTGCAGACCTTATAGCCGTTCGGCGCCGCCTCCTCATGGAGGGTATATGCGCCGTCCGGGAGGCTCTTGACAACCGTCGGTGTTTTGCCGGATTCCCATTCCAGCGTAGTGCTTTCGGTTTCGGTCAGCAGCTTTGCCTCTTCGCCCTTGACAACATTTTCAGGCTTGAAGACAACTGCATTGCCTCTGGTATCCGTACCGGTGAGCGTCAGGGACGCGCCCTTGACCTCGTCACCGAACTGATCCGCCTTGGAGATTTCGACATCGGTCAGGTCGGTATCGACCATGACGACGGTGCCGGGCGTTTCCGGCTTCTTGCTGTCAACATAAGTCAGCTCGCCCTTGGAAATCTCAAAGGTAATGTCCGTTGCGACATTGTGGCCGGTCGGTGCGGTATCCTCATGCAGCGTATAGACGCCGTCCGGCAGATCCTTCACGACCGTCGGAGCAGTGCCGGAGCTCCACTTCAGCTCTGCGCCGCTGTCAGCGGTGACCGTTGCGCCCTCGCCCGGAAGGACGGAGCCTGCCGCAAAGGTGATCGGATTGTTTTCCGCATCCTTGCCGGTCAGCGTCAGGACTGCGCCGGGCAGCTCTGCGCTGTGAACATCCTGCTTGGAGATTGTGACCTCCACAATCTTCTTGTCGGTCATCGTGACGGTGATCTCGCCCTCCGCGACCGGCTGGCCGTCAACCTCCGTCAGCTTGCCGTCCTTGACTGTGAAGTGCATTTCTGTTGCGACCTCATAGCCTTCCGGCGGGGTAATCTCCGTGAGCGTATACTCGCCGTCCGGCAGATTCTTCACATTGGTCGGCGTTTTGCCGGAGATCCACTCCAGCTTGGTTTCATCGGTATTTGCGCCGAGCGATGCTTCTTCGCCGAGCTCGACATTTTTGGTCTGGAACTTGACCGGGATATCATTGCCCTCTGCATCCTTCTGGCCGGTCTTGCCGGTCAGTGTCATGGACGCGCCCTTGACCTCGTCGCCGAACTGATCCGCCTTGGAGAACACGAGGTTCGCCAGCGTGGTATCGTTCATGACGACGGTCTTGCACTCCTGCACTTCCTGCTCGCCGATCTTGACGATCTCACCGTTGTCGATCACAAATGTGATATCGGTTGCAAGTGTGTAGCCCTCCGGCGCCGTTTCCTCATGCAGGGTATAGGTGCCGTCCGGAATGTGCTTGATTGTGGTCGGCTTGGTGCCGGACACCCACTGTGCCATTGCGTCGCCGTCCGCGGACTTCACCTCAGCGCCCTCGCCGGGAACAATCTGATCCGCAGCGAATGTCACGGTGCCGCCCTGCTTGTTGACGCCGGTCAGCGTCAGCGTTGCACCCGCGAGCTCCTTGCCGTTGATGCCGGTCTTGGAAATGTCAATCGTTGCAAGCTCCTTGTCTTTCATGACGACCGGTGCGCTGTCATCAGCATCGGATGCGCCGATCTTGACGAGCTTGCCCTTTTCAATCGTAAACTCAATGTCCGTTGCAGTGTGGTAGCCGATCGGCGCGGTATCCTCATGGAGTGTATAGATACCGTCCGGGAGCCCCTTCACGGTTGTCGGACTGCTGCCGGAGGTCCACTTCACCGCGTCCGCAGTGATCGTTCCGGCCGCTGCATCTTCCGCCAGTTCCAGCGTGACCTTGCTCAGATCCATCAGGCAGTTTCTGACAGTGAGCGTCAGCTCTGCACCCTTCAGCTCTGTGCCGCCGAGTGTCTGCTTGGAGATGACGACATCCTTTAACGGCGCATCATCCATTATAATAGTATTCTTTTCCGGGGTAACTTCTGTTTCACCGATCTTCACGATCTTCTGATCTCTGATCTCGAACGTGACCTTTGTGGTGATGTTGTAGCCGTCCGGCGCCGCGGTTTCCTCCAGTGTATAGATACCGTCTGGCATGTACTTGACCTTGGTCGGCGCCGTACCGGATTTCCACGAGATTTCCTTGCCGCGATCCGAAATCGCCTCTGCTCCGGTGCCGAGCTCCAGCACGGATCTCGAACCGCCGGGCATCACGCCGACCGGTTCCAGCGAAATATCCTCGCCGTTGGTCTTCTTACCGGTCAGCTTCAGCGTTGCACCGGAAAGCTCTCCGCCGATCAGATCCTGCTTGGAAAATTCGACAGTCGTGGTCTTGATATCAAATACCTTGTTCGTAATGTTGACGGTTCCGTCACCGTTACTGACAGGGTTGCCTTCATAGGAGTCTGTGAACCGGCGCAGCTTGCTGGTATCCTCCTTGACGTAGTAATACCACGGATTGCCGTTGCAGTCCGTCTTCGGGAGATCCTCAAAGGAGGCCTTCCAGCCGCTCGCTTCGTTCAGCGTGCGCTGGCCGACAAACTCGACTGCATTCAGATCCTCTTCCTCCTGCTTGGTCGGATCATAATTCTCTGTTGCGATCTTTCTGCTGAGCGCATCGTACTCAAGCTGGAGTGCATCCAGATCGAGGTAGTCCTTATCCGCATGCAGCAGATAAAGCTCCTTCGAGCTCATGTTCATCGTAATGCAGAAGTCGCCGTGTGAATCGTACTCTCCGAGATTGCCGTCATAAACATCAAGCATATAGTGGTCGCCCTTGTAAGGGTACGCCATGGTATTGCCCTGACGGCTTTCACCGTTTTCATTGATCCAGCCCCACGCAGCCACATTGTAATCCTCAGGAATTACAAAATGGTTCATCTTGTAATCAATCGTGTCGCAGGGCATGGTGTCTGTTTTATTCTTGATCTCCAGCGTATCCGTCACAATCGAAATCAGGTTCTGACTTCCTGTGTTCGGACCGACCGGCAGCGAAGAAACCATCACCAGCTTTTTGCAGGCAAGGTTGCCGTTCAGATGCTGTTCATGCGTGACCGTATCGAACGCAAAAACTTCAAAATCGCCTGCAACGCCGAGCGGGCCGCCGGAATACCACACGCTGTCCTTATAGGTGCCCTGCGTGTACGGCAGACCGTCCTCGCCGAACTTCTGCGCCGATGCGCCCGGGTCTGCACCGGGGCCGGCCGGGCCTGCGGGTGCAGTCGTCTGCGTGCCGGTATAATTGACCGCGTTCTCTTCGCAGTATTTCGGATCCAGATTGCCGTTTCTGGAACGGTAAAGATTGACCGTAACAGAGTCCGGCTGCGTCACGCCGATCATCATCTGACCCCAGGTCTTTGTGACGTCAACCTTTTCCTTTCCCTGCTCCTTCGGCTGCGGCGCAAGGAAGGATGCCTTGTGAATTTCGTTTCTGTAATGAATATTCTCGGCAATGATTGTGCCGTCAACCGGAACATTGCACTCAAAGTCCGCTTCCGGTGCAAGGATACAGCCGACAAAGCCGCCGTGTCCGAACTTGGTCACCTTGCCGTGATACATCTTATCCTCTGAACTGGAATCATAAATATTCCACAGGATATTGGAGCCCGCAAATACAGAAGGCTCGCCCTCACGGGAGTTCTCCGGATGTACTGTCGGCAGATTGAATTCCTCATAGCCTGCCGCATCCAGATTGATATACAGAACCTGACCACCCCCGTATGCGGAATCGCCCTCATGGAAGTTGATATTCTCATAGGTCAGTTCAGCGGTCGGTCCCAGGGGCGCAATATTATCCGCAACCGTCAGGTTGAGATAATGCGTACCCTCTGACGGAATATGGATCGTTGCACCGTCAAAGGTTACTTCATCTGCCGCGACCGCTATATTGCTCAGCGGAATCGCGCCCAAACCGACCACTGCCGCAGCCCCGAGCGTCAGCAGCCGGTCCTTTATGCTCTTTGCCATTTTTTTGTTTTTCCTCCTCAGAACATCCAAAGCTGCTCCGGCGGCTCCCAAATGCCGCCGCTTCCCGATCAGCCGGAACAGTTTCCCCTCCGGCAGGATTCTTCCCCGAACAGTACCAGCCGCAGCCACAGCTCAGATACCGCTCTCTTCTTCCGGACGCTTCCGTCCGTCTGTACAGCCGCGTCCGCAGCTGTACTTCCGCCGTCCCTCACGGCGGATACGTTACTGCGACGGACCGCGGATAGACAAACTTCTCAACATTTTTTCATGATCCCTCCCTAATTTTAGACAGACTGTAATATTTTTGTTCTAAAATCGTACACAGCTGCCCAATCTACTATATTATAGCGCAACAAGGTTCAAATGTCAACCTTTTTTCAGAAAAAACGTAAAAATCCAGATTCCGCACCACCCGCTCCGAAAATTTTGATTTCGTTTTGAACAATTTGCACACAAACCTATGTGTGCCCTGCAAAAATATACGTTTCTGCATTGTTTATAATTGTTTCTGAAATTAGAATCATCTTGCATTCGGCACGCTTTTGGCCGCGTTCCTTTTTCGCAACATAATTATACCGCATGTATTTATTTTTGATATTTTCCCCAAATTTTGTTTTGAAGTCGTGCGATTTCTGTATTAAAAAATAATTCAGACTTCGTTTCAATGCGTTAAAGCGTTCCCGCGTTAGCCTGTCAGTAAATTTTCAGAAGGCCCGCGGCGGGATTCTCCATTTTTTTCTTGACTGTCTGCCGATTATCGGTTATAATATCAGTGTATGATTATTCGCAGAGGAGGCGCACACCATGCAGACAGTGACCTTGTATCCGCACATGCTCCACGGCTGTGATTACAACCCCGAGCAGTGGTTTGACCGTCCTGAGATTCTCTCGCAGGACATTCTTCAGATGCAGCAGGCCAATATCAACTGCGTATCACTCGGTATTTTTGCCTGGTCTGTGCTGGAGCCTGCCGAAGGGGAATACTGCTTCGACCGGCTCGCGGAGATCATCAGCACGCTGTATGCCAACGGCATCCGCACAGTGCTGGCGACACCCTCTGCCGCAAGACCGATGTGGATGGATATGAAATATCCCGAGGTGCGGCGCGTGACCGCTGACCGCATCCGCGTGCCGCTCGGCGGACGGCATAATCACTGCTATACCTCGCCCGTGCTCCGTGAAAAGGTGCGGGCGATCAACACGCTGCTGGCGAAGCGCTTTGCGCACGATCCCGGCGTCATCCTCTGGCATGTCGGCAACGAGATCCAGGGGGAGTGCCACTGCGGACTCTGTCAGGCTGCATTCCGCGAATGGCTGAAAGCGCGCTACGGCACGCTGGACGCCCTGAACGCCGCATGGTGGACGTCCTTCTGGTCAAACACCTACACTGACTGGGCGCAGATCGAATCGCCCGATCCGGCAGGGGATACCGGCATCCAGGGGCTCGCGCTCGACTGGAAACGGTTCTGCACCGCGCAGACAAGGAGCTTCCTTGAAAACGAAACCGCACCGCTGCGGGCGGAAAATCCGCTGATTCCGGTCACGACCAATTTCATGCAGTTTTACGACGGCGTCAATTACCGCGCGCTTGCAAAATCGCTGGACGTCACTTCATGGGACTGCTACCCGACGTGGCACTGCACCCCGGACGGCGACGAGAGCGGACAGGCCTGCCTCGCAGATGCCTTCTCCGACATCTGCCGCTCGATGCTGAAAAAGCCGTTTCTGCTCATGGAAAATACGCCCTCGCACACGAACTGGCACGCAGTCTGCCGCCCGAAAACCTGGGGCTTTCACCGTCTGACCGCGATCTCCGCGATTGCGCACGGCGCTGACTCGATCCAGTATTTCCAGTGGCGCCAGAGCCGCGGCGGCAATGAAAAGCTGCACGGCGCTGTCATGACGCACGCCAACCGCACGGATACCCGCGTATTCCAGGAGGTCAGCGATCTCGGACGCACGCTGCAAAGGCTCGACGCTGTCTGCGGTGCGCGGACAAACGCCCGCATCGCCATTCTCTACGACCCGGAAAGCCACTGGGCCGTCAATGCCGCAAAAGGCCCCCGGAACGGGGATATCGGTGACACCGACCTGATGATGCGGTTCTATCTGCCGTTCTGGAAATCCGGCTACGCCGTGGATTTTGTCGATGCGGAAACCGATTTTTCCGGCTATCATCTGCTCTGCGTCCCGATGCTTTACATGCTGCGCAATGACGTGGCAAAGCGCATCTGCGACTTTGTCCTGCTGGGCGGCACGGCCGTCCTGACGCTGCACAGCGGCATCGCGGATGAACACGACCTCTGCTTCATGAGCGATACGCCCGCGCAGGGGCTGGCGGAGCTGGCAGGCATCCGGTATCTGGAAAGCGACCCGCTCTATGACGGGCAGCATGAAACCATGCATATTGTCAAGGCGCCGTTCCCGCTGGCGGAAAGCTACCGTCTGGAAAAGCTCTGCGAGCGCGTGGCACCGGCCGGCGCAGAGGTGCTCGGCGTTTACGGCACAGGCAATCCCTGTATGCCGGACGACCTGCCCTGCCTGACGCGCCATGCCTTCGGCAGAGGCACCGCATATTACGTCGGCGCGTTTGCGGAGGATCGCTTCTTCGCAGATTTCCTGCCGGAGCTGGCAGAGCGCCTCGGCGTCAGACCGGTGCTCGATACCACATTCCCGCACGGCGTTGCGGCCGCTGCAAGGCAGGGGCTTGACGGCACGGAGTACCTGTTCATCATGAACTGGACGCGGGAGCAGAAATCCGTGAATCTGCCGTATGCGCTCAAGGATTTTGAATCCGGCAAGATCTATCAGAGCAAGCTGCCGCTTTCGCCCTACGGCGCAAAGATTCTTGTGAAAGCATAACGCCGCTTCGCAAGGCAATATATTTCATTCTGACATAATATAGTGCAAAAAGGAAGACCGATATGAAACATACGATCCTGTCCGCAGTGCTCGGCTGCATGATGCTGCTGACCGCCTGCGGAAACGAACAGCAGGTCAAAACCGATATCAACCTCAAAACAGCGGAACAGGTCGATGCGGACACCGGCATCACCTATGTGCCGGACAGCGATACGATCCGCAAAAACCTCGAAAAGAACGGCTATACCTTTACGCCGTTCGGGGATGTGACAACCAGCGGCAACGAGATCATCTCTGCAAGCCGCGGCATGGAAGCGCCGAATTTTTCCTGCATCATGATCATCCGCGCACTCTCGTCCGAGGCGCTGTTCCGCGATGAGGATGCAATTCAGAAAGCGGAACAGCTGATCGCGCAGTATGACGATGCACTCACATTCCGGTACGAGGATGACGAAAAGCTCGGCACACTTTACATTTTCTGCACGGCGGATGCCCTGAAGGACGCAGGCATTCTCACCGGCGCATGAACCGCCCACCGGAGGAACCCGATATGAAAAAACAACTCGCTGCCGCACTCGGCGCATGCACACTGCTGCTGACGGCCTGCGGCGGTACAAAAATACCGAAAAACGAGAAGCTGAAAAAGAGCATGGAGAAAAAGAGCTACACCGTGAAAATCACGGAGGACGAATCTCTCGGCAGCATTCTCACCGCCAAAAAGGACGATGCCTTTCTTTACGTCTACCGCTTCAACAAGGCGGAGGATACCGCGACCTTCTACGATATGTACGCAAACAGCGGCGTTGAGTATGACAGACTGTATCAGTTTCAGGATGACAGCCGCGTCGGAAACGTCATGATCTGCGCGTCGGAATCCGCATTTGCCGATTCCGGCATCGTCATTGCTGAGGAGGATCAATGAGCGAAACAACCGAACATCTCACGGAGGAGAACGCCGCCCGGACGGACGGGAAGCCGCCGCGCAGACACCGGCTCCTGTTGGCAGGAACCGTGCTGCTGTGCGCTGTCCTGACCGTTCAGCTGTTCCGGAACGGCGTGCTCTGGTTCAATATGCCCTCGCGGAAAGCCTATCCGGTGCGCGGCGTCGATGCGTCGCATTATCAGGGACAGATGGACTGGCAGACGATCGCCTCGCAGGGGATTTCCTTCGCCTTTCTGAAAGCGACAGAGGGCTCCGGCACCGTGGACGACTGCTTTGCAGAAAACTGGGAAAATGCCCGCGCCGCCGGACTTTCCGTCGGGGCGTACCACTTTTTCAGCTTTGACAGCGCCGCCGAAACACAGGCGGACAATTACTGCGCAGTCGTGCCGGAATGCGACGACGCGCTGCCGCCGGTCATCGACCTGGAATTTTACCGCTCCGACAATCTGCCGGAACCGGATGAGGTGCGCCGGAACCTGCGCATTCTGCTCGAACGGATGCGGAGCACCTACGGCAAAAAGCCGATTATCTATACGACCAGAAGCTGCTGGTCGCGGTATCTTGCGGACACCGATCTGGACTATACGCTCTGGATCCGCAGCATCTATACGGAGCCTTCCAACAGCTATGTGCCGGAATGGACGTTCTGGCAGTATAATCCGCGCGGCATGCTGGACGGCTATACCGGCGGCGAGGTGCTGATCGACCTCAACATCTTCCGCGGCACCGAAGCCGACTTCCGGAAATATGCGGAAGGGGAGGAATAAGGTGCCTCCGGCGGAAGAACCGGAAACATTCAATCAGCATATCATCGGTCTGATCCGGGTCATTGCCGCGTATTCCGGCTGACTGCAACATACCGAACCGAAAACAGTGCGGGCACTGCCCGCTGAAAGGAGAACGCTGCAATGCGCGTTATCACCGGAACCGCCAGAGGCAGACGCCTCGTCACACCCGAGGGCATGGATACCCGCCCGACAACCGACAAGGTCAAGGAGGCCGTCTGTTCCTCCCTGCAATTTGATTTTCCCGGCGCCAAGGTGCTCGATCTGTTCGCCGGGAGCGGACAAATGGGCATCGAAGCGCTGAGCCGCGGCGCCCGTCATGCGACATTCATCGACAGCGACCCGCGCGCGATCAGCTGCATCCAGCAGAATGTCAGGGCATGCCGGTTCTCTGACATCGCCGTGGTTCTCCGCACGGATGCCGTCAGCTTTTTGCAGCGCAATCACGAAAAGTTCGATATTGCCTTTCTCGATCCGCCCTACCGGCACGATACGCTGCTGCAAATTCTGCCGGTTCTCGCGGAAAATATGCAGGAAAACGGCATAATCGTCTGCGAACATGAGCCGGAATGCAAATTACCGCAAACAATTCTTAATTTTGACTTGCAAAAGCAAAAAAAATATGGTAAAATAATAATAAGTGTTTACCGGAACGCATCAGAGGCGGAAGATGACACCTGAGGAACGCAGGGAAAACGAGGACGCCTTCATGCATGAGCTTCGCCGGAAATCACTGATCAGGCTGATCCTGTCGCTGCCGGTCTTTGCGTTGTCGCTTACCGGATTCTCCTATGCACTGTTCCGCATGATCACCGCTTTTTCAGATGCCAAAACAGTGCTTTGTTTCTTTCTTCTTTTAGCGACGGTCATGCTCCTCGGCATATTCGGTCAGATGTTCATAGATGCAATCAACGATCTCAGACAGGTGCGGGAGCACTTCCGGAACAATCAGTTCGGTGCGCCCGATGACCGCGGCCGCTTCATCGCTGAGGCAAAAAAGCATGCTTTCCCGGAATACAGCAGAACGCTTCTAACACCGGAATTCATTATGGCTTCCGGTCAGTATCAGACCCGCCTTCCGCTGAAAGACATCACTGCGCTGGAAATCGTGCCGCAGTTTGCAAGCCCGTCGTTTCTGCTGCTGAAAGCATATACGGCGATGCGCGGACAGGAACCGCTGCTGTATCAGATCGGCGTCTGCGAGCATGAGGATCCGAGCATTCCGGACCACGCACGCCTGCGGGAATCTGCGCTGCAGATCACGGAATTTTTCCTCATCCATGCGCCGAAATGCAAAATCATTTCTCCGTATATTGAAACGCCGCGGATGATGCAAACCTGCTGACCGTTCCCGATGAGGCTGTTATGGACAATTCAGAACGCATCGCAAATGCAAAAAAATGGAGCCGCAGCGTCAGAATCCGTGCGGCATTCCGCCTGTCCGGATGGATCCTGCTGACGGGACTGCTGTCCGCCTTTATCACACTCTGCCTGTACGACAGTATCACACAGAGCAGTGAGCCTCTGCTGGGGCTGCTCATCATGGCGCTGTTTTCGCCGGTTTTTTTCCTGCTCTATTACGGCCTGCATAAAAAGATTGACGAAGAGATTGAAGCAGTCCGCGGGGCAGCCGACGAGCTGATGACCGTCCGCTTTGCAGCCGTGGCCGATCCGAATGCATTTGTTGAGGAAATGAAGCAGGAGGCCGTTGTTTACAGCCGGAAGACGCTGCTCACCCCGGAAATGATCATGACATACGGGATGTTTCAGTCCTGCCTGCCGCTGAACTGCATCACAGCAATCAGCATTGAACCGCATCCGGAAAAAAACGCGTATCTGCTGGTTCACGCACATGCCGGAGAGGAACACCGCCGATATATATTTGAATGCCCGAAATGCTTCGGTACGGAGCATTTTCTCCGGGATCAGGCCGCGCGGATCACCGAAGCATTCCGTGTGAACGCGCCGCAGTGTCAGATTACCTCGCCGTATATTGAACAGCTCCCGCCGCCGGGTACGGCACAGCGGCTGTTCTGAAAAATACAGAATCATGAAAGGACCCAGACATGAGTGAAAAGAAACGCCGCGTCGCGGTCTGCCCCGGCAGCTTCGACCCGGTCACCTACGGGCACCTCGACATTATCAGCAGAGCGTCAAAGCTGTTTGACAAGGTGATTGTGCTCGTATCCGCAAATCTTGAGAAGCATCCCGCCTTTACGCTGACCGAACGCCTGCTGATGATCGAAAAGGTCACAAAGGAATTTGATAACATTGTCATTGATATTCTCGATGACGAGCTGCTCGCGGATTATGTCCGCAGAGTCGGCGCGGACGCGATTGTCAAAGGCCTGCGCGCCGTCACCGATTTTGAATATGAATTCCAGATGGCGCTGGGCAACAAAAAGCTGTACCCCGAAGCCGAAACCGTCTTTCTGACGACCGCTGCCGAGAATATGTATCTCAGCTCCAGCATCGTCAAGCAGATTGCGACCCTCGGCGGCGACATCAACAGCTTTGTCCCGCCGGAGATCGCCCCCGCAATCGCAGAGCGTCTGCGAAAGAAAAATATCTATTCAGCTTCCCCGAAGCCTGACATCGCGCAGACGATCCGGGAGGTTCAGCAATTTGCAAATGCAATCGGAAAGGATGAATCAGAATGAGCGTATTTGATATTCTCGATGAAATGGATGACATGCTGGATAACGCAAAGGCTGTCCCGCTTGCCGCACACAAGATTGTCATTGACGGCGACCGCCTCCGCGAGCTGGTCAACGACATCCGCCTTGCGATGCCGAAGGAAATGAAGCGCGCGCAGACCATCGACTATGACTGCGACCGCATCATGAAGGAAGCGCAGACCAATGCCGAAAGCATCATTCACGGTGCAGAGGAGCGCGCAAAGGGACTGGTCGCGGAAAACGCAATCGTGGAGGAGGCCAAGCGCAGAGCCCACGAGATTCTCTCCAAGACCAAGACCAAGTGCGAGGAAACCAAGGAGGCCACCGCATCCTATGTGCTGACCTCGCTCAACGCGACGGAAAGCCGCCTGAACGAGCTGCTCAATGAGCTGAAGCGCGAAAAGGAAAACTGGAACAAATAATGCGCGCTGACCGACGCACAGCATACCGGATTCTGCTCCTGCTGACGCTGATCTGGATGGGCGTGATCTTCTGGTTTTCGTCCCGCAATTCCACGGATTCCAGCACGCTCAGCAGGGGACTGCTGCAAAGACTTCTCGGCTGGATCGTTCCGCACTGGGCACAGCGCACGGCGGACGAAAAGCAGGCTGTCATCGACGCGTTTCATACGCTGTTCCGGAAATGCGGCCATTTTTCGGAATTCGGCGTGCTCGGACTGCTGCTCAAGCTGACGACCCTGCTTTCTCCAAAACTGAATCAGATCCGCCGACAAACGCATCCCGCGGTAACCGGGTTTGCGGTGCCGGCGCTTTTGGCGTTGCTTTACGCCTGCACGGATGAATTCCATCAGCGGTTTGTACCCGGCAGAAGCTGCGAGCTGCGGGATGTCTGCATCGACCTTGCAGGCGCCTGCTGCGGCATTCTGTTCTGTATGCTGATTCTGCGGCTGATTCAGAAAAGGCGGGAAAAGCGGAATCTCCGATAGAATAAAAATGGGGCGCTCGCCCGCTTTTCAAATCATCGCGCAGCAATATCTCATGATTGACATACAAAGGGGACGTCCTTGATTGCAGGGCGTCCCCTTAGTTTGTCAGGCTCCTGAAGGCAGGGGATTTCGCTCGCAAACTTTTGAAAAAAGCCTATGCCAGCAAGCTGACATACTCAAAACTTTTATTTCGGCTTCATCTTTCTATAAAATGGGGTCTGGGGGTACGCCCCCAGCGGGGTATGTGGCAGCGCCCTATTTTGAATCCATCGGAGATACCTCTTTCCCGACAAGCAGGCACTTTTTGTATATTGCACCCCTGCCGCCGAATACAATAACGCGGGGGTGACAGGTCATGAAGCATACCGCAATTTACGTGCGGCAGTCCGCCGACCGCGCCGACAGCGTGTCGCTGGAAACGCAGGAGCAGCTCTGCCGCCGGGATATCCCGGCGGACACACCCGTGCAGGTTTACAGCGACCGCGGCTTCTCCGGCCGGAACACCGACCGTCCCGCACTGCGGGCGCTGCTCGCGGCCGTCCGTGCGGATACGGTCAGCCGCGTGCTGGTCTACAAGCTGGACCGCATCAGCCGGAATCTCGCTGATTTTACGCAGCTTCTGCGGGAATTTGAGCAGCACCGCGTCACATTTGAATCCCATACGGAGCGATTTGAAACAGCATCCCCGATGGGGCAGGCGATGCAGAGTCTGCTCATGGTCTTTGCACAGCTGGAGCGCGAAACCATCAGCGGACGCGTGCGTGATGCGGCATTCGCACGGGCAAAGGCCGGGTTCGATACCGGCGGGCGGCCGCCGTTCGGGTTCCGCAAGGTGCCGCATCTGATCGGCGGAAAACGCACGCAGATGCTCGCACCCGATGCGAATGCGCAGGATGCTTCCGACGCGTTTTCGCAGTATCTGCGCGCAGAAGGCTCTCTGACTACGGTCTGCGGCGCATGGAACCGGCAGGGGATCCGGACAGCGCGCGGCGCGGCGTGGTCCCCGAATATGCTTTGCAGGCTGCTGCGGAATCCGGTATATGCGCAGGCAGATTTTCGCGTATATGCGTATCTTTCGTCACGCGGCGCAACGCTCTGCGTCCCGGATCCGCTGCCGGAGCGCCGCGGTGTATACCTCTACACCGACCGCCGCATCAGTCAGAGTCGCTTCACGGATCTGCACGGCAGTTTTGCAATCTGCGCGCCGCACACCGGGCTGATTCCGCCGGAGCTTTGGCTCGGCTGTCAGAAAAAGCTCGATGCATCACGAAAAATACGCAACACCGGAAAAGGCTGCCGCAGCTTTCTCAGCGGACTGATGTTCTGTATGCGCTGCGGCAGTGCCATGACGACGGTGCAGGGGCGGCATATGCTGTATCTGATCTGCGGCGGCAGAAAGCGCGGCACATGCAGCGGCGCCGGAGCGGTCTGGACGGCAGCGGCGGCAGAACAGCTGGTCGGGGCTGTGCTGACTGCGCGGCTGGAGACTCTGCGTCAGACTGCGATGCTGCCGGACGCGCAGACCGGGCTGCTCCGGCAGGAGCTGGCTGCGCTGTATCTGCGGCGGGAGCAGATTATCCAGCGCCTGACCGACGCGCAGGAGGACGCCTTCGATGCGCTGACCGAGGCTGCCGCCCGGCTTGGGGCGCAGTGCCGGAAAACCGAACGTATGCTCGCAGAACAGATGCGCCCGCAGTACACGGTGCTGCCGGACTGGGACGCCTGTGACCTGTCCGCACGCAAGACGATTGCACGGACACTGCTGCAAGCGGTTTTCGCAGACGGTGAAACGCTCCACGCGCTCCTGCGCTGACAGCTGTACTTCGGGCGCAGCCGAAAGCATTGACATTTCATGCAGAATATGCTAAGATACAAGGGATGTCACATGTGACACAGCATGTCCCATTACGCAAATACGTGCATTTTGCTCACTTCATGTCCTGTATTTCCGGACACGGCTGTGCTATCATGAATGCGAAAGGAGGCCCCCCCGAATGGATCAGCAAAAGATCGGAAACTTTCTGAAAACACTGCGCAAGGAAAAAGGAATCACACAGGAACAGTTCGCGGAAACGCTCAACGTCGCGCGCAGAACTGTATCCCGCTGGGAAACCGGAAGCAACATGCCGGATCTGGCTTTGCTCATGGAAATCGCAGACTTTTACGAGGTAGAGCTGCGTGAGCTGCTGGACGGCGAAAGGAGAAGTGAGCTTATGAATCAGGACACAAAAGAAACCGTGATGAAGGTCGCAGACCTCAACAATGAGGTGAACGAGCGCGTCAACCGCAACATGCACTGGGTATTTCTATTCGGATGCGCTGCGGCAGCGGCACTGGTTGCCGTAACATTTCTGGAGCCGGAGAAGCCGACAAAGACCTTTGATTTTCTGCACGGCGTATTCCTCGGCATCTGCGTCGGGATGCCGTTTATCGGGCTGCTCCTGACGAGCAGACATGCACAGAAAATCCGCGAGGCCAAGCACAGACTGCTTGGGCTGGATCGTGAGGATTCTTCAACGGATTAAAACGGATTAAAAATGTATCTCCGATGGATTCAAAATGGGGCGCTGACCGAAAAATGGTCAGCGCCCCAGCTTTATAAAAAGGTATCCGCTGCGCGGATGCTATTTCAGAATGGGGGCCTCTAATCGCCCATGTTTCGCAAAGCGAAACTGTGCAGTTTGCCTGCGGCAAACGTGAGGCCCCCAAGCCCTTCCAGCTCTTTACATGCAGGGGAGTTTCGCGCTCTGCGGAGCGGGACGAGGGCAGAGCCCTCATTACAGATCATCGCGCAGCGATACCTTAATACTGCTTCGCAATGCGTTTCAGGATGACGGCGAGATCCTCAGTCTGCACCTGACGGTTTCCGTCCGCGTCGGCATTTGTGATGCCCTGATCCGAAATCACGGCCTCCGCATCCGCGGCCAGATACCGCGCAAGCAGCACTGCATCCGAAACATCCGATGTCCCGTCCAGATTCAGGTCGCCGCGTTCATACAGCACAGCCGGCACCGATTCCGACAGAAACGGCTCATTTTCCATTGCCATACAGGTCATCACATAGTCAAGGCGCAGGTTATGCACATCCTCCTGCTTCATCAGATACTTCACAGCCTCATAATAATCCGTGTAAGCATCGCTGTTCAGTGTCAGATACCATTTGCCGTTCGGATTGCCCGGTTCCAGCACTTTATACGCAACTTCGGCAATATCCAGCTCCGGGAAAACACTTGCCGTAATCTCAATTTCTCTTACCATGGTAAAGCTGAGCACAAAGCTGCCTGCGCTGTTGGCAATATCATCCGACCGGTATCCGTACCGCGTTTCAATGCGCTGCACATCCGGGAAGGTTTTCAGGCAGTCCGCCAGCGTGAGCGTCTTGTAGCCGTCCTGCGTGGTTCTGACCTGATACCCGCCGCCGTTTTCTGTGATCTCACAGGTGAAATTTGCGAGTGCTTTCTCCGGATACCCCTCCGCACGCAGCATCTCCTTCCACTTTGCAAGAACAGCGTCCGCATCGAGCGTGCCGCCTCTCCGGAGATAGACACAGTACGGCGCACACATGCTGCGCTGCACGGTATACGGCTTATTCGGCGTGAGCAGCTGGTTCTCCCCGAGCTGGATGCAGTTCTCAAACAGCACATCCTCCCGGCTCGAAATACACCGGAAAAATGCGTCGCGGGTATACGCTGCCGGTGTCACGGTATCCGAAGCGCGGTCATACAGCACGGTCGGCTCCGGATCGCAGATCTTTGCGTCATCGTTCCCGTCCCCCAGCTCCGTGGAACCGTAGCCGAGCTTTAAGTCATGCACAAAATCCAGCGTCAGCAGATATTTCGCCGCGTCAAAATAATCCGCGTATTTTCCCGATTCCAGTTTCAGCGACCATGTGCTCTCGGTCTGCGTCATCAGCGGAACATCTCCCGCAATCTGCACGCCGGTCAGTTCCGGAAAGTCCTCCGGCTGCGGCATTTTTGTGCCGTTCACCTTGAACCGCAGCGTATAACCGAACGGCGTATTCGGCCAGTCATCCGTGCGGTATCCGAACTGCGCCTCAATCCGCTGCACGTCAGGGAAGGTTTTCAGGCAGTCGGGCAGCGAAACGCCTGCATATCCGTCCTGCAATGTCCGGATCTCATAGCCGCCGTCTGCTTCCGTGATTTCACAGGTAAACTGAGCAAGCACTGCTCCCGAATAGCCCGCTGCACGGAGGATTTCCTTCCATTTTGCAAGGATCGCATCCGCGTCCGGCGCTGTGCCGTCCTTCATAAAGATGCGGTACGGCGTATAGCGGATCCGGCTGATTGTATACGGCTTCTCCGGCGTCAGCAGCTCGTCTTCCCCGAGCACGATGCAGTCATCCAGTGCCGCATGATGCCAGCCCGCGATTCGCTCAAAGAAGTCCGTCCGGGAACCCTGCACCTGACTGCGGTCAAACACCGTAACTGTTTCGCTGCTCTGAAAGGACGCATCCGCGTTCTGATCATGCAATCCGTCCGTGCCGAAGCCGAGCGTCAGCTGCTCCACAAAATTCAGCGTTTGCAGATACTTCACGGCAGCAAAATAATCCGCGTAGCTGTCAGAGGCAAGCGTCAGATTCCATGTCGGCTTTGTTGTTCCTGTCATCGGAATCTGTTCCGTCAGCGTCACGCCGGTCAGTTCCGGAAAATCCGCTGGCGTCGGCGCATCGCTGCCGTTCACTGTGAACAGCACTGCGTATTCCGATGTGCTGTTGACGCGTCCGTGCGTCTGATAGCTGCGCCCGACCTCAATGCGCTGCACGGCCGGGAGCGTTTTCAGAACGGCAAGCAGATCATCCGCAAAGCGATTCTCCTGCGAAGGTATCACCAGCCAGCAGTCACCGGATTGTTCCACGGTACAGGTCTGTGCGTCCAGACCGCCGTTCTTATTCAGAAAATTCTCCGAATAGCCTTTTTCCAGTCTTTGTTTCCATTTTGCATTGATTTCCTCTGCATCCGGCGTGCCGCCGTTCAGATAAACGCGGTACGGCAGATACGTGCCGGTCATGATCCGATAGGGCTTTTTCGGTGTCAGCAGCATCAGAGCCAGGTCATTTTCAAGGATGACGCAGTCTGCAAGATCTGCATTGTCCCAGCCCGCGATTCGCTCAAAAAATGCTGTGCGGGTGTCCTGCTGCAAGTCTGCCGCATCCGTCTGCACGGCGGATGAATCCGCTGCCGTGACCGGCATCCCCGGCACGGAACCGCCGAGCACCGCCGCACCGAGCAGCAGTGCGGTCAGTCTGTTCATCGTCTTCATGGTGATTCCTCCTTTCATCAGGCAGCTTTCAGTCCATCTTCGCAATTTTGCGCAGAATGACGGTCACATCCTCCGCCGTGACGTTTCCGTCGCCGTTGGCGTCCGCACGCTTCATGCCGGAATCCGAAATCTTCGCCTCCGGATCGGATACGCAGTACCGCGCAAGCAGCACCGCATCGGCTACATCTATGGAGCGGTCAACATTCACGTCACCGGGAATGAACGGCACGGTGCTGCCGCCGCGCGGCGGGAACATCCGGTCATAGATGCCGTCCGCTGCATTCAGATACATCAGGGCAAGCAGATACGCCTTTCCGCTGTTTTCCTCGCCGTACACGGTTGTGTCAATATCAATCGTAATGCCCTGCAGCGCCGTGTCCCCGAGCTTTGCCTCCTTCGGCAGGTAGAATGTCGTATCCTCCGGATTTCTGATCATTTCCTCCGGCAGCGACAGGAATCGCGCAATCTCCGCCGCCGAAAACACTGTAATATCAAATGCGCCGCCGCACTCCTCCGGATTTTCTGCCACAACATACATCCAGAAGCTATCAACGGTTCTCTTTTCCAGCAGCAGCTCCAGCGTGAGCACATTCTCTCTTCCGGTCTGATTCTGCACAGAGGCCAGCGATGCTGCAAAATCCGTGCCGGTGAGCGCGCTGATTTCCTCGCTGCTCATTTTCATGAGATCGTCAAAGGATTTGCTGAGTACCGGCGCTTTTTCTGCCGGATCCTCGCAGTATACCTGAAACGACAGCCCGAGGTATCTGTCCAGATATGCAAGAATATGCGCATCCTCATGCAGGCGGTTCATCAGACTCTGCCCGCCGTTCAGTCCGCTGCGGACAAGCTGCGATTGCACTTCCGCATAGCAGAAACACGTTTTGTTTTCAGATACCTGCTGCGGAATGGAATTGTAAAGATCAATGCTCGCGGCAAATCCCATGTTCAGCCCCTCTGCAAGATCGTGTTCATTGACAAGCTCCTCCGTCGGGGAATAAAACCGCTCTGTATTGTAGCTGCTGCCGGAGCGTCTGCACAGCTCATTGACGGTATCCTCCGGCAGTCCCAGCCAGAGATGATAATTCTGACTGCGAATCCTGTCCATCTGATACTTTTTGATCGTTTTCTGAATTGCCTCCTCGGAAATATCATCGTAGTATTTCTGCCATTGCAGGAAATCAATGACAAATTCGTCGCCGTGCCGGTACAGCTCCGTACTTTCATATACCGGCATATACCCGAGATCCTGCCAGATTGCATACATATCGTGATACGGGCAGTACGGTTCATATTCCCTGCCGTCATCCGTTTCGTCCCAGCCGAGGTTCAGAATGCTGTCGTCATCGGACATGCGCGTGACCACGCCGGGCGCATGCTCTGCAAGCCATGCGTCGATCTTTTCTTTCATCTCCGGATTGCCGCTGATATCATAGCCGTAACAGCCTGCGGTGTTGACAGTGCCGAAATCCGCATAGTATTTGAACGATTGCAGCGGCATGCTGTACATTGTGTGCAGCCAGTAATAGAAATCTGACATATAGATATAGAACAAGCCGTCATTCAGACCTTTTGCTGTCAGCGTGTAGGTATAGACCGGATTTTCTTCGGTGCCTTTATTTTTGGTATCGGTCAGCGTGTCAACCCGTTCCAGATCAAAGTCGCCCAGGACGCAGCATTTCTGAAGCTGCTCCCGGACCTCGCTCCGGAAAGCGGCCTCCAGCTGTGCGGGGAGCTGTACGGAAAACTGCACACCGGCGCAGTCTGCGGCGTCCACACGGATTGCGCCGGAATCGCTCAGATACAGTCCGTCGTCTCCGACGCGGCGGTATGTGCCGAGCTGATCGCGCAGAGCCTCCGCGGGCAGCGCGGAGAGCATTCCCGCTGCCATGATGCCGCCGGTCACTGCGGCAAGAATTTTTTTCATCATTTTCATAGGTCATCCTCCCTGTCCTGTGTTGTCACGAATCACCGGCGTTCTTCCGGCAATTTCTGCATAGGCCGTTTCATTTTCCTCCGCTGTGATGTGCGCGGTCACATACCGGATCCGCGCGGCGAATGCATCCGGCAGCGTCAGAATGATCTGCGTGGTCATGTCCGCACTCTCCGGACTTTTCAGGCCGGTCAGCTCCAGATGCAGCCGCCCCTCCGAATCCAGAACACCGCCTGTCAGTGTGACATCCGCAAACGGCTGCCGCGGTGTAATGATGCAGGATCTGCCGTCCGTTTCCGTCAGCGGCGGACGCGGCGGATCCTCCGGCGCTGTCTGCGGCGGGCTTTCCGTGACCAGGGCAGTTGTTTCCGGAACGGGCTCCTCCGGGAGTACCATCACGGCTGTTGTGGCAGTTACAGCCTCCTCCGGCGCAATCACCGACGTCACCGGCAGCTCTGTCTGCATCGGATTGCTCACGGTTTCGGCAGGTGCGATGCTTCCGCCGGGCTGCTCCGTCGGCGCTGTGGATGGTATGGGCTCGGATTCTTCATACGGAACTGCTGCGCGTGCTTTGCTGAGCTGATAGGGGACTGTTTGCTGTACCGCATCTGCCCTGGAGGTTTGTCTGCCGGGATTTGCCGTGGTGATCTGTGTTTCCGTGTCCGGCACTTCTATATATGAATCATATGTGGTCACAGTTTCACGTTCCCCGTCCGGGGGGGCCTGTTCCGTCACATGCTCCTGCCTGACCGGCTGTGCTGTTCCGGACTGTGCCGCGGTCTGCGTCTGCGTCACCACCGCAGATACGGTCGTCTGAACTGTCTGAACCGTCTGCGCCGCGGTGGAAGCAGAGGGCTCCGCCTCCGGCAGCGCAGTCGTGAAAACGGCTGACGTTGCTTCCGTATAAACAGGCTCCTCTCTGCGCTCCGGCTGCTCCGTCCGGAGCTTCGGATAGACCGCTGCCGCAATCAGCAGCGTAATGCACGCGGCGACTGCCGGTACTATCATATAGAGCGGTCTGCGGGACTGCCTGTGCGTACCCGCCGCGGCCGTCACATAATCGTCCGGCAGATCGTTCAGCAGGGTGTAAAGCTCATCTGCGTTCACAGCAATCCCTCCTTCCGCAGATACTTCTGCAAACGATCCCGGATGCGCGAGAGCGTCACGGAAACGCGGTTCTCACGCATCCCGAAATCGCGGGCAAGCACGTTCACCGGATCGGTGTACCAGTAACGCCGGATGAACAGATGCCGCTGCTGCTCCGGCAGCGTTCCGAGAAACCGGGTGATCGCTTCCAGCAGGGCGCGCCGGTCGCTCTCGGATTCCACGGTTTCTCTTGCGGCAATACATTCTGCAAGCTCATCCAGCGCCGCGGGCGTCTGACCGCCGCCGCGCTTTTCGGCACGGGCAGCGTGGTAACGGTTGACTGCGTGGGCGCGCACCAGCTTTAGCAGGTATGCGCAGTAATTGCGCGGCTTTGCCGGCGGGATCGCGTTCCATGCGCTCAGCAGGGCGTCGCTGACGCATTCCTCCGCATCCTCACTGCTCCCCAGAATATTGCGTGCAACAGACCGGCAGAGCGCTCCGTAACGGGAATCCGTTTCTTTCAGCGCCTGCTCATCCCTGTTATAAAACAGTGAGATGATCCGTTCGTCATCCACAGCAATCACCGCCCTTCGTGTTTGCCTCTTATCTATTAGAACAGGATTCCGGAAAGAATCTTACATTCTTCCCGAAAAATATTTTTCAGCGGGTTATTTCTGTATTCAGTATAGCATTGATTTCCGGCAAATGCAAGAAAAAATACTGCGCAAAAAATTTTTTCAAAAAAGTTGTGACCAACCGGCTTTGACTTCTGTCGTAATGAGTGAAGGGGCAAATGAGAAAGCCCCCAAAACAAAAATCAATTCGCTTGCAAGCCTGCACGGCGCGCTCTGCAGAAGCCGCCCGCACAAAAAATCAAATTCTAATGATGATAAGCTGATAGGAGAATGAACCATGAAAAAGACAATGATTTTCGCAGCAATCGCTGCAATGATGATGCAGGCAGCCCCGATTTCCGCTTCCGCGTGCAGTGACAATGATGTCAGAGCGATGGTAAAAACGGAAATTGATCTGGGTTCAGAACGTGTCTATTCCGCTATGGTCGGCGTCGGCGACCTGAACAATGACGGTAAAATCACGACCGATGAAGTGCTGAGAATGGCGCACGAGCTGGATTATCCGGGCGGCGCGGCTGCCGGACTGGGCTCCGGTTACATCTGGGGCAGACGCGGTTCCTTTATTACAGAGGTCAGGGATCAGAACGGCAAGCTCCGCGTGGACAATCCGAAGGAATTTGAAGCAGGTACGGCGGCACCGAAGTACAGCCAGACTGTGGAGGACGGAGATACCGTTCACTGCTATGCAATCGCACTGGATGCTGCACACTACGATCTGACCGTGGAATCGCCGGAGATTGGCTGGAGCCTCTTTGAAAAGGTTCCGACCGGCACAGCTGTCACATTCATCGCAACCTACTACGATCCGGCCAAAATACAGCCGACGCCGGTCGCAGGCATCGAGCTCATGCAGAACGGCAAGGGTACCGGCATCAAAACCGGTCAGGACGGCAAGGCGACGCTGACGCTCTCGCAGGCAGGCGATTTCGATATTACCGCCAATTTTGACGCAGCCAAACAGCCGAACTATCAGCCCACCTTCACGTTCCATGTCATGGACGCCCAGAAGGTCAGTCAGGTTCAGGTGCTCGTCCGCACCGATCACCTTGCATCGGATCTGAACGCAAAGGTCAATGTCTATGATGCGGACAATGACGGCAGCATCACTGCGTATGACGTCTTCCTCTGCACCACGCAGATCTACTACCCTGTCGGCAACTATCCGAACGATGTTTTCGGCACGGACGGCACCTTTATCTGCAATGTCAGCGATGCGAACGGCACGCTGAAGCGCATTGCAGTCCTCGGTGATGATGCAGTCAAGAAAACTGCCGTTGAGAACGGCTATACCGTTGAATTTGCACTGGAGGGCTTCCAGCGCACCGAAAAGCGCGCTGTCCCGGCAGATACCGCACTGACCACCGCTCCGGCGGCAACGACCGCAGCTGCCGCAGCGACCACTGCCGAAGCTGTTACCTCTGCCGCACAGACGACCGAAGCTGCCGTGACCTCCGCACCGGCTGAAACCGCAGCTGCAATCGCACAGACCACCGCTGCTCCTGCACAGACCACCGATCCTGCAAGCACCGTGAAGGTGAATGCAAACGGCACGGTCAAGACCGGCAGCCTCAAGACCGGCGACAGCCCGCTGCCGCTGATCGCAGGCGTGCTCTGCGTCCTCAGCGCAGGTGTCGCAGTTGTCACCCGCCGCAGAAAAGAGCAGCAGAACTGATTACGCTATCTTCTTATCATCATGATCTCCGAATCAAAGCAAAGCCGCCGTACAGTATCACGCTGTACGGCGGCTTTGCGCAGACTGTATGTAAAGCGGGAGCTCCGATCAATTCAAAATGGGGCGCTGACGCAATCCTCAATGAAACGCGGAGCAAAAGAGGGGAAGAATAAGGAAAGAGAGTCGGAGAGGAAACCGAAGTGTTTTGCAACTACTCCCACTCAGAATCAATAAAAAAGAAAAGTCACTTCTCCCCACGAAACGGGGGTGACAACCCAGGGGGACAGGGGGATGCGCCGCAAGCGGCTTATTCCCCCTATCCCCCTGGGTTTTCGCCCCCGTGCCCCCGCTTTCCTGACCCCTTGACCCCTTTTTATTCCCGCATTCGTTTCCTGAAAATACAGTTCAAAGTCCCGCATAAACCGATGGACGCGGAGAAAAAGAGGCGTGAATCAAAAAAGGAAGCGCGCAAACGGCTGAGAGCAGTCACGCCAAAGAAGCCGCGAACAGCGGCGTGTACTCAGAAAACTGGGAGCGCTTCGCCAAATGTCCCCGGAGGGAAATGCCAGCGGGCGCTGCCCGACGCCTCTTGACGGATAACGTAAACTGTGATATAATAAACAGGATAACCGGAGAGCCCGGAATGCTATTCTGTAAAAGAGGAGAATCACCATGCTCGATATCAAATTTCTCATCAATAACAAAGATGCGGTCAAGGAAAATATCCGCAAAAAGTTCCAGGAGGACAAGCTGCCGCTCGTAGACGAGGCAGCAGACCTCTATGCAAAGCAGCTGGAGGCCAAGCACATCTCTGAGGAGCTCCGCGCACAGCGCAACAAGCTCTCGGCAGAATCTGCAAAGCTGCGCAAGGAGGGCAAAATCGAGGAGGCAGAGGCAATCGGCCGCCAGGTCAAGCAGAATGCCGTCACCGTCAAAGAACAGGAAACCATCCTCGCGGAGGCTTCCGCCCGCCTTGACCAGATCATGAAAACCATTCCGCAGATCATCGACCCGTCTGTTCCGATCGGCAAGGACGACAGCGAAAACGTCGAGGTCGAGCGCTTCGGTGAGCCGAAGGTGCCGGATTACGAGATTCCCTATCACGCAGACATCATGACCCGTCTGGGCGGTCTGGATAAGGAAGCCGCAGGCCGCGTTGCCGGCGAAGGCTTCTATTATCTGCTCGGCGACATTGCACGTCTGCATGAGGCCGTGCTCGCATATGCAAGAGATTTCATGATTGACCACGGCTTTACCTACGTCATTCCGCCGTTCATGATGCACAGAAGCATTGTGGAAGGCGTCATGAGCTTTGAGGAAATGGAAGCCATGATGTACAAGATCGAGGGCGAGGATCTCTACATGATCGGCACCTCGGAGCACACCATGATCGGCCGCTTCGTCAACCAGATTATCGACGAAAGCAGCCTGCCGCTGACGCTGACCTCCTATTCGCCGTGCTTCCGCAGAGAGATCGGCTCTCACGGTCTGGAGGAGCGCGGCGTGTACCGCATCCACCAGTTTGAAAAGCAGGAAATGATCGTCCTCTGCAAGCCAGAGGAGAGCATGGACTGGTACAACAAGATGTGGAAGCTCTCCGTGGATCTGTTCCGCAGCATGGAGATTCCGGTGCGCCAGCTCGAATGCTGCTCGGGCGACCTTGCAAACCTCAAGGTCAAGTCCTGCGACATTGAGGCATGGAGCCCGCGCCAGAAGAAGTATTTTGAGGTCTGCTCCTGCTCGAACCTCGGTGACGCACAGGCACGCCGCCTGAAAATCCGCACCAAGGGCGAGAACGGCACTTACCTCGTACATACGCTGAACAACACGGTTGTTGCACCGCCGAGAATGCTGATCGCGCTGCTGGAGAACCATTACCAGGCAGATGGCTCTGTCAATGTTCCGGCTGTCCTGCGCCCGTACATGGGCGGCAAGGAACGCCTTGTTCCGGTGAAGTAAGGCGTATCCGGCAAATTGATCATAAAACCAGAACGGACGCTGACGCAAAAAATCAGCGTCCGTTTTCTCAAGGCAATGCCCCTTTGAAAGCGCCGGACTGTCCGCTCCGGCTTTTTTCAGAATCTTTTTCATTTGCATGTAACCTTTTGCGTGTCTGATTCGTTCATAAGGGCAGAGGAAGGAGGTGCACGGAATGCAGGAAGAAATGCTCATCCGGCAGCTGAAGCATCAGAATGAGAACGCACTGCGGGAAATTATCCGGACATACAGCGCATATATCAGCACAATCATCCGGAATGTCGGCAGAGGCTCCTTTTCGGAAAGTGATGTGGAGGAACTCGCGGCCGATGTGTTTGTCACACTCTGGCAGACAGCCGATAAGCTGAAAAACGGATCGCTGCGCCCGTATCTTGCAGTGCTCGCCAGAAATCAGGCGGTTGACCGTCTGCGGCGGCTTCACTTTACCGTGCCGATTGATGAGATCACCCTGACAAGCGGGGACGATATCGCCGAGGAAACAGAGCAGAAGCTGCTCTCGGAAACCGTCCGCGCCGTGATCGGAAGCATGGCAGCGGCAGACCGGGAGATTCTGCTGCGGTTCTACTTCTGCTGTGAACGGCTCCCGCAGATCGCGGAAAGCATGCAGCTGACGGAATCGGCTGCAAAAACAAGACTGTTCCGCGCAAGAAAAAAACTGCTTGCGGAACTGAAGGAAAGGGGTTACTGTTATTATGAAAGTCAATCTGTTTGATCTGTATGAAGGCTGCGTCGGCCAGCTTCCGGAAATGACGGAAACGCCGTGCAATGTGGAAAACATCGAGCAGCGTGTGATGCAGAAGATCGGAACGCCGCGGATCCGGCAGACCAAAAAAAGACGCCTGCCTGTGATGATCGCTGCGGCTGCGGCGGCTATGGCCGTATTCGGCGTGACCGCGGCGGCAGTAACCGGCAGACTGGATCTGTTCCGGAATGTGCTTGGCAAAACGGTCATTTCCGATGCCGGAAATCTGCCGCTGACCAATCAGAAAGAGGCGGATCCTGCGGCAATGGCACCGTTTATGCAGGAGAATGCAACGGTCTTTGAAGGCAGCGATGCACTGCACATTTCGACTGTCGGCATGTATAACGACCGCGATACGCTAATGCTGATGCTGGAAATGACACCGCAGAACGGGACGGAGCTACCGGAGGATGCATTGTTCATACCGTATTTCTACCGTGCGGACGGCACGCTGATCACAGGCGGCCCCGGCAGGACGGAACAGCTTGTCCGGGCAGACGCGGGCAATTCGTATTACCTGACCTATTATCTTGCGGCACCGGAGCTTGCGGGTTCCACCGTTCGTGTGGAACTGAAAAATGCCTATACGCAGGCACAGCTGAGTGCTGTTCAGGCCGGTTTGGTTGCAGCGCAGGATCAGTGGCGTACAGAATACGGCTGCGATTCCATGTCCGTTGATGAATGGAAGGCGCTGTGGCAGTCTGAGAATCTTGACGGACGGACATTCGATACGACCGCTGCACTGCTGGAAAACAGCGATGCGGTTCTGCGCGGAACATGGTCGGCAGAAATTGCCGTGCCGGATACTGCTGCACCGGCGGTTTATGCCTCTGAACATTTCTGCGTGACGGCGGGCAGCCTCTCCGTCGAATCTGAGAATTTCAGCGGGCAGAATGACATCAGCTATATGATCCGGCTGACGGACGGCAGAACGCTGGTGGACGCCGGCGGCACATCCGAGCGGCAGGCCATGTACGATGCGGGCATTCTCTCCGCAGGGGATACCGTGTGTGAATTTGCATACGCGTTCGGTGCGGACGGCAAAATGATCCGCTGCTTCAGCGAGCCGGTTTCGGCAGATGAAATCGCATCGGTGACGGCGCTGCTGTTTGATTACGAAAACGGCGTACACGTCACAGCCGAGGCACTTTCCCCGCAGTGAGTACTGCGGTATCTCCGGAGGATTGATCATGGGGCGCCGGCCGTTTTGAGTCAGCGCCCCAGTCCGTCGATAAACTTGCGGAACCTACAAAATAAAAGTTTTTGGTCGAGCTTTTTTCAACAAGCTGCGGGCGCTGGCTGTTTTCGGTCAGCGCCCGCAATGCAATATCGTTCCTGCAAGATGCTTTTATGTGGATTGCACAGCATTAAAGCAAACAGATTCTTCCGGAAACAGACATCCTGTCGGCAATTCCGCCAAGATTCTGCTGTATTTTTCGGTACTTTGTGTAATGTGCTGTATGATGACATGGAAAATTCGTGAATTTGGTAGGTTGTAATTTTGTGCATGTTGTGCTATAATGAAGTATATCTGTGCAGTTTATGCACTTGATTGAATCTTTGAATGTTATATGCAAAAGGAGCGTACAACCATGAAACAATTCGGTCACTTCGATGACGCGCGCAAGGAATACGTCATCCAGTCTCCGCGGACGCCTTATCCGTGGATCAATTACCTCGGAACGCAGGCTTTCTTCTCCCTGATCTCCAACACCGCCGGCGGATACAGCTTCTATAAGGATGCCCGTCTGCGCCGCATCACCCGTTACCGCTACAACAACGTGCCGATCGACATGGGCGGCCGGTACTTCTATATCTCCGACAACGGCACAATCTGGAACCCGGGCTGGTCGCCGGTCAAGACAGAGCTGGACGCCTATGAATGCCGTCACGGCATGGGCTACACCGTCATCACCGGTAAAAAGAACGGTCTGAAGGCTGAGGTCACGTTCTTTGTTCCGCAGAACTATGACGGCGAAGTGCAGCAGGTTGTGCTGACCAATGAAAGCTCCGACACAAAAACATTCAAGTTCTTCTCGTTTGCAGAGTGGTGCCTCTGGGATGCGCAGGATGACTGCACCAACTTCCAGAGAAACTTCTCCACCGGCCGCGTTGAGGTCGAGGGCTCGACCATTTATCATAAGACCGAATACAGAGACAGACGCGATCACTATGCATTCTATACCGTGAACGATTCGATTGACGGCTACGATACCGACCGAGATTCGTTCATCGGTCTGTACAACGGCTTCGGCGATCCGCAGGCTGTTCTGGACGGCAAGGCAACCAATTCCTTCGCGGACGGCTGGTCCCCGATTGCTTCCCACTACAAGGAAATCACCCTTGCAGCCGGCGAATCCAAGACGCTCGTCTTTATCCTCGGCTACGTTGAAATGCCCGCAGACAAGAAGTTTGAGGCGGACGGCGTAACCATCAACAAGGAAAAGGCTTACAAGATGATCGAGCAGTACAACACCCCGGAAAAGGTCGCTGCCGGTCTGGCGGAGCTGAAAGCCGCATGGGACAAGCTGCTCGGCATCTTCAATGTCAACACCTCGGATGACAAGGTCAACCGCATGGTCAATATCTGGAACCAGTATCAGTGCATGGTCACCTTTAACCTTTCCCGTTCCGCTTCTTACTTTGAGAGCGGCATCGGCAGAGGCATGGGCTTCCGTGATTCCAACCAGGACATCCTCGGCTTTGTCCACCAGATTCCGGACAGAGCAAGAGAGCGCCTGATCGACCTTGCCTCCACGCAGCTCGAGGACGGCGGATGCTATCACCAGTATCAGCCGCTCACCAAGAAGGGCAACTCCGATATCGGCGGCGACTTCTCCGACGATCCGCTGTGGATGATCCTTTCTGTCGGTGCATATATCAAGGAGTCCGGCGACTGGAGCATTCTGGATCAGCCGGTGCCGTATGACAATGACGAGTCCAAGGCAAAGCCGATGCTCGATCACCTGACGGTTTCATTCTATCACATCGTCAACAATCTCGGCCCGCACGGCCTGCCGCTTGCCATGCGCGCAGACTGGAACGACTGCCTCAACCTGTCCTGCTATTCGGACAAGCCGGGCGAGAGCTTCCAGACCTATACCAACCCGAAGTTTGCTGCTGAGGGCGGCTACTCCAAGGTTGCGGAATCTGTCATGGTCGCTGCACTGTTCACCTACGCAGGCCCGACCTATGTCGGCATTCTGAAGCACCTCGGCAAGGACGATGAGGCTGCAAAGGCACAGGCTGAAATCGACAAGATGAAGGAAAATGTCATGCAGTCCGCATTCGACGGCGAATGGTTCCTCCGCGCTTACGATTCGACCGGCGCAAAGGTCGGCTCCAAGGAGTGCGAGGAAGGCAAGATCTTCATCGAGCCGCAGGGCTTCGCAGTCATGTCCGAAATCGGCAAGGATCAGGGCGCAGATATCAAGACGCTCGATTCCATCGACAAGTATCTGAACACCAAGTACGGCCTTGTGCTGAACAACCCGGCATTCTCCAAGTACTATATCCAGTACGGCGAGATTTCCACCTATCCGGGCGGCTACAAGGAAAATGCGGGTATCTTCACGCATAACAATGCATGGATCATCTGTGCTGAGGCTTATGCCGGCAGAGGTGACAAGGCATTTGAATATTACAGCAAGATTGCTCCGGCATTCAACGAGGAAATTTCCGATCTGCACAAGACGGAACCGTACGTCTACGGTCAGATGATCGCTGGTAAGGATGCATCCCGCTTCGGCGAGGGCAAGAACTCCTGGCTGACCGGTACCGCAGCATGGAACTTTGTTGCGATTTCGCAGTATATCCTCGGTATTTCCGCAGACTTCGACGGTCTGAAGGTTGATCCGTCCATCCCGAAGGCATGGGACGGCTTCACCGCAACCAGAAAGTTCCGCGGCGCGACCTATCAGATCACGGTCAAGAATCCGGATCACGTTTCTAAGGGCGTCAAGTCCCTGACGGTGGACGGCAAGGCTGTGGAGGGCAATGTCGTGCCGGTGCTCCCGGCAGGCGGCACCTATGAGGTTGTTGCTGTGCTCGGATGAGCATAAAATTTCAGTAAAAGACGATGCAGTGCTTTGGCGCTGCATCGCTTTTCGCGTTTTTTCAGTTTACTGATTTGATTTGTTTCGGATACTTAGGAGGTAATTACAATGGCAAAGGCCAAAAAGAAAAACCGCCTGTTTACGGGCATTATCATCGCAGTTATCGTGCTCCTGCTCGCATTTATCGCAGGCTTCTTCATTTACGTGCGGACACACCGCCTGTTCCCGAATATGCCGGGGCTTGTCGATGTGCTCGCCGGTGTGGATCATTTTTCAACATCGGATCACGTCGGCCTGTATGAGCACGGCAACAACACAGATATTACAGGCTCCGGCCGCACCGAGGAGGATCGGCTGGTGCTCACAAAAAAGGATGGCGGCGGCTATGATCTGCTGATGAAGCCGGTTCAGGTGGACACGACGTCGTTCTCGACCTACGAGCTGTTCCCGTGCAAAAAGCCGGTGGACGTTTCGCTGATCTTTGACAAGAATCAAAAGCTGTGCTGCACCGAACTCGTTTACCATTTCAAGGAGGAAGAGCTGATTGACTTCCAGCAGGAATGGGACAATGTTGCCTATGCTGTGGATAAGCGGGAGCGCTCCAATATCCTGTGCTCCGTTTATGCGACGCTTGCGGATAAGCTGGGCTACAAGCGCTACAACACCATGCGCAGAGGCAGCGCGGAGGATACACAGCTGGTTGTGCAGGAGTTCTACCGCACAAAGGCATACAAATAATCGGAATATCCGCCGGGATGATGTCCCCGGAACGCGTCATATACAGAAACAGGGCACTGACCGAAAAAGTCAGTGCCCTTCGTTTATCGAATGCGGTATCGCACGCTTTTCTATGCGTTTGAACTGCAAACTCACCCATACGCCACCAAAAGATGAACCCCCTTGGGAATCCCTTGACATAAAACATCATTCTCATCATAATGGGATTCTTAAGGGCTGCTGGCCCTTAAGCGGGGTTAGGGGCAGCACCCCATTTTGAATTCATCGGAGATACCTATTTATTTCCCGGCACGGCGCAAAAGAGATGGGCCGTTCTGCCGGAGCCAGCGGTCGCAGCGGCCGTAATCCGGGAACAGTCGGTACACCTCTGCATAGAACCGCCGCGAATGATCCGGATGCAGCCGATGGCAAAGCTCATGCACAACAACACTGTCCAGCACCTCCGCCGGTGCAAGCATCAGCAGACAGTTGAAATTCAGATTGCCCGCGGACGTACAGCTGCCCCAGCGCGTTTTCTGACAGCGGATCGTAATGCGGCCGTAGCTGACGCCCAGCTTCGCCGCATAAAACGCTACCCGCGGCGGAATCGCGGCCTTTGCACGCTGCGCAAGCTCCTCCAGCTCCGAAGCCGTCAGCGGCGGCTCGGGATGCGCGTTCAGCTCCGCCAGGCAATGCTGCACATGCCGTTCGATCACCGCAGATTTTTCCGTCAGAAACCGCTCAATCACCGCCTGCGGCACATGCAGCGGCGCACGCACCAGAACAGCGCCGGCCGGCCGCACCTCCGCGGAAATTGTCCTGCGGCGGCTGCGAATCAGCCGGATCTCCGCGGTGATACCCTTAATCTCCATAAATCCTCCTGCCGGAATCCGGCAAACAACGGGAGCCGCCGAAGCGACTCCCATGCAATATTATCTGAAAACAGGTCTGCGGAACTGCCAGTTCTTATTGTTCAGCAGGGATCCGAGCATACCGTTCACCTGCAAGGATTCGCTGACGCCGGTCTTGCACCAGATCGCAAAATGCTCGCAGTTATTCGTGAAAAAGTTATAGCTTGTTTCGCCCAGACGCGACCTTGCTCTTGCGACGGTTTCCTCCGGCGAATACAGATGATAACCGTATGTCTGCTGAAGCGAACGCGCAAGATCCTCCGAATAGGAATTGGTATGCGGGGTAATCGGCGCTCCAAGTCTGACCGGCGGCTCGTAAGGCTTCGGAAAATCGAGAATGAAATATTCCGAATCGTCGCGCAGGAAATTCCGCAGATTTGTCGCGTGAACAACCGCATGACCAATCGTCTTGCTCGCCGGAATATTGTAATGTACAATGCAGGTGTCACTGACATAGATCCCGTAATGCTCATAAATGCCGCCTCTGCGCACAACGCCGATGATGTCGCCGTACTGCGCCTGAACCGGCTGCTGCGCGGCCAGGGGGTCGGGAATGCTGGTCTGCTGGAAGCCGGTCACACCGGTCGGCGGGAGCCCGACGCTGCGGATCGCCTCCGCACGCGCGGCCCTGCGCACCATGGTCTGTTCCAGCTGCTCTTGCGTACCGCGGTCGAGCACCTGCCCGAATTTGTCAATAATACGGCATTCTCCGCTCACGACATGCCGCTGAAGCGTGCAGTCCGGGCCATAATCCAGATCCTCCCAGCAATAGTCCTTATCCATGATCGTAAAGCCGGTGTCCGGATTCTGTAATTGCAGATTTTCCGACAGATTGTCCAGCTTATTCGCCAGCTTATCCATTCCGCGGCTGACTGCGTCCCAAAATTCCATGATGGTGTGGCCTCCTTTGGCGCTCAGTCATTGGCACGCGAGAGCCAGAAAACATATTTTCCGCCGCTCTCGTAGTAACCAATCGACAGGACGCCGTCAAAATAGTCGTAATGTGCAAGATTGCTGTCCTGAATCACCGTATGTCCGCCGTATACGCCGTCAGCGTATTCCGCAACGCCGTTGAAAATCTTTTCGATCTCCTCGCGCGTCCAGACATATTTTCCGGTGTAATCGCCGTGATTGCCGAAGCGGTAATCCACGGCACGCAGATAGCTGCCCTGATAGGCATCGCCGTTGTGAATATACAGATCGACCGCCGCAGGGAGCTGGAGATCGCTGTAACCCGGCACGGGAAATGCATCCGTGATATAACGGTAGGTCGAATTGGTCGAACCGTGCGCGTCCTCCGTATCACCGCAGTAGAGATCTGCATTTTTTCCCCAGTCCACGCCGAGCTGCATCATCGCACGCTTCGCCTGCTCCTCGCTGAGAGCACGGCCGTCCGCGTTATCCGAGCGCGTGTAAAGCCCGGGCGGCAGGAACGGATCGCCGCTGTCATAGGTATGGAACGGCGCTTCCCCGATGGTCTTATAGTAATCCGCAGCGGATGTGCCTTTTCCGGCATTTTCCTGCGGCTTGGTCTTGGGCGGATCTGTCTGCTTGGTTGTCGTCGGCTTCGTAACGGCCTTTGTCGTTTCTGCCGCAGTCGCCGCAGTCGTTTTTTCAGCCGGAGCTACCGTTGTTTCCGGTGCCGCTGTCGTATCCGGCGCGGCCGTTGTCTGCGCAGCGGTCGTTTCCGGCACCGCCTCAGTCTGCGCTGCGGTGGTTTCCGCAGCAGAATGCTCCGCAACAGCCTGTGTATCCGGTTCGGTCTTGGCGCTGTTCTGCAAAACGCCGCGCGCAATGAGACCGCCGCCGATCGCAATCACACCAATCAAACCGATCGCGGACAGCGCTGCATTTCTGCGTCCGGATGCACGGGCAGCCTTTACAGAAAGCCCGCACCTCGGACAGTACATATATTGCTTCGGCACTTTATTTCTGCAATTCGGACATTTCATCGGGAACACTCCTTAACTCGACACAAAACAGTTCTCTCTCTGTAACCGCAGCCGCGGCAAGTAAGCGTAATTCTCTATTGTCTGCATCTTCATTATAACATATTTTGAAGGAAATTGCAATGCGGCCGTCTGATTTCACAAAACTTTAACAAATTTTGTGGAATCTCATCTACATTATACGAATAGTATATGAAAAGAGCCTCGGATCCCCGAAGCTCTTTGTTTTATGTTTTGCGAATCGGTGTCGGCGGTGTCGCATAACGCTTCGCTAAAGCATGGATCAGTGCAGAAAGCTCCGCGCAGAATTCATCAGGGGAAAGAACTGTCACCCACTCACCGTATTGCAGCGCCCAATGCTGCATCGCCTTCGGATGCACATGCACCTTAACCAGCAGCTGCGCGGGATGCTCCGTGCGGCTGATCTGCGCAGACGAGCCGAACCAGTCGAGAATATCACCGAGGATCCTCGCATCTGCGAGAAATTCGCACATGATCGTATCGCCGCTGTACATATACAGCTGCTCGGCGAGATTCTCAGGGATGGTATGCTTCGTGTTCAGCTGACTGATCGGCAGGCGGTCAAATTCTTCCTTAATTTCGATATCTGTAATGCGGTCAATGCGGTAATGTGCAACAGAACGGTGCGGCTCTTTGCAGCACATCAGATAATACCGTCCGTGCGAAACCGCTATTTCATACGGACTGACCAGATATTCACGGTCAGTCCCGTCAGCGTCCTTCCTCGGTACCTGAACCGGGCAGTTCTTTTCATCGAGCTGATAGGAGCAATACCGGAAACTCACCATTTTATTGCGGCGAATCGCCTCCAGCAAAATATCCACAGAGTATAGAAGCTGCTTTGCAGGCGGTGTCTGGAGATAAACCAACCGTTCCTCCGGCTTCGCCTGACGGTTCATCGGTGAGGAATACTGCATCAGCTTTTCAATCAGCGCATCCTTCTGACATTTTGGGACAGCTGGCATCCCCGCCAGAAGATCGGTCACCAGACGGAGCTCGCTGAGTTCAAAACGCGGCTCCATATACCAGTCTGTCTGCAAAACCTCCGTCGTGCCGTCCGCAAGATTTCGCGTTATTTTCGTCGAATTCAGAGGAAATCCGGCATCAATCAGGTCATCCAGATACCCTTTCAGCGTTCGCCGGTTGACCTTCACACCAAAGCGCGCCTGCATCCGGTCGGCTATCACCTGCTGGGACATTCTGTGCTGCTCATCCGTTTCCTGCTGGAGAAGCGTCAGAAGCTGAAAAATCGTCTGTCCTTTCACGGCTGCACCTCGATTTCCGGTTCTTCCGCCTCTGTGAGCGGGTCTGTGACTGTATGCTTCCAAAGCTCATGATTCTGGTCAAAATTGACAGCCAGTACCATCTGACCGTCCGGCGCTGTCGAATCCGAGAACGTGCCGTCTGCCGGAAGGCGCAGCTTCTGCATATCGTATGTGAGCAGCTTGACGGGCATTTCCAGCGAAAGCAGGTACATATTGACGCCGGAAATATTGGTCGTCAGCTCCGGCATTGCACTGTGCAGAATGCGCGGAATCGCGGCAGGATTCGGATGCTTCAATTTTGCGAGCATCAGATCAAGCACCGTGCGCTGACGCTCCGTTCGTTCAAAATCAGCATTTCCGACGTGCCGAATCCGTGCATAAGAAAGCGCCTGCTTGCCGTTCAGTACAAATGTACCGCCGCTCGGCAGAAAATCCGCTTTCGGATCGTCGCCCATAATACCGTTGACCTCGCTCTCAAGAATTACATTGATCGCCTCAGCCTCGCGGTCGGAAACCGTGATCTGCAAGCCGCCGAGTGCGTCCGCAATATGCACAAATGCGCGGAAATTCACACATACATACTCATCAATCGGGATTCCGTAATTATTGACAATCGTATCCATCAGAAGCTGCGCGCCGCCGTAGGCATAGGCCGCATTCAGCTTGTCAGGGCCGTGATCCGGAATACTTACGTAAGAATCGCGCAGCAGCGAAGTCATCGTCAGCGTCTTGTTATGCTTGCTAAAGCTCAGAACAATCATGGTATCCGCACGTCCGCGTTCCTGGTCGCGGCTGTCTGTGCCGATCAACAGGATATTTCGTACATCTGTGTCGGGTTCTGCGATGCTGGGAATCAGCGAGCGCTCCGTCGGAGCTTCATAACGGATCTGCTTGATTGCAAGCACCGAGGCAGCGGAGTAAAGCAGAAATACCGCCAGCACCAGCGTCAGCAGTGCAGTAATAAGCCGATACGCACAGCCGTGACGGTGCTTTTTGCGCTTTTTATGCTGCTTCGGCTTCCGCACCGGCGTTTCTTCATAATCCATGTCCGGATACGGCTGCCGTCTGCGATTCGGTGCAGACTGATCCTGCTCAGGAAGCCGTTCCTGATAGGACGCGCGCCGAATCGGCGGCTGATAAACCCGATCCTGCTGTGGACGGGTTTTCCGCGGGTGTTCCGTCTGCCGATCTGGGTTCGTTCTGCGCGTATTTTCGGGTGTGCGCACAGCATCATGGCGTTTTTTCGCAATGGGATATTGTTTTGTATCGCCGCGTCGGTCAGAATCCGGCGGCAGTATATCCCGCGGTTCCGGTGAAACTGCGGGCATGATTTTTGTATGAGATAAGGCGTTCCGTTTGTCCATCTCCGTCATCCTTTCAGTATCTCTGTACTTCTTATTATACTCCATTTCTCCGCGCTCGTCAACCATATTTTCAATCTGTTCGCTTTGCTACCGGATTGTTACCGGCTCTTTTGGATTTCAAAAGAATTCCGTAAAGATTCCTTTCGAATGTTCCACGTGGAACAATTCCGAACGTTTCACATGAAACATAAGATAAACCGGAATGTTCCACGTGGAACATTCCGGCAGTATATCACAATGGTGAGCGCTTGATTTTTGCGAATCTGCGAGGAAATCGTTCCGGCGTATCCGCAATCTTCTGAACGCGGACAAGATGTTTCTGTTCATCGCAGATAAGATACGGCTCAGCGTACACAACAGTCGCGCCGATTGCTTCGGCAGCCGGTTCAAACCGCTCGACAGCAGGATCATACTGAGCTCCCTTCATCGCAAGCAAGAAACCGTCTGTTTTCAGGAACGGAACAGAAAGCTCCGTCAGCATAGAGCCGTTCGCCATTGCCCGTGAAACGACAACATCATATTTTCCGCGGTATTCACTGTTATGCGCAAGCTCCTCAGCTCTTCCGCTGATTGCAGCAGCATCTAATCGAAGTCTTTCAATCACGCGCTGACAAAATTCGATTTTTCGCAGCTCACTGTCCAGCATCGTGATATGAAATACCGGCTGCATTACCGCGAGCGGAACCGCAGGAACGCCGCCGCCAGTGCCCATATCCAGAATATGGGCTGAATCCGGCAAAAAGCGCAGCAGATACGCAGAATCAAGAAAATGACGAATCCAGATGTCCGGCAGCTCGCGGATCGCAGTCACATTCTGATGTTTAGACTCTTCCGTCAGCATATCTGCATAAATACGCAGTTTATCGTACTGCTCCTCGGTCAGTTGAATATCATATTCAGCGAACAGCGACTTACACGATTCAAAAGAAAACGGATCAATCACGGTATCCACCTGCTTTCAAATAGGTCATGATAATTGAAATATCGGCCGGGGATACGCCTGAAATGCGCGAAGCATGTGCGAGGTTTTCCGGTCTTTGTTTGGATAGCTTCTCAACAGCCTCTGATGACAGGCCATGGATAACAAGATAGTCCAGTTTATCCGGGAGCAGAATATGCTCCAGATGCTCCAGATGCGCATTCTGCTGATCCTGCCGTTCAATATACTGTTCGTATTTCAGCTTATGGCTGACTTCCGCCGCTTCTTCTCCGACCAAATGAAAATCAAGCCCTAAAATCTTCGTAATATCTTGAAAAGCGACCTGTGGCCTTCTGATCAGATTATCCAGTTTGGTTGTATGTTTCAGAGGAGATGTCCCAATCTGTTCCAAGTAGTCCGCCACAGAATCTGGATGAACATTCGTATGTTTGACAGCATCAATCGCATGTTCAATGCGCTTCATTTTTGCAGTAAATTGCGCCCACCGGTCATCCGAAATCAGGCGATACTTTCGCCCGATTTCTGTCAAACGCGCATCCGCATTAGAATGGCGCAGAGATAACCGATACTCACTGCGCGCTGTCATCATACGGTAAGGATCCTGTGTTCCTTTCGTGACCAGATCATCAATCAGCGTACCGATATACGAGGATTTGCGGCTGAGGGACAGTGCTTCCTCATTCAATACATACGCAGATGCGTTGATTCCGGCGATCAACCCCTGTGCAGCGGCCTCCTCGTATCCGGATGTACCGTTAAACTGACCGGCAGCATACAGCCCGTGAAAACCGCGGAAAGCAAGCGAATGCAGCAAGCAAATCGGATCAATGCAATCGTACTCAATCGCATAAGCCGGGCGCATAATCTCAATATGCTCAAAACCGGCGACACTGCGCATCATTTTGAGCTGAACATGTTCGGGGAGTGATGTGCTGAAGCCCTGCAAATACATTTCGTCCGTATTCAATCCGGTCGGTTCTACGAAAATCTGATGCCGTTCCCGCTCCGAGAATCGTATTACTTTGTCTTCAATCGAGGGACAGTACCGAGGGCCGACGCCGTGAATCACACCGTTGTAAAGCGGCGATTCTCCGATGTTTTCGTGTATAATCCGATGAGTTTCGGCATTCGTATTCGCAATATAACACACCGCGTCATTCCGCACAGATCCGCGTGCGGCCATAAAAGAAAACGGCTGCGGATCCGGATCACCGTACTGCGGTTGAAGCTGATCAAAATCAATGCTCCTGCGATGAACGCGGCAGGGCGTACCAGTCTTAAAACGCCGCAGCTTGATTCCGTTTTCTGCAAGTTTCGATGAGAGATACCGCGCAGGCAGACACGAATCCGGACCGCTCTGCTCACCGATTTTACCGATATAAACCATCCCGTTCAGGAAGGTTCCGGAACAAATCACAACAGCCTTGCAGGCATATGAACCGCCGTGACGCGTTACGATTCCGGTCACGCAGCGATTTTCATCAATCCGAATGTCACTGACTTCAGACTGGATCACATATAAATTCTTCGTATTTTCGCAGATTTTCTTCGTGTATTGATGATATGCAGCCCGATCCTCCTGCGCGCGCGGACTTTGTACAGATACACCTTTACTCAGATTCAGCATCCGCATCTGAATGCAGCAGGCGTCACCCGCCTCACCCATCACGCCGCCGAGAGCGTCAATTTCGCGTACCAAATGGCCTTTAGCACTGCCCCCGATTGACGGATTACACGGCATATTGCCGATTTGGTCCAGTGCAATCGTAAACAAGGCAGTTTTGCAGCCGCGTCTGGCTGAGGCAACAGCCGCTTCAATTCCGGCATGTCCCGCGCCGATGACGGCCACATCAAATTCTGCGAGCTGTGTCATAATTTGCTCCTTTTTGTTCCACGTGGAACATTCTTGATTCATTCGGACAATGTTCCACGTGGAACATTATTTTCCGACACAAAACTTTGAGAAAACGCCGTCGATCACGTCGTCCGTGACTTCTTTTCCCTCGATTTCACGCAAACACTTCGCTGCACGTTCAAGATCCGCATACATCATATCCATCTCAGCGCCGCATTCAGCCATATCCGAAGCATGTTTGACAGCCTCTGCCGCACGGCAAATCAGCAGATTCTGCCGCTCAGTTATAGGCGCAGCGGCAGTCACATTCGCGCCGCCGCCGAAAAATGCAGAAAGCACTTTTTCCAGTTGTTCCGTACTTTTTTCATGGATCGCAGCAATCTGAACAACCGGAATATCCGTTTGCGGCGGAAGTGTCTGCGACAGATCTGTCTTATTCCAGATCAGCACCGTTCTGCGGCCTCTGCATTTTTCCAGAACATCCAGATCCTCCGCGGACATTCCGGCATCTGCATCCACCACGTAAAGCACAAGGTCAGCCTTATCCAACTCCAGATACGCCTGGGAAATCCCGATGGCTTCGATTGCATTTTCCGTTTCCCGAAGCCCGGCAGTATCAGACAAAATCAGTGTATATAAACCGATTTTGACCTGTTCCGTCACGACGTCGCGCGTCGTTCCGGCAATCTCAGTCACAATACTCCGGTTTGTCCCGCAGAGCCAGTTCATGACGGATGATTTTCCGGCATTCGGCTTGCCGAGCAGCACCGTCCGGATGCCGCTCCGCAGCACAAGCCCGTCCTGATAGCGTGCAGACATTTCACGCAGATGCGCGTATATTCTGCTGAGCTGTGCAGTCAGCGTTCCGCGTTCCAGCTCCGGCGGACATTCCTCCGCATCGTCGAGCCAGTAGGCGAGTGCAGACATCAGATCGACCAGCTCGCCGCTGATGTGTTCCATTTCTGTGCCTAGCCTGCCGCTTTTCGCGTAATTTGCAAGCCGCAGCTCGGATTCTCCGTCCGCCTGAATCACGTCCATGACAGCCTCTGCCTGAGAAAGCGACAGCTTGCCGTTCAGGAATGCACGCTTGGTGAACTCTCCGGCGCCTGCGGGATCCGCACCGTGCAGATACACCGTCATCAGAATTCTTTTTGTTAAATATATTCCCCCATGACAAGTGATCTCAACCGTATCTTCGCCCGTATAGCTGTGCGGTGCGCGGAATACAGTCAGAACCACGTCATCGAGGATTTCGCTGCCGTCGGACACGGTTCCGTATGCGCAGGTATATCCGCGCATTTCCGTCACTTTTGTGCCGTTTACAGCAGTAAAAATATCATCAGCGATCCGTAGTGATTCCGGTCCGGAAATACGGATCATGGCAATTCCGCCGGCGGCATCCGGCGTTGAAATTGCAGCGATCGTTTTCATATTTACCTCAAAAAGAAAGGGCGGCAAAGCGCCGCCCGATCCGTTAAATGTCGATCTTGCCGTAAACGCCGGCATTCAGGGAATCCTCCGGCTTCGGTCTTTTGTAATCCTTTTCAAAGCTGGTGGAAAGATCCAGCTTGCGCGGGCCTTCTCCGCTCGGTCTGCGGTCGCGGCGGTCACGGCGGTCGTGATTCCGCTGCGGACGGCCGCCCTTGCGGTCATTCCGGTCAAACCGACCGTTACCGCTGCGGAAGCCGCGTGCATTCTTATCATCCTTCTTGTAATCCGGTGCGGAATCATTTGTGATGATAACCTTGCGGTTCGGCTCCTCGCCGGACGAATGAGAGGACACGCCCTCGATCTCGGTGACAGCGGAGTGAATAATGCGGCGCTCATAGGGGTTCATCGGCTCCAGCGCGACGCTTCTGCCGGTGCGGAGCACGCTCTTGCTGATGCGCTGCGCCAGATCCTGAAGTGCCTTTCTGCGCTTTTCGCGGTAGCCGCAGGTGTCAATCGTCAGGCGGACATAGTCCTTATCGCCGCGGTTTGCGACCATCGAGGTCAGATACTGCAAAGCGTCGAGCGTGTCGCCGCGTCTGCCGATCAGTGAGCCTGCGCCGTTGCCCTCCAGCGTGAAGAAAATGCCGTTTTCAAGCCGGCCGGCCGCCTTGACCTCCGGTGCCAGCTGTGCAAGAACCTGTTCGAGATATGCTGCACCGATCGCCATTTTTTCCAGCTGAATCTCCGGAGAGATTTCCTTGCTTTCAGCCTCGTCAGCTCCCTCAGCAGCTGCATCCGCATCATCAGCGGTCAGCTCTGGTTCTGCTTCCTCCGCGGGTGCCTCATATGCAGGCGCCTCCGCCGCTTCCGCAGCAGGTGCCGTATAGGTCGCCTCCACGCGGAATTCTTCCTTTTTGCCGAACAGTCCGCCCAGCAGTGAGCGCTTCGGCTCATCAATTACCTTGAAGTCAATGTCAGATGCGGGAACGCCGAACGCGTCCGCAGCCATCTGCTTCGCCTCCTCTAAGCTCGAGGCAGTGAAGATCTCGGTCATGTAGTCATATCCCCTTTCATCAGAAGGTTCGGGAGAAATCACAGATCGTCGTCAGAGTTCAGATCCTTCGGTGCTTCCTCTCCGTATTTCAAAGCTGCACGTTTCCGCGCTGCTTCAATCAGCTTTTTCTCATATTCGGCACGCTCCTTACGGGTCATACCGTCATCGCCGTCCTCATACTGCGTATGATTTCCGGCGGTACCGTTCTGCTGTGCCTGCATCGCTGCGGACTGCTCCATCATGCGCTGCATCCAGCCCGGTCCCTTTGCAAGCTGCTTTTCCTTTTCCTTTGCGTTGATCTTTTCCAGACGCTCGCCGGAAAGGAACTTGTAGAGCAGCAGCTGCACAATCAGCGTCAGCACGGCATTGACGAGCCAGTAGAAGCTCAGACCGGCCGGTGCTTTCAGACCGATCCAGACGGTCATCAGCGGCGACAGATACATCACAGCATTGGCTGCGCCCATCTGCTTTGCCGCATCCGGATTTGTCTTTTTATTATGCGACTGTATAATAAAGGTCTGAATCAGATACACGATTGCTGCAAGAAACGGCAGCAGCACGAGCATCAGATTGGTAAACGTCCAGCCGTTTTCCGGGTGCAGGCTCGGAACGCCTGCGAGGTCGAAGCCGAGGAAGCTGTTGTCAAAGCCTCTCAGCTGATCGACAAAGCCCGGCATGGAATCAAAAATACCGGGGTGCTCCTTCGCGTGCTGCAGCAGCAGCAGCTCGGGACGACCGCTGACAAATTTTTCTGCCTTCTCCACGCTTTCGTAGAGATTCTGGTTGACGAGCCACTGTGTCAGCAGACCCTTCGCCTCAGTGATCTGCTCCTCCGGGAGCCGCAGGATATAGGTCAGCGGACGGAGCACGACAAAGAACACCGGGAACAGCAGGAAAATCGTCAGAAAGCTGCTGAGACAGCCTGCGCTGGGGTTGATGCCCTCCTTGGTGAAGAGCTTGTTCTGCTCCTCCTGCTGGCGCTGCGGATTGTTCGGAAAGGCCTTCTTGATCTTGCTGATCTGCGGTGCGATCAGTCCCTGCCGGGCCTGGTTGACCTGCATCTTGTAGGTGCTGGGCAGCGTCACGAGCTTGATCAGAATCGTGAACAGGATCATGGAAAGACCGTAATTATGGACGACCTGATAAATGCCGTACAGGATGACGCCCATCAGTTTGGAAATGAGACCCAAGGTGACATTCCTCCGTTGTAATCATTAGTCAGTGCGTTTCCCGCGCCACCGGGTACGCGGCGCAAGAATCCAGAGATATTCCAGCGCATGGCGCTGCGCCGGGGAAAGCGGATCCGGCTGCGGGATTCTGTGGCGTCCGAGCAGATCGAATCTGACCGGAACCGGATCCCAGCCGCCCTTTGAAAAAGGATTGCAGCGCAGAATCCGCAGAGTGCCGAGCCATGTGCCGCGGACAATGCCGAAGCGCTCAATCGCGCCGAGCGCATAAGCCGAGCAGCTCGGCCGGTACCGGCAGACTGCCGGAAAATGCGGCGAGATATGCCGCCTGTAAAAGACAATGGGTGCGCAGTATATGCGCCGCAGGATTTTCATGCCTGCTTTCCGGCAGGCCGTTTGCCGGAGGATGACCGGTGCTTCTGATTCGGCGTACAGGGGATCTCTCCGCTGCTGACGCCGGTACAGTGCTTCACGCCGCGGGTGCAGAAGGCCTCTGTCAGAACATTGGCAGACTGCCCCGGCAGTGTGCTGCGCGCAACGACCACAATATCAAGGCCGATCGGGAGCTGCGGCTCCGCGGCGGCATAGGCCGCACGGATGATCCGCTTTGCACGGTTGCGTTTGACCGCATTTCCGATCTTTTTGCCCGCCGTGATGCCGAGCCGGTTGCACGGCAGGCCGTTCGGCTTCACATAAATCAGTGCAGAGCCGAGCGAGCAGAATGCGCCGCCGCGGTAAAGCCGCTGAAAGTCCGCATTCTGATTCAGGATCTCCGTAAACAGCATGGGATCTCCTCTCCGGTGATTGCGTTTGCATCGGTCCGGTAGCAAAAAAGAGCCACAATCATCTTGCGGCCCTCTTAGTTGCGTATCGGATCAGTAGGTCAGTCTTGCACGACCCTTTGCACGGCGGCGAGCCAGAACCTTGCGGCCGTTCGCGGTTGCCATACGCTTCCGGAAGCCATGCTCCATCTTGCGGTGCCGCTTCTTCGGCTGATATGTTCTTTTCATGAAAACGTCACTCCTTTTCTTTTGTATCATTATGCTGCATGTTCAGGCAGCATCGGATTACAATGATGATTGCGGGAGCCTGTCTGCACGGTGCAGATACAAATACCCCTGCAAGGTTTGATTATACAGGAAAATCGTGAAAAAGTCAAGTCTGCATTCCGATATTTGTGCACCCTGACGAGAAACCCCGCTGCATGGCAGGGGGTTATAGGCATTTCGTGCGGCATTGTATGCGCAGGCAGGAAGCAGGCACGGTTCTGTATCTGATTTCCCTATTTCCCGATGAAATAATATCCGTGCCTGTCCCGCCCGTCTGTTCATTCAGCAGCTGCTGTTTCCACATCGCCGCTGTGAATGACGAACCAGAAGGTCGAGCCTTCCCCGACGGTGCTGTCCACGCCGAACGCATAGTCATGGAGCCGCAGAATCGCCTTGACAATCGAAAGTCCCAGTCCGGTGCCGCGCACCTCGCGCTTATAGTTCTCGCTGCGGTAATACTTATCGAAGATGCGGGAGAGCGTTTCCTGATCCATGCCCTGCCCGGTGTCACGGACGGAGATGCGGATACCCTCGTCCGTATGCGCCATTTTCACGAAGATTTTCTTGTCCTCTCCGGTATAGTTCATGGCATTGTTCATCAGGTTGCAGATGACCTGCTCAATCTTGCCTGCATCGCAGCTGACCACGGCGGGGCCGTCGGTTTCCAGTTCAAAGGTATAGCCGGAAACCTCGCTCAGTCCGCGGTAGCGGTCGGTGATGTCGCTGAGCCGCTGCTCCATATTAAATGTTGTGCGCTCCAGCTTCATCTTGCCGTTTTCGAGCTTTGAAAGATCAAGAATATCGTTGACGAGTGCAGTCAGACGATCCGTTTCCTCAATGATGACCTGTAAATGCTCTGCACGCTTGACGGGATTGTCGCCGGAAAGGTCGCGGATCATCTCCGCATAGGCCTTCAGCATGGTCAGCGGCGTGCGCAGGTCATGGGAGGCGTTCGCAATCAGGTCGCGCTGCATGGTATCAACGCGGTTGATTTCGCGGCTGGCATAGGTCAGCGTTTCCGCCAGGCGCTCTGCCTCGTCGTAGCCGTTGCCGTTGAACTGAATATCGTACCGCCCGTGCGCGAGCTGCTCCGCATCCTTGGTGACGCGGACAATCGGCTTTGCCAGACGGTCAGACACAATTATGGAAAGGATAAAGCCGATCACCTCAAGGATAATGGTAATAATGATCAGCTGCCGCCGGATGATGCTGACCGTCGCTTCGACGGGCGCCAGCGGTGCATTCAGGATCAGATAGCCCTCCGGCAGAGATTTTGTGCCGATCACTCTTGCATAGATCAGCGTCATGCTCTGGGTGTCCGTTTTCGGAATCCTGTTGATGTATACGCCGTTTTCGGCTGCATTGGCAAGCAGAGCATATTCCAGCGAATGATTCTCGGATCTGCTGTGGATTGCACAGTATTTTTCACCGATCACGCATTCCGGGAACAGCTTGCGCTTCTGCCGGTCGAGAATCTGCACGCAGACGCCGTTCCGGTATTCCAGCTCCTTGAGGGATTCATAGGTCGCCTCATCATTCTGGATCATGCTGATCAGCTGATTGGACAGCCGCATGACGTCCTTGGTCTTCATTCCGTCATAGAACTTCTGCATGAACCACACCTGGAATCCCCAGAGCAGGATGAAGGTCAGCACAACGAATGCCATGAACCAGAGCCAGATCGTCAGCCGGAGACTGCTGTTCCGTTTCGGCTTACGCTTCAAACTTATACCCCATTCCTCTCAGTGTCACAATAAATTTGCGGTATTCACCGAGGCTGTTGCGGAGCATCTTGATATGGGTATCGACCGTGCGGTCATCTCCGAAGAAATCATATCCCCAGACTTCCTCAAGCAGCTTGTCCCGCGTCAGTGCGATATTGCGGTTCTTGACAAGATAGAACAGCAGATCGTATTCCTTCGGCGTCATATTGGCCTTCTGTCCGTTGACATAGACCTCTCTGCCCGCCATGTCGATTTCGAGCCCCTCAAAGGTCATGCGCTCAGGCACCTGCTGCTGCGCGGTGTGTCTGCGCAGGCTGACCGCCTTGATGCGCGCCATCAGCTCCTTCGGGGAGAACGGCTTGACAACGTAGTCGTCGATGCCGAGCTCAAAGCCGAACAGCTTGTCATACTCCTCGCCTCTTGCGGAAAGCATGATGATCGGGGTGTTTTTGGTCTTGCGGATTTCCTTGCAGGCAGAATAGCCGTCCAGACGCGGCATCATAATATCCATGACAATCACGTCATAATCGGCGGTCTTCGCCATGGAAACAGCCTCCATGCCGTCGCCGGCCTCATCGGTTTCATAGCCTTCAAATTCTGCATATTCCCGCACCACTCTGCGGATGTTTGCTTCGTCGTCAACGATCAGTATTTTCATGATGTACGGTTCCTTTCCGCAGCGTCCGCTGCATACAGATATCCATGCTGCAAACAGCGGTGCCGGTACCGGAAACAGGTTTTGTTCCTGCCGTGCTGTCTGCGGGCGTTCAGATATATCTATTATACCATATTTATGTGAATATTTTGTGAATATCCCCGCAAATAAAGTTTCACATTTCACGAAAATCCATTGACAGAACCCGCCTTGTTTGGTATAATAGCAGTATGGGGTTCTATGCCCTTCTGACGTTTGGACAAAACAGCAGAGAGGAGCGTGATCTGCGTGAAGCTCGGGAAGAAGCAGCTGATTTATTCAGTTGTGGTTGCATTTGCGTTTTTTACGGTCTATCTGATTATATATGCGTTTTACCACAGAGATAAGGACGAACTGGTCTACCTGATTTTCAATACCTATGCACTGATTGCCGTGCTGCTGAGCTTCCTGATTGTGCTTTACCGGGAGCGGAAGCAGCGGCGAAAAAAAGAAACCGATCACAAGCGGCTGATTTACATGGCCGAAAATCTCAGTGCTCCGGCAATGCTCTGGAGCAACAATTTCTCCGAGATCATCCTGAACGAGGCGCTCTCGGAGCTGTCCGGCATCACGGTGCGGCCGGATTTTGACGCAAAATATATCGTTTCGCGGTTCTTCGGCAAAAAGGACATGACGGATGACGACATCCGTTCGCTGGTGCTCGCAAAGCATCAGGAGTTTCCGATGACGACGGCATCCGGCGAAAATCGGACGCTGATCTGGAACACCTGCGCCGTGGAAACCGATGAGGACGGCGTCACATGGCTGCTGTCCATCGGCATGGACGTCACGGATATCCGCACCATGCAGTCCGAGATCGAGGCATATTCCAAGGCACTGTCCGTTTCCAGAGGACAGCATAACCTGACCATGGAACTGCTGGAGGTCGGCATCCTGATGATCGAGCAGGGCAACACGCAGATGTTCCCCTCGGAAAAGCTGCAAAGCATGCTCGGCATCACCGAACAGGACTTCACCGTGCAGGGCCTGCGGGAGCATGTGTACCCGCTGGACGCCGTTGTCTATGACCGCTATGTGGAAACCATGCGCACCCACATGGCTGAATTCATCAACAAGACCGATTCGCTGGAGCTGCGGCTCTGCGCCGCGGACGGTGAATACCGCTGGTATTCCTACCGGTTCAAGGTCACGGAAAACCCCGCAACCGGCAGGCTGGTCGCAGGCGGCTCCGTCATTGACGTCACGCAGGAAAAGGCCAAGGATGCCCGGATCGAGCAGATCGCTTACGAGGATGCCGTCACGGGGATTCCGAACCGCAACCGGCTGATGCTCGTCGGGCACGACCTGTACGCCGCGACAAGTGAGCTGCATACGAAATACTGGGTCATTGTCATGGACATCGACCGCTTCCACCTGATCAACGATACCTGCGGCTATGCCGTCGGCAATGATCTGCTGAAGGATTTTGCCGGAGCCGTTGTCAAGCAGCTGAGCTTCGGCGGCTTTGCGGCGCGCATTTCCGGCGACAATTTTGCGCTGATTCTGCGTGATACCGGTGACGATACGCTGCCGGAAAAGGCCGTCAAGCGCGTTCAGCGGAAGCTGAACCAGATGGCCGTCGGCGCACTGGCCGGCCGCGCGCTGACCTGCTCGGCAGGATTTGCGCGGATGCCCGCGGACGGCGAGAGCTTTGAGAATGTCATGGAACACGCAGAATTTGCGCTGTCCTCCGCAAGCAATATTCACGGCAGCATCAGCCGGTATACCTCCCAGATGCATGATACCATTATTGAGGAGAGCAATCTGGAGGCACAGCTGACAGAGGGCATCATGCGCAACGAGCTGACGCTGTTCTATCAGCCGAAGGTTTCGCTGGAAACCGGCGAGGTCATGGGTCTGGAGGCGCTGATCCGCTGGCAGCACCCGTCCGGCAGGCTGCTTCCGCCGGGCGTGTTCATCCCGATTGCAGAGCGCTCCCAGCTGATTACGCATGTCACGCGGTTTGTGCTGAATGAGGCCTGCCGGCAGGCAAAGCTGTGGCAGACCATGAAGCTGAAACCGGTCGTCATGTCGATCAACTTCACCAGCACGGATTTCTATACCGAAAACATCTGCGGGCTGATCATCTCCGCGCTGAAGCGGAATGAGCTGGATCCCCGCTGGCTGGAGATCGAGCTGACCGAATCGCTGGCGCTCAAAGATATTGACACGACCATCGCCCGGATGCAGGAGCTGCGCGATGCAGGCATCCAGCTGGCCATGGACGATTTCGGCACCGGCTATTCCTCGCTGAGCTATATCCAGCGCCTGCCGTTCACCATGCTGAAGCTCGACCGCGCATTCGTCATGCATATGGACGAGGATCCCGTCGTGCAGGAGATCGTCCGTTCCGTGGCGCGCATCGCAAAGGCCAAGCAGATCCGCACCATTGCGGAGGGCGTGGAAACGCCGGAGCAGGCAGAGCAGCTCCGTGCCGCCGGATGTAACTATGCACAGGGCTATCTCTACGGCCAGCCGATGACCGCCAAGGAAACCGAGCAGTATATCCGCAAAAATATGGAAGAAATGAAAAAACGATCCGCTGAAACATGAAAGAAGGCAACCGTATGATACAGCAGCCGACACCCGAAATGCAGCTGACGTCGATTCTGGCGCGGTACAGTGACCTCCGGGTCATGCGGGACATTCTGATCCCGGCTGATGACCGCACCATGCACATCGACTTTCTGCTCCTGACACGCTGCGGCATTTTCGTCTGCGAGATGAAAACATTCCGCGGCATCATTCAGGGCGAGGGCATGAAAAAATACTGGAAGCAGTTTACCGACGGCAATGAGATTGACTTTTACAGCCCGCTGCTCCAGAACCTCTACCATATTAAGTATCTGAAACAGTTTCTGGAACCCCTGCCGTTTGAGCTTTATCTGCATTCCGTTGTATTCATGTACGGATACGGCGAGGCGCGGCTCCAGATTTCTCCGCCCTATCCGATGCAGTCGAGCATCGTCACCTCCGTGGACGCGCTGATGGCGGTCATCCAGCAGATCAGCGAGAAGAAAGGCAGCATCCTTTCGGAGGGCGAATGGGACTACATCTGCGATTTTATCGGCAAGAACCAGATCCGCGGCGATGCAGCCCGTGCGGCGCATGAGGTCAAGGCCGTGGAATACAAGAACAGCGCGCGCAGGGCACTGTTCCGGCAGACCTGCCCGGAATGCGGCGCACCGCTTGTGCCGCAGGGCACCCCGACCGGCAATTACTGGGTCTGCTCCCGCTGGCCCGAATGCACCTATACGCATAAAATGTAAATCCGGATTTGAAAAATCTGAATACGGAAAGGAATTAACAGCATGAAAAAACGAATCGGAATCCTGACCTCCGGCGGCGACTGCCCCGGACTGAACGCGACGATCCGCGGTGTTGCAAAAGCCTGCTTTGAGCTGATGGGTGAGGAGAATGTCGAGATCATCGGCATTTCCAACGGCTATTACGGACTGATTCACAATCTGTGCCGCGTCATGCAGCCGGGCGATTTTTCCGGCATTCTGACACAGGGCGGCACGATCCTCGGCACCAAGCGTCAGCCGTTCAAGATGATGACCGTCATCGGCGAGGACAATGTGGACAAGGTCAAGAATATGCGCGAAACCTATCAGAAGCAGAAGCTGGACTGCCTGCTGACGCTCGGCGGAAACGGCACGCACAAGACGTCCCATCTGCTGGCGCAGGAGGGGCTGAATGTCATCGGTCTGCCCAAGACCATTGACAATGATATTTTCGGCACGGATGTGACCTTCGGTTTTCACACCGCCGTGGATACTGCAACGGATGCCATCGACCGCCTGCATACGACGGCGGCCTCGCACAGCCGGATTCTGGTCTGTGAGATCATGGGCAACAAGGCCGGCTGGCTGACGCTGAATGCCGGTCTGGCGGGCGGCGCGGACATCATTCTGATTCCGGAGATCCCGTATGATATCGACCGTGTCTGCGAGGCGCTGATGAAGCGTGCAGGCAGCGGAAAATCCTTCTCGATCATGGCGGTTGCAGAGGGCGCGTTCGACCAGGACGAGGCCAAGCTGAAAAAGAAGGACCGCGCCAGAAAGCGCGAGGAGGCGGGCATCATCACCGCGACCTCCCGCATTGCGGCGCAGGTGCAGGCAGCAACCGGCATCGAAGCGCGCGTCTGCGTGCCGGGACATATGCTCCGCGGCGGCTCTCCGAGCGCATACGACCGCATTCTTGCGACGAAGTTCGGCGTTCACGCAGCAAAGCTGATTGCAAATGAGAAGTACGGCCGGACGGTCGCCATGGTCAACGGCAAGGTCACCTCGAACAAGCTCGAGGACATCGCGGGCAAGACAAAGTTTGTGGATCCGAAGGATCAGCTCGTCGTGACAGCCAAGCGCATCGGCGTTTCCTTCGGAGATTGATCCCGGACAATAATCATAATATATCAGAAAAGGAAATCCGCAAGGGTTTTCTTTTCTGCTTTTATCAAGTATTACTGTATATATTTAACATTAAAATTGTGCATAAGCGGCAAAATTCTGCGGACAGAACCGTTCAAAAAGTCAAAAATCCGCGATTTGAAAAATTTTTTTGAAATCTTTGTGACTTTTTGGCCTTTTTTTCGGTCTATATAAGTAGAGGGATGCAAAAATCAGCCGGGCAAAACAGAAACTCCGGCGGCTTTTTGTTTGGGGAATCCCTCCGGCAGAACAATTCCGTAATAACATCTTAGCATGAAAACACAGAAAAGAGGAAATCACAGTGAGAAAGGGAGCCGGAATCATCATTGCAGCTGCATGGATGATGCAAGCTGTTCCGTTTGCCGCATCGGCAGCGGAGAACATCACCGTCAAGGTGAGCATCAGGACAGAAACAGATGTTCTGGAACAGACGGATATTTCCGTCGGGGACGAAAACGGGGACGGTCATCTGACCGTTGAGGATGTGCTGACCGCAGCACATAAGCAGCATTATACCGGGGACGCAAAGACAGGATATATTCCTGCATGCAAGGATGCACCGGAGCTTTCGGAAATCTGGGGCGTCCGCGGACATTACATCAGCTATGTACAGGACGCGGCAGGAACGGACAAAACAGGGGATCTGAAGCACGGCGACAGTGTGCGCGTGCAGCTGCAATACGGCGATCCGGCATCCTACCGGTTCCGCCACGGTTCTCTGGACGGCGTCCGCACGGGCGAGCATGTCAATCTGAAGCTGCTGCACCGCCGCGCAGACACCGGAGAGGATGAACCGGTCAGTGACGCGGTCATCGTGGTGGACGGCCTCCGCACGGCGATCCGCACGGACGAAAACGGCTATGCAGCGGTATCGTTCCGCGAGCCAGGCACGCATACAGTCAGTGCAAAGCTGAACGGCAGCATTCTGCTGAAGCAGAGCGAGAGCGTGAACGTGGTAACCCGCAATGAGGGAACGACCACGGCAGATTCCGCCGCAGAACAGCTGACGGCAACCTCTGCGAATCCGGCAGAGCCGGAGGCAGCCGGAACCGAACAGAGCACGAGCGCCGAACCGATGACCTCCGTACTGGAAACAACCGTCACCGCAGCAATCACCAAGCTGAAGGCGGGCAGCGTCAAGGCTGGGGATTCTATGCCGCTGGCGGCATTCTGCGGGGCAGGCGGCATTGCACTGGCAGCCGCACTGATCTGCGGACACAAGAAGGAAAATGACTGAATCAGACGGAGCAGGCGCAGCATATACGCTCCGTATTGTATAATCTGTATATTTTATTACACACAAATCAGATAAAAAGCGCGGAACAAAACTATCTCTTTTGTATCTGTTGACAAATAGTTTGATTTGTGTTATAATCCAGACAATGTAGCAACTGATTTCCACATTGATTTCGTAAAAAACCCACTACCCGAAAACCGCATCACACATTTTCACATGAAACCATTCATCACACCGGCGAAAAGCCCGGATACTCCGCAAAGTATCCGGGCTTTTCGTTTTTTTAATGTACGGTTTAGAGGTATCTCCGATGGATTGATCATGGGACGCTGCCCTCGACCCGCGCGCTTTTTGAAAAAAGCTCGACCAAAAACTTTTATTTGGGTTTTCCACTGGTTTAGCGACAGCTTGAGGGGACGCCCTGCGACAGAGGGCGTCCCCTTTAACTTGTCATAAAACGGTATCTCCGACAGATTGATCATGGGGGCAGCCCCCATGGCATCACTGTCACTCTGCCGTTTCTAACAGGTCTGCCATTTTCACCAGCTCGACGAATTCCTGCTTGTACTGGTCATTTGCGGTGTCGTTCTCCGAAACCAGATTCAGCACGAGCTCTCTGTTCGCGGTACCCTGATACTGACTTCTGCGCATGAGCATGCCGAATGCCGCGACAGCCGATGCAAACCGCAGATTGCCGGACATCTGCCCGGTATATGCGGACGCCGCAACCGGATATGTGAGCAGCTTGCTCTCGTCCTCGTCCGGCTCCTTATAGCGGACGGAAACCGTGCAGTATTCGCCGTTTTCGGTGCCGCTGTTCTCTTTATCGCTGTACTTGAGATCGGAAGACGCAAACTCCATGGTGCTGTTCAGATCCGCAATCTCATACAGCGCCGTCACGGTATGGCCTGCGCCGATCTCGCCTGCATCCTTGGTATCATCCGCAAAATCCTCTGCGGACATCACTCTGTTTTCGTAGCCGATCAGACGGTAGCCCTTGATATAGGCCGGATTGAACTCCACCTGGAACTTGACGTCCTTTGCGACGGTTTCCAGCGTGCCGCCCATTTCCTCGACCAGCACGCGGCGTGCCTCTGTTTCGCTGTCGATGTAAGCATAATTGCCGTTGCCGTTATCAGCGAGCGTTTCCATCTTGTTGTCCTTGATATTGCCGGTGCCGAAGCCGAGCACGGAGAGGAACACGCCCTTTTTGCGCTGCTTTTCGACCAGCTTTTTCAGCTCTGCCTCGCTGGAGATGCCGACGTTCAGGTCGCCGTCCGTCGCAAGGATGATGCGGTTGTTGCCGCCGTCGATAAAGTATTTCTTCGCAATGTCATACGCCGTGTTGATACCCGCTGCACCTGCGGTCGAGCCGCCTGCTTCCAGCGCGTCAATCGCCTCACGGATGCGGATGCCGTCATTGCCGGATGCGCCCTCCAGCACAACCTGATCCATGCCTGCGTAGGTCACAATGGAAACTCTGTCCTGTTCGGTGAGCTCCTCGGTCAGCATGTTGAACGCCTTCTGCACCAGCGGCAGCTTGTCCGGCAAATACATCGAACCGCTGACGTCAATCAGGAACACAAGGTTCATGGGCTTGCGCTGCTGCATGTCAATATCCTTGGCCTTCATGCCGACCATCATCAGCTTGGTATCGGCATTCCACGGGCAGTCAGCAATCTCAGTGGTAACGGAGAACGGCTCGCCGGCCTGCGGCTCCGGATAATCATAGTGGAAGTAGTTGATCATTTCCTCGATGCGCACGGCATCACTCGGAACCGTCCCGCCTTCCCGGATGATCCGGCGGAGATTGGAGTAGGATGCGGTATCCACATCCGCAGAGAATGTGGAAAGCGGATCGGCAGCCGTGCTTTTGAAGCTGTTTTCGGTGATCGCACTGTATTCCTCGGTGTTGAAGTCCGGCTCTGCAAAGCTGCCGTCCTCACAGGCTTCTGCTTCATAGCATGCGTAGGCGTCGCCCGCCGGAACGGCATTCATGGCTTCGCTTTTCATCATGTTTGTTGTCGGTGCATAATCCGCACCGCATCCGGTAAATGTCATCATTGCCGCAAATGCAAGCGGCATTGCTTTCAGCATTGTATTCTGTTTCATCATATTCCTCCTGCGGGCAGCACCCGCGTTTTATTCAGATTTCGGTAATCAAAAATTTCTGTGTGTTTTTTGTTTTTCTCTCGTGCGTATCGGGCAGCGCCTTACCCTTTACACCTATTATACGTTCGCCGGAAAAGAATTCCTTATGGTTTCCGAAAAAAAAATTATTACGCACAGTAATTTTTCTTGTTATTATTATAACACATCTGTGGGAGGAATCCAACAACGCAGGATTTACAAAAGGTTCCGATTATTTTACAGAACTGCAAGCAGAGTAACAAACTGTTTGCTGTCCGGTGTCAAATCTGCACGCGGAACAGAATCCGCGCCGCATAAACCGAAAACGGAGAAGCGCCTGCGCACTTCCCCGTTTTTCGTGATTTGCTTGCGCGATGTTCTGAGGAATCCTGTCCCCCGGCTGTCCTGCTCAACTGCAATTTGCCGCAGGAACCGTATTCTCAAAAGAGCATCTATAATATGGTTTACTGTTCCGGCGTATCAGTTGCCGGATCCGTGAACGGAACCCCGTCCGCGACGGCAGGCTGTGCCACATAGTACGGCTCAGACATCTCATAAATCTCATAGCCGGAGAAATCAGGCAGCTCGAACGGCTCTGCTTCATCCTCGAATTTCAGATTCAGCGTGTTGACAAAGTGCGTAAGATCCCCGTTGGTGTTGTAGCCGAGCACCTTCACGATCACGCCGGTCGCCTCATCCACGTACATATCAAAGTCCTTTACAAATTCATGGAAAATGAACTTGTCACTCGCAGTACCCTTGATATGCACGCAGGTTCTGCCGTTGACCTCCTCTGTGCCGACAATATCCCACTTGTCAAATTCATACAGATACCCGAGAATCATCTTGCTGAATTCAAAGCTGTTGAGCGCCATGCCGTCCAGAATCTGACGGCGGCTGTTGTAGAAGTCAAAATCGTCAAACTCCATCTGCTCCGGCTTGCAGTCATCGTTCTCGACAGGCGGGCAGTCAATGCGGTGCGTGCCACCGGGCATCACGCTGCATCTGTGATTGTATTCCGTCGCGGAATAGGTTTTTTCGCCGTCCTTTGCAGTCGTAAACGTGCCGTTTTCATCCTGTGCGATGCCCTCGCAGCCGTTCATCAGCTTTTCCGCATCATCGGAATAGAAATAATCCAGATACTCCGATACCTTGCCGGCGTTCAGATCCATGCAGAATGTGGAGCGATCCGCTATAAACGGATGGATGCTGTCAGATTTTGTCGCACTGACGGTAACACCGGATGCACGGTTATAATAGTCCATGTTGTTTCTGACCTTATAGAATACGCCGTCCTTGGTTGTCATGTCGCATTCCTTTGCCGCAACATTCGTATTCTTCCAGATATCGACTGCATTGACCGAATCCGGGTCGACCCATGTCAGGTGTCCGTCCGTCTGCTCCTGATTTGCATACTTCGCAAACAGATCGTAGATGCCTTCGCCCAGCTGCCAGCGAACCTCCTCACCGTTCCGTTCCACGACAACCGTATTGTCAGGGTACGCGGTCAGCCGGTACGGATCGCCGCTGTTGTAAACGAAAACGGAATACGTTTCGCCGTCCGGGAACGGCATGTCCGGATCACACGGCTTCATTCCGGTTCCGTCAAGGTCTGCAATTGCGCAGGCTGCAGCATAGTGAATCGTCAGCGATGAGGCAAATTCTTCCTGCTGCTCTGCGGAAAGCTCCAGCATATAGGGCGCATACGCAGGCGCCATCAGACGAACCTCATCTTCCGCAAAGTTGTGCTGGAGCGTGGGATCGACCTGCACCTCCACCTTTGATACCAGTTCATATTCAGACTGCTCCGCGGAATCGTTCTGTGATTCAGACATCGCTGTTTCGATCTGCTGTGTCTTGAGCTTCGGCACAATGATGGCTGCTGCAAAGACTGCACAGCAGGCTGCCGCGCCGCACACAAGCAGCGACGGAACCCGGCTGTGCCGCGCCGTATGAGTGACGGCTGCTGCGCGGGCATCTGCTTTCTGCTGATATTTCGGATCTATATTCTGCATCATTTCTTTTATCCTCCGGTTTGTCATAGTAAACCCTCCTCCGTAAGAAACCGTTTCAGCTTCCGGCGCGTCTGCATCAGGGATTTACGCACATGCACGCCGGTAATTCCGAATTTGACTGCAATCTCCCGCGGTGCCGCGTCATTGCGATAACGCTCGACAAAAATGGTCTGGGCATCGTCGGAAAGCGTATCGAGAAAGCGCTCGACCGCTGCGGTCAGCAGTTTATGATGCAGCGCGTCCTCAACGGTTTCGCGTGCGGGAACTGCCTCCGCAATCTCATCCAGTGATGCCGGAGCCGCACCGCCGCCGCGCTTCAAAGCCTGCGACCGCTGCGCCATATTGATGGCCATGCGCTGCGTGACCGTGACGATGAACGCCTCCAGACTGCGGGGCTCCTCCGGCGGAATGCACTGCCAGAGCTTCATCATCACATCGTTGACGCATTCCTCTGCATCCTCGTTGCTTCTGAGATGCCGTTTTGCGATGCGCATACAGGTATTGCGGTATTTTTCGGAAAGTGCTGTCACGGCGCGTTCATCGCGCGCCTGAAACAGGGTCATAATTTGTTGGTCTGTCATATTGACACCGCCCTTCGTGAGGCGCCGGATCCTTTTCGCCTCCTATCTATACAGTCAGGAAACAAACCGGATTGTTCCGCCCGGAATTATATTTTTGAAAATCTGTCATACAGAAAATATTTTTCGGTGCTTTATTCTATTGTATATAAGCTGAGATGATTTGTCAAGGCAGTGAGCTGACAAAACGATGCGCTCAGCTTCAACTCTGCGGCGACACAGATAAGTAAGCGGAGTATTAGGGGGGTCAAGGGGTGAGGAAAGCGGGGGCTCCCCGCCGGGCGCGAATCCTGAGAGGAAACCACAAGAGAGGAGAGAGAAGCGCCGCCAGCGGCTTATTCTCTCCCCTCCCTTAAGGTTTCCTCTCAGACTCTCTTTCCTTATTCCTCTCCTCTCTTGGACGTTCAGCCTCAGTTCTCTCATAAATTGAAAATAAAACCCCCTGCCTGAAAAGACAGGGGTCAGACTGTCGATAAACCTTCTGTGAATCAAAATAAAAGTTTTTGGTCGAGCTTTTTTCAAAAAGCTCGCGGGTCGAGGGCAGAGCCCTCGTCGCCCGTCGCAACGGGCGAAACTCCCCCGCGTGCAAAGAGCTAGAAGGGCTTGGGGGCCTGCGATAGAGGCCCCCATTCCGTAATAGCATCCGCGAAGCGGATACCTTTTTCGACAGGCTGACCCCTGCCTAAAGACAGGGGTCTAAACTGGTAATCGGACTTGAACCGATGCCGGCCGTGCCGGAACCGCTGTGCTCTGCCAACCGCCGATAATCCATATAATATAAAATGCCCCCGCCATAAAGACGAGGGCAATAAGCTGGTGATCGGACTCGAACCGATGACCTGCGCATTACGAATGCGCTGCTCTACCAACTGAGCCACACCAGCACCATTATTTCTGCGCTCCAATGAGAACGCTAGATTATTATAGCACATTTCCCTAAAAAAGTCAAGCATTCCGAACGAAAAAAATTTCTTGCGTAAAAATATGCAAAAAGAATTGTATTTTTCGGGAAAGTGTGTTATACTATAATGTATCATGGACTGAAAGCGGACTCCGTCCCTTTTGAAAAAACAGAAAGGAGTGCAGCCCCTTTCCGGACTGCTGAATAAAATTATGGCAAAGAACAGACAAAAAAGCAACAAGGGCATTTCCTGTCTGGGCGCCCTGCTGATTTTATGTATGCTGCTGATTGCGGCATTTACCGGCACAGTCAACTGGCTGTTCCGGGCCGGAAACGTCCCGAAGCTGCTGGATCATTATTACTGCTATTATACCGCTGACGATATGGGCGACATCGTTCCGCCCGGCTCCTTCGTCATCACAGAGGAAACCAAGAAGATCAATACGCAGGAAATCGTCCTGTACCGCGACAGGCAGAACGAATGCCGCATCGCAATCGCAAGCCTGATTGTCGATTCCAGCTCCACCGAGGAGGAGCAGACCGCAAAAACCTATTACCTCACCACCAAAACCAATGCAACTGCTGTCGAAGTCAGTGAGGACGCTATCCTCGGCATCTGCCGGAACAAGAGCTCCGGCATCGGCTGGCTGATCCGCGAACTGACCAGCACCTACGGCCTGATTGTCGGACTGGTGCTCCCCTGCGTCATCCTGCTCCTGTACCTGATTTCCGCAATCATCCGCGGCAGAGATACGGAGCCGGACTTCGACGACGAGGACACTGACCTCGCATTTGTCAAGTCCATTCAGCAGAAGCAGCAGAAAATCGCAGAGCGCGACGCCGAGCGTCTGGCAAAGGAACGCAAAAAGACACAGACCTTCGATGACGCTTTCTATACCGATCCGGATGCGGCGCCGTCCGCGCGCGAGCGCATGAGCGACGAGGAAATCGCAAAGCTGGAGGAGGAGGAAGCCGCCCGCCGTGCAGAGCGCATCGCGGCTGTCCGCACGCACATGGAGCAGCGCCGCCAGACCGAAACCCCGGACGGTGTGCCGCTCTATACCACCGAAATCATCACCAAGACACATACGCTTTCGCTTCCGAAAACCGGCGACCAGAAGCTGACCAATGCGGAAAAGCCCCTGAAGCCGACCCCGACCGAGGACATCCCGCGTCTGACCGCAACCGGTCATATTCAGATTCCGTCCCCGGAACAGCTTGAAAAGGAGAAGAAAGCGCAGGAGGCACAGGAGGACCGTCTGCGTCATGCGGCAGAGCTCGCAAGAGCCGCACAGGATGCCGCATTCGGTGATGTTTCACCGCGCCGTCAGAAGGAAGAACCGGCTGCGCCTGTCCGCAGGGCTGAAACCGTCGAGGAAATCCTGAACGGCAGTCAGCCCGCAGCAAAGCCTGCCGAAACGGCGCCTGCTCCTGCGGCAAAGCCCGCTGCTCCGGCTGAAACCGCATCTGCTCCGGCTGAAAAGACTGTGAAAAAGACCGTCAAAAAGGTTGTCAAAAAAACGCAGATCAAGTCCTCTGACTTCGGCGATCTGATGGCGTTCCTCGACAATGAGCAGAAAAAGCTGTAAGCATACAGATTCGTACAAACAAGACCGGAACGGGCTGCACCTGTTCCGGTCTGATTTTTGCGTGCTGTTCCGCGGTGCAAAATGCTCCGACTTTTGCATATCACCCGAAAAAACTTGATTTTTCAGACGAAATGTGCTATAATATATTGAATCATTCTATACTTTCAGAAAGGACAACGATTATGTCAAAGAATCAGGATTCCGGCAACAAAAAGCCGTTTGAAATTCCGCGCCCGGTTTTCCCGAAGCGCGCTGTTGTCACGGGCGGTATGCCCTACGGAAACAAAGAGCTGCACTTCGGTCATGTCGGCGGAATGCTTGTATTTGCAGATACCTACGCACGCTTTCTGCGTGACAGAATCGGAAAGGAAAATGTGATTTTCGTCAGCGGCACGGACTGCTACGGCTCCCCGATTGCGGAGGGCTGGCGCAAAAAGGTCGCAGACGGTGAATTTTCCGGTACGCTGGAGGAATTTGTCCAGCGCAACCACGACAAGCAGAAGGCGACGCTTGCTGCCTACGCAATCTCTCCGAATCTGTTCGGTGCTTCCGGCCTCGGCAGAACCAAGGAGATTCACGCGAAATATACGCTGAAATTCTTGCAGTCGCTTTATGACAAGGGGCAGCTGAACCAGATCACAACCATGCAGTTCTTTGACGAAAAGGCAGGCGTATTTCTGAACGGCCGCCAGGTCGTCGGAAAATGTCCGGTCGAGGGCTGCACCTCGGAAAAGGGCTATGCCGACGAATGTGATCTCGGGCATCAGTATATGCCGGAGAACCTGCTGAATCCGGTTTCCACACTGACCGGCGAGAAGCCGACCATGAAGCCGGTCACGAACTGGTATTTCAAGCTGCGTGACTACGAAAAGCTGCTTCAGGACTGGGTCGCGGAGATGCAGAAGGATAAGTCGGTCCGTCCGGTTGTGTGGAAAACAATCGGGGAATTCTTAAAGCCCCCTGTCATTTATATCAAGCGCGAGTTTGAGGAAAAGTACCTGACGCTCAAAGAGCAGATGCCGGAGCACAATTATCTGGAAGAGCCGAAAAAGCCCTCGTTCACAATCGAGTTTGCAAAGCTGACCGACTGCGACGAGGCCTGCCGCATCCTGACGGCCAACGGCATCCGCTACCGCACCGGCAAGACGCTCGTGCCGTTCCGTCTGACCGGAAATATCGAGTGGGGCGTGCCCGCGCCGGTTCTGGAGGGCGCAGAAGGCCTGACCGTGTGGGTCTGGCCGGAATCGCTCTGGGCGCCGATCTCGTTCACGCAGGCGTATCTCGAACAGATCGGGCATAATACCGCCGAGTGGAAGGACTACTGGTGCAGCAAGGACGCAAAAGTCTACCAGTTCATCGGGCAGGATAACATCTACTTCTACGGCATTGCAGAGCCCGCGATGTGGATGGCGCAGCAGCAGGCAGCAGAAAAAGTCTCCGACCCGCCGGAGGGCGAGCTGCAAATGCCGGTCATCGTCGCAAATCACCACATTCTGTTTCTGGATAAGAAGGCGTCGAGCTCCGGTGCCGTCAAGCCGCCGATGGCAGATGATCTGCTGAATTTCTACACGCCTGAACAGCTCCGTATGCACTGGCTGGGTCTGGGACTCGGACAGCGTTCGGTCAGCTTCATGCCGAAGCCCTATAACC
>JAEEGL014949784.1_pt1 | contig 62558 bp, 56 predicted proteins | sample 9134231 | NCBI WGS metagenome assembly JAEEGL01 (sample SAMN16246548, study PRJNA631951) | gut metagenome | biome: gut microbiome; feature: rumen; material: fiber-attached | host: Bos | place: Iran: Karaj | collected 2018-10
ATTTGCCAGAATAGCAAACGAATAATCTTCCACCCTTTTATCCGTATGCAACGAGTCATACGTCCTGTTAGTCCCTTTCAGCACCAGTCTTACCATCTGTTCACCAGTTGCCGGCAAACTCTCGTCGCCATTGCGCACAAAAGCCACACGCTGACCGTCACCAACGTAATAATACGGAGTATACAAGCCCTCCTTCACCTTCAGTTGCAGCACATGCTTCCCCTCCTGTTCTAGCGGAATCATCTCCACATCCGGTAGCGGGTCCATATAATCACGAATCTTCATGCTGATGGTTTCCGTTACTTGCTGAATATCCTCCAGCCCCTTAACGTTGCCATCATTGTCCACTCCAAAGAACAGCGAGCCACCCAAAGTATTGGCAAAAGCACTCACGCTCTTCAGCCAACTTTTCGGTCTGCTTTCCTCCAGCATCACCTTAAAGTCGTATGCCGTGCACTCCGATATCAAGAGTTTAAATTCAGTATTATTCTTTATCTCTACCATATACAACGATATGAATTGCTTTTGCTCTGCAAAAATAACAATTATATTTTACAAAATTGTCTATTTACCGAAAAATCCTCCATTTAGACATAATCTTTAACTTTTATGCACAAAAAAACTGCAACTTCTCAACCTGCGTCATGCTTAAAATATGTTAGGTCATTGTTTAATCCCCACCCTCATTCCCCAGTCTGAAAGAGATTTGCAATCACATTCAGACTGCCAAAAGCGGTGTCCATCCGATTATCATCCGATGGCATTTCTTTATGATCCCCGTGATGCTGGAGAATCAAGACCTTCGTCCTCGTCTATCGCCAAGACCTACGTCCCTTGCTTCTCCATCATCACTCCCCACCCACCCCTATAAAAAGCGGTTGGGTCATTTCTTTTTCTTGGGGTTTTCCACCCCATACCCCGGAGTGTGTTTTCAAAAGTATAAAGATTATAGGTTAACTTTTCAATGCGACAGCCAATAAAAAAAATCCCGGCCCTGTGATGGGTCGAGGTTAGAGTCCCTTACCAAGGGACGGCCTATGCAGGGATGATAAAAATATCAAGCCGGACCTTTGATGGTCCCAGCTTACCTTAATGTAAGAGCGACAGGAGGAGCGGTTGCATCCCCCTTTGAAGGGGGCCTTGGGGGTAACAGTCTTCTTTGGTTCTTTTTCTTCTGCTGTCAGAAGAAATGAACACCCCCCCTTTGGTTCTTTCCCCCAAAAGAACAACCCTCAAAGGTCAACATACGCCTGTTAATGCTTGCCAGTTCAAGACACGAAAAATCCCCACACCGTTCCGTTCAACAGAATCGATGTGGAGATTTTTATACATCAGCCATCAACAATCTTCCCTCTTACTCTTTCCATTTTCTCCCCTCGGGGAGACTGAGAGGGGGTCCCTACTCATACTGATTCTTCCGTCTATACTGTTCCGTCATTTCCAGAAGTTTTCTAAACTTCTCCACCCTTTCTGGCTTCATCTTACCAGCATTAAGAACTTTTCTATTCGCCTTCAGCCAGTTTAGGTAGTCATGCTCCTCTATCCGATGCTTCGACGGATTCCGTTTGTTGGTACCAATAAACGTCACCACCTCATTGTACCTCGTCAACCATCTCTCTTCTTGCGTCATACATATTATCTGTCTCCTTCACATATTCGACAAACTCCAATCCATACTGAGTAACATAATACTCATTCGTATAATACAGCGTTCCATCATCCTGTCCCATATCAAGCCTCGGAATCCGTACTACAACACCGACCCCAAGCAAGTAATCTGCATATAGGCTGAATGTCCTGTCATCAACACCCAAAAGTTTCAGTTCATCATCAGAGCCCTTCCATCCTTCATTATTTTCGTCATCTGCCGTCAAGTGTCTAGATCTCATACGAAGCAGAAATTCAAATAGCTTCTCGTCTATCTTATCAATAGTTTCATCAAAAAAGTACTTCCTATTATCGTTCTCATCAGCATTTCCTATCAGGGTTGAATTCACTATGATATTGGCAAAGAGCTTCAACTTCTCTTTGCGTAAGTCCAACGCTACTTTCACCAAAGTCTTATGCAAGAAATTCAAGAAATCCACAGTTCTCATATATTCTTTGTCAACCCGATGTTCTAACCGCCAAAGTTTCGTGTTCACGTCCACTAACACATCCTGCATGAACCGATGAGCCTCCTTATTCTTTATCGATGCTCTTGCAGCCAGTGCATTTCCAAGTGCCGGAAACATGTTGCAAATTGCGAAATCCTCTATCATGGCCATCTGGTCATTATCCTCCATAGATTTATCTTCCTGTGTCATTATATTCAATAATTCTTTTACGGACTTACAACTTTTTCCAAATGACCTCCTTAATTTCTTTCCCCCACGGAACGGATTCACAATACTCTTTGAGCTTCTTTTTCGCCATTTCATTCTTAAGAATGTCATCATACAATTCTTCAGAAACGTATCCCATCCATCTACAGTCAATATTCTCAAAATCAACCCATTCCAAAGGATTTAATGCAAATCTCAGACACGGTATCTCATTTGCAAGGTTCTCAATGCAACCTTTTAAGTCTGCATAATCTTCATTGGCAAAATTGTAGTAATTTGCGAGTAATGATACAAAGTTTTCACGTTCATACGGATTCTGGTCCTCATAAAGATTGGATTTGAACTTGTCAAAAATTTCTATGGTGAGCAACTTTTCCTTTGTAAAACTTTGAGCCAAAGCAATATCATACAGTGTTTTAGCATTGTCAAGAATCCATTCTTTCAATGGTAAAGACATTTGATTTCCTGTGGCATGCAGCACAGCTGCTGCGACTCTTACACTTCCTTGGAATTCAACCCCTCTCATTACCCTTCTCTCATCCCACTCTTTACCCAGATTCCTCGTGGAATCAGAAATCGCCATGACAAAGTCAATGATGTCGCCGTCATGGCAAACACTTTCAAGTGACTCATAGAGCAAAACTTGAGCAGCGTCTGAACAAGGTGCGTATGACTGGAAATATGCCACAATATCTTTCATTCTGTCTACGAGATGGGAACTTCTCCATAGACGAGCTATAACCATGTCAAGATGTTCTATCTCAGGCATATCCGCGATATGTGGTATTATCAAAAGAATATTTTGAAGCCAATTCATCAGGACATGCTCCTTCAATGGGAGTTTTCCATAACTTCCCATATCCTCTGTTGTCAAAAACAAGTTCTCGACATTACGTTTCAAATCATTTATGAAATCTTTTGTAACGGGAAATTTCTTGTTTTTAACGACATCACTTATCAACTCTTTAAAGACCTTTGGTGTAAGCTTGAATAGTATAACGTATAATGACAGTTCATTAAGAGCATCAAGCTTACTTTGAGGACCGTCAGCTGGTGTTAGCACACTATCAAGCATTGACCTTACTACGGTTGAATAGAATTGTGTGCCAATAGCATTATTGTCGGTAACAAGAAAATTATCAACACAGAAGTCAAAGAAATACACAAAGTTTGTAAATACCTTCTTGATATTCGAGTTCATCGACCATCCTGTTCGTTCTTCTGCACGTTGTCTTTGCTGTGCAATTTTCCCAGAGGTGTTCGAAGTGACAATAAGCGCATCAGATAGCTGATGATGGTAAATTAGGTCTGAAAACAACATATGAACACACTCTGAAAGCGGAAGCATGTTCAACTCCTTCGTCAGATCACACCTGTAATAGAAACGCTTAATATTTTCACAATCCATATCTTTCCTGTCCTGTATGCTTCTTATTGCAGGCCATGCAACAGAGTGCTTATTATACAGGCATATAAAGAACAACGTATATTTTCTGCGTTTCCACATTTCGGGGGCCAACATGGAATACATCTCATAAGCTTCATAATAATACCCAGACAAAAACAACACATATGGAAGTTCTAAATCCTCAATGTTATAGGCAAGGCTTCTTCCCCTTAAAGATTTTATCCTATGTTTTAGGTTATTGATGTCCATTTGGAAATAAGCCTGAACAGCTGATGGTTTCGAGTACTTTGAACGCCTCCGACCTGAACACAGACTATAAATGCTCGTATTATTGATACTACTCACGTCATTGTCCAAGAGGATATGTCTCAATTGCTGTAGTTTGTTACCGTACTTCCTCCAAAGTCGTATGATGCTTTTCCTAGAAGAAAAAAGCGTTAAGAATTCATCCTTGTATATATCTGGCAAGTCTAAATTACGACCTTCGAAATGGAATCCTTTACGCATATCCTTAGGAAATGCGTACTTTATGTAATGGCCTGACACTGTCAGACCTTCTACTTGATTATCAAAGAAATCAATTAAAAGATCTATCAGCTGGCACGATTCCCGATAGTCTCTCAATATTACCAGTTGACTTACCAATGTCCTACCGCGTTCACTTAAGAAATGGTCTGGATGTGGGTCTAATTTCAATATACCAATAACTTCCTGCGCTATGGACGGCGTAATTGACAACACATTGACACCCTTTGCCTTGAGATTGTTCAGTTCAACTGGCGAAGGTGTGTCCTGAGTCAGTAGAAACGCCTTCTGCATTTTGGGGCCCAGTTCACTTTGTACCTCACGCAATATATATCGTAGGTTAATGTCGCTGAAGGAGAAGCCAATGAACAAGACAACTTTCGATACGAACTGAGAAACCACAAACGATCTTATCAAAGGGAAATTACGTGAATAGTCGTAATAATCGTTTTCGGTCAGAACGATATTCTCACTATCCAGGTCACCATGCATCTTCACCAAAAGCCGTTCACCATGATTCTGTGGCAGGTCACTGTCTTTACTGACCACCCAGAATTGCTGGTTCTTTCTCAATGTTGCTTCTTCAAGCAATGTATCGTAGTTGGTTGTTATGATACAATTTGGATCAAGTTCCAAAATGGCATCGTGGATAGCATTAGGACAAGTAATGTCTTGCAGCAAATGTTTTCTCACACTCGCATAATATGCCTTCTCATCACACGTTTCCTTTACCAACTGGGCCAATTGTAGGTTGTCGTATTTTGCTTGTATCTCTTGCGGCAAAACATTAGCCATCCTATCAACTAGACCATTCCACAATGGTACTCCCGCATCACAAGAGGCACCTGCTCCTACAAAAGCTACAAGGCGGTTTTGTTGAGAGGCCTCCTGTATCTCCTTTATATATGATATTGTCAGATTGTCAAGCATAATAATTCCTGTGTGCGGGGTTATACGTTTTTTGGTTCAACAGCTTTTAATGTCTTGCTATATTCACTTAACACATATTTCGCATATATACAATTTCTGTGATACCAATAAATGCCTAGTATCAGCAACATCACTGTCATTCCCCAAAATTCCATAGAAAACAAACCACTGTAAAATGCTGTAAAAACTACAAGTAGAAACTGACTTCCCATAATATTACGTGCCATGATGGATGTATCATGAAACATTTCAACCTTCTGTCTTTCAATTGTCTGCTTAGCTTTCTGAAGAGCATTACCAGCCTTGACGTTGGTAATGGTTCCATCTATTGCCAGTTCCTTCTTGATATTTTCCAAGTTGCTGACAACATATATCTTGCTATTCATCAAAACAACTTTGGATGGTCTTCTCACTCCAACGACATACAGCAGTCTCTCGCCAAATGCCATGATACACTCTATCACATAACCTGCGACGAATCCCAGAAATGGTAGTAGCAACACCACCACATTAGATGCTCCTTTCAGTACGTCAATAATCGTTAACTGGTCGTTTGAATCTATTTCATTCCAACCACCTCCTGCCAGGAATATAATCAACAGCATTGCTATGAGATATAGTCCTGGGATAATCATTCTAAGTATTTCTTGTGTTCTGTACGACATAATTGTTTTTATTTTAGTCCTTACTATCTTTGTTTTCTCCGTCATCATACAATTCATACTCTGGCGGGGCAGCCTTATAACCTTTTCCCTCTTTCGCCTTCTGACTTTCTTTGAACGACTTTACTGGCAATTCCACTATCTGGCTGGTAAACAGATTAGCGCCCTCATGCCTGTAAATATACCTCTGATATTCTTTTTCCTTCAATGAGAAACAAATTGAGCCGCCATAATGACCTGTATTACAAATAACAACATTGCAGTACACCAGTCTCGATATTGATTCAGCCAGAAAAAGAAACGATTTCACATCCTTGTTGTATGCTAAGATAAACAGATGTTGTATTCGCCCTTTGTATAAAGCGTATCGCTCTATGTCATAGAAATCCGCACAAATGGCCAGTCCTATACGCCCATAGTCGCCTGCATCCAGCACATAAATTTCATTACATGGTTCAAAGTCTTTTCCACAATCCTCCAAATATTTTTTCTCTTCCCTTGCTGGGAAATGTTTACCAAAGTAGAACGTCTTTGCGCGCGATTTACGAAAGCCATGAGGCCATCTGTATGGTATAGCCACTAGTGCTTGGTTTCTTACATTATTCCCGGTAACCTTGAAGTCCAAACCCGTAATGATGATACTCCCTGTTTGGTCTGCTAGTTTCTTAATTTCTCGTTCAAACTGTTCAGCTACAGAAAATTCAGGAATCAATATAACATCTGGCTTTCTAGTGTCTTCCAGATTCACATAGTTATCCATCGTATGGATAATCTCGTTCCATACACGGACTCCCTCCATTGCATTCATCTTCGGCCTGTTTACAGAACAGATGCTCCAGGCTGCTTTGTTGTCAAGTGAGGTTTGTAGTATTGCAACTTTCAGTATCTCTTCCATATGTTACAAAAGATCAATCACTATCAACTGGCGATGTTCTTCATTGGCCACAGATATCAAATTATCTTTTAACGACTTTAGCGACTCTCGCAATTCTTTCTCCAAATCTTTTATCGTTTGTATACGTGGATTGTCCATAAAAGTTTCCTCTATATACTCTTCGGTCAGTATATTTCTCAATCGCCAATTCTCACGCTGTCGAGGGGATAGACATGCATACACTATGCGATAGTTCAGTGATGATATTTGCCCCTTTCCCTGTAGATCATGTAGTATGCGCTGCCAGTCATATCCTGCTTCTTGGGTGTTCAGCGACCATGGAAGTATAGTACGTTTGCTCAGCATTTGTAAGAATATCAATCCAAGGCCATAACATAGCGTTAAATACTTTGGCAACGACTGATCCAAAAGCGCTGGGTAACAATAACTTTCACCTTTCAAAACTTTATTCGGAGAGTATGTGGCTAATAATGATTGTCCACTATTAATTTTACCGAGTATCGTGTTCCAGTCCATCTGCAAAATTTCTTTCCTTCGAAATAGAAAGTTGTCAGGATGCGGCACTACATCTTGCATATTTTCGCCTTCTTTATCTATGGCTTTTATCAGTGCCAGTTCCATCATTACTGCCAGCAGTTCCGAGTACATCAAAGACCATTTACTGTCCTTGTCTGTCATACCCTTCACTTCTTCAATCCACTGTGTGACGCTGATTTTCTTTTTGTTTCTAGACTTTATTATTTTTTTCTTATCTTCCACGGACACCATCTTGCTTTGCAGTTCCTTAGCCTTTGATTGGTGTAACAGTATGTATTTCAACTCTTCATTATTCCATTCCACATTTCCCGTTAAATCTTTGGGTAGTGTCTGTTCCATTGCTTCAGTCAGACACATTTCTCGCAGATATGCCATAAAGAAAGCTTTGTAATAGGGGGACTCTGGTTTAGCCTCGCCAAAGTGTTCTTTCATGGTTCCTGTTATCACGAGTCGTTCGTCTCGTTTCCAGTTTTTCAACTTCGACACAACCCATAACAACCAGAAGGTACTATCTAGTCTTTTACAATGGTGATACTCATCTACACTATTGAAGAACCACTCTTCTTCAGGAGCCAGTGCCAGTCCAGTCTTCGCAGTATGTAGGTTGAAAAAAGCAGCGGCCTTTCTCATCATTTGCTGAGCATCCTTACTAATAAAGAGTTTCCCTTGGGTTTCCTCCACCTTGAAAACCTCTTTAAGGAAGATCACATCCTGTTTCTTCTGCCTACTATATTGATAGTCGTCAGCTACAAGTCTGTATGTAGCCCTAATTATATGGTCAGCCCGCAACAAGTCAAGTAAACCACGTAGGTACTCTATGCTAAGTGGGTGCAGTTTCTTATTCTTTTCATATTGATTCAGCTTATCATACAGCTTCACTACCTGACACGGTTGATGTATTACACAGTATCCCATTGCCCTTATCCAGACTCTCACCTTGTCAGGAACATCATCAAGAGCATGCATCAGCATATTGAAGATTTGCCGTTCTTTCGATTGGGTTAATTTTTCTCCTGCTGCAAGTGTCTTGCTAAGCTTTTCCAAAGGCCAAAGATGTTGTTCTACAAATGGATATTCCTTTCTCAAGGCATCAGTGTCTATATCTTCTACACCATCAAACACGATTTGTGTGCATCGCTTAATAAGCGTATCCAGATTGTTCGGATTGTCAATACCATAAAGTGGGGCATGCTTTTCTATCCCCTCTTTCATCTTCTTGTATTCCGTTTCGAGCCAATTTAGCCATGCCAGTCTGAATCGTTTTACGGCTTCATAGTCGACTTCCCCATCCACTATCAGTCTAGATAGCATCGTACAGGCAAAAGAAATTCTTGTGCTCTTCTTGATTTCTTGTTCCGATAAATCTGCCACAAGCAGTGATTGCAATTCACTAAATACTATTGCAAATTCTTTTGCAGAAAGCATATTCAGGTTCATACCCTGCAACTGTGACACTTTTTGCAGGGTCTGTGTCATCAATGGTGTCGGAAAGAAGGGGTCAATGGCTGAAAATTCGTCCATCGCTGGTAATAATGCATCCTCATAGTCTGCAATAAAGACGCCACCCTGATCTTTTTCTTTACCTTCTAAAACCTTCGCTATTCCATCTGGTGCCAGTTTTTCTATATTAACTTCAAGTCCATATTGGTGCAACAATTTCTGGTACCATCCAGTCCAATCAAAGAGAACCTGAGGGCTAGTAGCTATAATAACATGATCGTCCACATACCTAAAATGAATAACATCACGATTGGCTTCTAAGTGCTTATTCACCTCAGCATCAATTTCAAGCATATAGATATTGGCGAGGAATCCTGCTACAATCAAACCTGTCGGCAGACCTTCAAACTGTGGTCTTCCTTCCAGTTGCATAGTTTTCAAGTCTTCATCTCCTCCCTCGTAGTCGTAATCGGTATAATCTACTTCAAACTCGCATAGTGCTGATATAAGTCCATCAATGGTTTCATCGCCCTGCGTATAAGAATGTAATCCATTCAGAATCACATCCTTCACTTTGTTCAGTTTCACCTGCTGATAAAACTTTGTCAGGTCTATGCCTGCCCAATATAGTTGAGACAGTGTGGTATTACGTTTTTCAAAATACCCGTCTTCAAGGTAGGCGAGTTGCAAGTATTTCTGACTTTCCGTCAATGCAGTGTTGTCTTGCTGCGTCTGCAACTCATTATTGTCAAACTCGTCTTTCTTCAATCCGGCCATCATCTTGAGCGATGCAGTGATACGTCTTCTCATCAGCGGCCAGCTCTGAGTCCATTTGCGGTAAAAGTTCCTCGATGTATTTCTGTAATTACCTACCTTCCATATCTTGTTTCCATCTTCATCCCTCTCCTGCCACATCGATACATAGAGCCTATTGCCATAACTCCATGCAGGCATTTTCCTATCAAACACATGCCCTATAGCATTACAGACTGCCATCCATACCAATTGGTCACGAAAATCAATGAAGAACGATTGTCTTACTTTAAGTTCGCCGTTCTCATCTTTTCCACCTTTGGGAAATGGTATTGGGCGTATAGCTTTCATCTTGTATTCACCTTTTATAATGCAGGTTGCTAGCTCTCGTAGGTTATCCACAAGATTCATCTTGAACTCAGCAATCAGTAACTCGTCATACCACACGTCACCGTAGTTGAATGCTCTTTCCAACTTTCTCCAGGCCAACATCATATTCTCCAAAGATGTAACCTGCTCTATTAGATTAATTCCCATTGGCATACTAACAGTTATTGATGCATTTTGATGTAATAGTCAGAAAAGTCCTTGCAGCCCTCGGGCAAAGACACCTGTACCACCATTACGCCACGTTTTCCAAGCATATTTTGAAGTTCATCAAACAATCGCTCGCCAGCTTCATCATTGTCTGGATACATATATAAATTTTTTGCGGCCAAGAGGTTAAGCTGTTTTTCTTTCAACAGCGTAGCACTAGGTATCGCAACCGCTTTCCTTCCACTCGACAGAAGAGCTATGCAGTCTGTTATTCCTTCTGAGAGGAATAGTTTCTCGCCTATTTTCAAGTCCTTTAATATTCCAATATTAAACATACTTATCTGTGCATTCTGTATAAACTGGAATCTTGGAACATCTTTTTTCTTGCCTAGATACCTTGACTGTAGGTTTATAATCCGCCCTTCCATGTCTTTATATGGAAACAACAGGCATGGTGTGTAAAAATGAAGATACAATCCATACTGGCCTCGTTTTACTAGGCCGGATTTTATGCATCGTTCTTCTCCAAATTGATTAACTAATGCATTAACCAACTTATCAGGATAAGTCACAGAACCTATGCCAAGTTGACTAACTACATCTTCGCTATATTTCCTTTCTTCAAACAAGAACTGCTTGGCCTTATCAGAAAGCCTTGCCCTCTTTATTACCCATTCATTTAACTCCACATCCGAAATATTCTTTGGTTCTTCTACCTTGACAGTGCTTTTCTTTGGCTGTGTTTTTTTTACATATTTTGGTTTCTCTTTGTTGGGCAAAGGAATTGAAAACTCTCTTGCTAATATCTGACAGGCCTCTTGAAAACTGCAATTTTCCACTTGCATCGTCAAGGTAATAGGATTACCACCCTTACCACAAACAAAGCAATGACAGAAATTCTCTTTAGAGCTGGTACTGAATCTCAAACTTGGATTATGATCGCTATGCCACGGGCATAAGGCCCAATGCTTCTTAACATCCATTCCAAGTTTAGCAGCAACAGATTCTATAGAGAGTTCATTCAACTTCTCGATAAATTGATTGTTATAATATGGCATAGCTTCATTATTATTTGTCCTTCAGCGCATCTCAACTGGGCAGCTCATCTCTCCTGCGCTTATTGGCTTACCCGCATAGAAAGATTTCTCATCTCCCCCTCCACTATCTTCATCATTAATCAAACAGTATACACAAATGCACCTTTTTTGTATTCCCTGCTCATGTCCCTATTCTCATCCTTGTTCGGAGAATACCCCTCCTGGAATTTCTTCTTAATCATTTGTGCATCTTCAAAAGACGCCAAACAAGTATGCCTAATATTGTTTAGCAAAGCATATTCCTCTATCAGTTCTTTAAACCTTGGATGAGAAAATCCGTTATAATAGAGCATAATCAATTCGTATGGAGACAGTGTCGCTCTGACTATAGCGGCATACTCATATTTCTTTTTCCTATCAATAATCACAGGGTTAGCATCATCAATGTATTTGAAGATTCTATAAAGATGACGATAGTAGTGATCCAAGAACCATAGTCCTTTTGTCAAATCAAGCCTCATTTTTACTTCGTCATCATATCCTAAAGCATCTTTCAGTTTGAACGATGCTGTACCTTCTCCGACATATATTCTAATGGGCATCTCTTCATAAGTAGATTGAAACACATCCCGCCCAGTTTTCTTTTCCGCAATATTATTCTGATTTCTGTATTCTATAACCAATCCATTTGTTATCTCCTGTTGGATATGGATCATCTCAAAGAGATTACTCTCAAACCGTTCAATAGCTATATCATGACGCTGCTGAATGTTGGCTTTATATTGAACCCAAAAGGCAATAAATGTTAGACCTGCTGCAGCTATAGCTATAAATGGCCCCATAATACCACCGATTGTATCTCCTATCTCTCCTGTTGTCGAGAAGTCTATCCACGAGTGCTTTGCAAGCAACCATGGCAGGCAACAAATCAAAAGGGCAATAACCAAAAACCATATAAATGATTTCCAGAATCCTTTATCAAAAGTCAAATGATCCATTATTACATATTCTTACTTTCCCCCACTCCTCGGGGTCACCCCATCACCAAACAGGGAGGACACTGTACACGATATGATTGCCACACACCTCATGGATGATTGACGTCCAAATGCACCGATGATTAGTAGTAACAGATTACAAAGATAAGGATTTCTTATGAATAATCCAAACTTTTTACCAAAAAAAATCATACAAAGCCAAAATCGCCCCGAACTGTGACACTCTATTCAGATATACCGGGCTGGAGCTGAAGGATCGGTATGAGCTGATCCGCGCAGCATTCGGGCTATAGACAATGAAAGCCCCCGCTCGCACGAGCGGAGGCTTTCATTATTTCTTCCTTCCCCATTGAGGCCAAAACAAGTACGAGCAAAATTGCCAAAGTGCTCTAAGGTATTTCATTGCGCAGCCAGATATAAAAGTTAAGCGAGACCTTTGATGGTCCCAGTTTACCTTAATGTAAGAGCGACAGGAGGAGCGGTTAAGTCCTTGCCAACGATTGGCGAGGATTTAGGAGTGGTTCGAGGTCCTCCTTAGGACAAGGAGGATGAGGTGGTTGTGACCCTGAAGGGGAATCCCTGCTTTATAGCCGTCCCTTCAAAGGGGCTCAAAAGGTTCCTTTTCTCTTGCATGAGAGAAATGAACAAAAAGGTCATAGGGTTTTACCCTATAATGTTCGCTTTGATGGTATCAACAATATAGCGAACATCCTCGTCCGAGACATAAGGCCCCGCCGGCAAACACATGCCGACCTTAAAAATCGCCTCTGATACGCCATTCACGTAAGCAGGAGCATCCTTATAACAAGGCTGTTTATGCATCGGCTTCCACACCGGCCTAGCTTCGATGTTCGCCTTGTCGAGAGCTACTCGCATGGCTTCTACATTGTCATTCGGCTCACAGTCAGTATGAGCCGACTCAGCCGCATGGATGACACCTGCAGCCCCACCAACTGCACCGGTCACGATAGTCTTATAAGCATCCTCCTGCCCCTTCACCTTCACCTCAGGATCGATGGTAATCGTGCAAAGCCAATAGTTACTGTCATAGACTGGCCCTTCGACAAGCTCAGGGACCGCACCTTCGTCAAGCTCAGGGGCCGCAACAGACGGTTGGTGAGCCTGTCGAACCATCGGCTGCGAATGCACTTTGATGCCTTCGACAAGCTCAGGGACCGCACCTTCGACAAGCTCAGGGACCGCACCTTCGACGGGCTCAGGGACCGCAATAGACGGTTGGTGAGCCTGTCGAACCATCGGCTGCGAGTGTACATGTACTCCCGGCACATCAGCCAGCAGTTCCTCATACATCTTCTGCACATGCTTATGATGCTTCAGATGCTCCTCCACCACCGTCATCTGACCACGCCCAATACCCGCACAGATGTTCGACATGCGATAGTTATACCCAATCTTCTCATGCTGATAGTACGGATAGCTCTCACGATACTGCGTGGCATACATCATAATCTCGCGCCACTCATCATCGTTCGCCGTAATCAAAGCACCGCCACCAGACGTCGTAATCATCTTATTACCATTGAACGACAACACACCATACTTACCGAACGTACCTAACACCTGACCCTTGTAGCGAGAGCCAAAACCCTCAGCCGCATCCTCCACCACAGGGATTCCATACTTGTTGGCAATCTCCATGATGCGATCAATCTTATACGGCATACCATACAAGGCCACAGGCACAATGGCTGCAGGCGCCTTCCCCGTCTTGGCGATACGATCCTTGATCGCCTCCTCCAGCAACTCCGGATCGATGTTCCACGTATCCGGCTCCGAATCGACGAGCACTGGCGTAGCCCCTAAGTACGTCACAGGATGCACTGAAGCACAGAAGGTAAAACTCTGTGTAATCACCTCATCCCCAGCCTTCACGCCAGCCGCCAACAATCCCAGATGCACCGCCGCCGTTCCCGACGACAACGCCACCACCCGCTTTTTCATATCTGCGTGATCATTCCCATCTGCGTTCTCTGCGTGGTTGACGAAGTCCTCCAAATCCTTCTCAAACCCATCCACGTTTGGTCCAAGTGGTACCACCCAGTTCGTCTCAAACGCTTCATTGATATACTTCAGTTCAGCGCCATCCTCTGACATATGCGCCAGACATGAGGTATATTTTCTTTCTTTCCATATATAACTTATTATTTACTAATTCTTTCCATTAAATGGTTCCACGGTGGCTTGGCCTTCTTGGTTGATGCCTTCGGGCTTAATGAGTTTTTTGAAGGTGATACCGATGACTTTCATATCTGTCATCAGGCTCACATGATCCACATACCAGACGTCCAGTTTGAACTTCTCTGTCCAGCTGAGGCCATTGCGTCCATGACACTGCGCCCAGCCTGAGATGCCTGGGCGAACCTCATGCCTGCGAGCCTGCTCTGGAGAATAGAGAGGCAGATACTTTGGCAGCAAAGGTCTTGGGCCGATAAGTGCCATATCACCTTTAAGCACATTAATCAACTGGGGCAGCTCATCCAATGACGTCATACGTACAATCTTTCCAACTTTCGTCAATCGCTGTGCATCTGGCAAAAGATTTCCCTCAGCATCCCGTTCATCCGTCATCGTCTTGAATTTGATTACCTTGAATATCTTCCCATGAAGCCCTGGACGTTCTTGTAGGAAAATAGCCCCTGCACCTTTATTAACGAAATGCAGCCAAATCGTCGTAATAATCAACAATGGCGAACTCAGCAGCACGAAAAATAGCGCCACCCAGAAGTCGAAAAAACGCTTAAAAAATGTTTATACATATCAAAATGTATATCAATTTTTATATGGTACAACTCATTTCATAAGAATTTAAAGAACACATCATCAACAGTTTCCTGTCGCATAATTAAGTCTGTTGTTCCATCCTTATGCAAAGTATACATAGGGCACTGAGGATATATAAACTGTGGCTTATAAACAATAGAATAACCGCCCACATTTCGGAACTCCAAGATATCACCCTTAGCAAGATTCCCTTCATATGCAGGGAACATCACATCTTGTTCCAAGCATGTATAGCCCATAATATCTATCTTATCATAATATTTACCTTCAGAATTATGATGGACAATGATAGGAATTCTTGCCTGAGATATAATCTCTCCCAGATTATGGAAACTGCCATTGGTAGTGGCCAGTTTTCGTCCTCTCACCTCTTTAAAGTTATCTACCTTTGCATAAAATCTAATGTATCGCGTAATCATTGCTCTACCAGGTTCTGTAAATACTATAGGTCTTTCCCCTTCTTGATAATGTTCAATAAATGGAGCAAACAAAGCTTCTGCGAACTCTTGATAAGTAGGTTTGAAATTGTTGTATTCTTCAGGATACTGACTATACTCACCTGGGACCATTCCGCTTCCAAGACTAATATATTCGGGAATACCCTCCACATACTTGTCTGCTGCAGCTATCATAATCTTCGATCGTCTATTCCATGCTTCTGGATCACGTGGGGCTTTGATATGGCAATGCATTCCTACTATATGGAGGTTGCTGTGTTCCTCAATCAATGCCACGCTCCTAAGCATGTCTTCGCTATCTTCGACCATTCCAAACCTCGAAATAAAACCTGCGCCTAAATCGAGGTTCAAACGTAATCCGATCTTAAATTCTTTCTCGGGATGAGATTCTGCCAATGCACAGATTCTCTCACACTCATCATAGTTGTCTGCATTTACAATACCACCTGCAAGCAAATGCTCTTCTAATAAGCCCCCCTTGAATGGGCCATTATAGATAATCTTCTTGTTGTCATATCCCAACTTACGAGCCAAGGCATATTCCATATCAGAAACCACCTCAGCATATCCGCCGTTTTCTTTGACTAATTTACATATATACGGAGTATAATTAGTCTTGAAGGAATAAGCAACATGGTAGTTCGGATATACAGACTGAAATGTTGATGACAACCTATTCATGTTCTCCAAGAATAGTTGTTCATCGAACAGATAAAATGGTACACTATGTGTCTTTGAGAACTCTTTAATATTGAAATTCATAAATATCGTCTTTAAAAGATAAACTATTTAAAACAAGTTGGAAATCTGGTCAATAATCTCAGAAGCAGGTAATTCCGGTGAAAGAACCAAATCGGGTTCTTTTAACACATAGCCACGTGACATTGAATCCAAAAGGCCACCACCTGTACAATTCAGCATAATGAATTCATCTTTTTTCACTGCACCTTCTTTGACCGCTTTGGCAAGAGTTGTCACTGCCACACATGGTGCAGGTAGCAAATCATACCCTTCTTTGTTACGGAATTGTAATAACCAATAGATGATATCATTGTTGGATGCCACATAGAAATCGCCACCACTTGCCTTCAGCACATCATACAAACCGCCTGCTATACTATATGGAGGTTTACGGTTAGATAAGACTGTAGCAATAACGCGCTCCGCATAGTTTCTTCCTTCGTCTGGATCCAAATCAACCAAAGCTCGAGTACCAGCTTTCCATGAGTCATACATCAGAGTGAAAGGTTCATTCTGGGCCACATAGACACGCATCTTATTGGGGCCAAAGCGACCATCCTTTGCCAACCGCTCCGCATTCTCCCATGCTGCAATTGCTCCAGTCCCAGAGCCGACCGCTTGGAAATATGCATCAGGTATTCGTCCCATTTCTTCCACACAACTTAGGACAGTAGTACCCATACCATCGCGACGAGCCACATTCTTCGCACCGCCTTCCAACAAATAGCGTGGATCAGAGGCTAGTTTCTCTCCTAGGCTAATGGCATCATAATAATCACATCCATGAGGTACTGCTATCAGTTTTACACATGAGTGCAAAGGCTTATGGAACCAAAGGTCTTCCAGATTGTCCTGAGGGACACATATTACTACAGGGATTTTATTTTCAGAACATACATGAGCAAATGCTCGAGCTGTATTGCCTGCAGACTGAACAACTAAAATGCGCTTCTCTTTGGGATCCATGCGCGCAAGCACAGAATAGGCCTCAGTTTCTTTGAAAGAACACGTTGTCATCCTTGCACCAATCTTAGGGTTCCAGCCAGAGAAAGTGATGTATAGATTCTCCAGTCCTAAAAATTGTGCCAAATTCTTTGATTTATAAGTTACAGGAGCGCAAGAATTGCGCAATGTCCTTCTGATTGGCATCCAATTAGCATAACGATATATCCCATCAAGATCTTCTCGGGGTTCAAAATGCTCATTTTCATAAATGGCACGAACCAACGAAGGTTCTCCTCCTTCAGGGTCAGCTAATGTCCAACCCTTGTCATCAAATTCACGTCCGTTTTTCACGTTCATAAGATGATACTTTGTTTCTTCAAATCTAGCCATATTCCTATTTTTTTATTAAAGATTCAACAATTTCAGCAATATCCCAAACTGGTCTGTCTGCGTAACGTGCAAATGTAGTCTGACAGAGAGGACACGCTGTCGCAATGGCATCCGCATTGCTCGTATATAGATTCTTTAATGAAGAACGGGTTATTTTCTCACGTTTAGCAAAATTCAGTGAGATTGAGCCTAATGAGCCCCCACAGCAAATACTTTCTGCCCTATTCTTTTCAGCTTCTGCAATACCAGCAATCTTTCCCAATAACCGTCGTGGGGCTTCATAGATGCCACAACCTCTACCAAGTTCACAAGGGTCATGATATACGTAGCATATATCGCTTCTGTCCAACTTCAATTTTCCTGATGTCAACAATTCCTCAATATAATCTACATAATGAACGACCCTGATTCCCTGGAGGTTATACTTCTCCTTGAACATTCTTAAGCAGATAGCGCAACTAACCACAAGCGTTTTTGCACCATGATTAAGAATAGCCGCTTCATTTTTCCTGACTATCTGTTCTGCCTCTTTGATACGTCCAGCCATATACATTGGCCTACCACAACACATACCACCTTCTCGGTCCATCCAGTTATAATCTACACCCGCACTTCGAAATATTGATTCCATGCTTTTGCCTATCGAAGGGACAAGCTTACTCATGCAGCCACTGTAGTACAACACACTTCCTTCGGGTCGAATCAGTTCATCAGAATTAACCAAAGAATAATCTGGCGCAATATCATATTTCCGTTCTGCACGCACCAATACTCGCATTTCCGCTCCATCAACACCCACTTGACACACGGTATGGCACTTACCACAGAGGAGACATTTGTCACTTATTTCTTTTATCCTTTCCTCATTACCACGACGCAGCTGGCGGGTCAGATAAACAGTTGCGTCCTTGATATTTGCCTTATCAGCACTCATTGGACATGCATCTATACATACGCCACAGTTCGGGCACGACAAAACCTGAACCTTAGCGAATCCGCGTCTTGCATTTGTTAGTTTAATACCTGCATTCCGTAAAGGAATCAAAAACATTTCAGCAGGTATATGCATATATCTGGAGAATGGAAGGACAAATAAGAAAATAGCCAATACAATAGAATATACCCACCAAAAAGCGAGTGCATTAGGATTATCCCCAAACACAAATCGAATAATCCAGTTCGCCGGAAGAATCAGAAAAGATCCTCCGCTAAGATGAGCAATAAAACTTTCCGCCAAAAGGCGCAACGGGAAGATTGCCCATAATGCATAAAGTCCAATTCTATTTAACAGAGAGGGCTGGGCTGTTCGTCGCATACCAAAAAACAGCGAATGAACCCTCTTATACATGGCCAAGGCTATACCACTCAGGACTATAAGCAGGAAGAAGTCCATCAAAAAAAACATAACAGAATGAATCAATGAGGATTCCTTCTCTGCAACGAAATAATTAAAGAAAATCGGATAGTAAAGATAGTGCAGTCTCTGAGGAAAGAACAGTAACACTTCAATATGTCCCAAGACGATAAGCATAAACCAACCAAACGCTATGCTGGAATGCATATAGCCTAGCATTCTGTTTCTCTTCCATAATCTGACATGGAGCAGACTGTCTAATAATATGTCGCGTATATCTTTATAGACTATTTTAGTATTCATCAGTGAAAGAATTAACTTCTTTCTTTCACCCATTGAGAGTTGATAAAAAATCCTCATCACTCCCAATATGCAATATCCTAGCACGAACCCCATCCCTAATAGGAACGGAACTACGAACCAGTCAAACCCAGATGGTATACGATCAATCATAATTCTTGCAGATTTCCAGAATTAAATGCCTTGTATTAATGCCACGAGGACACACCATGATGCATTTACCACACAACTGGCAGTTTGAGAGCAAACTTCTAACATCTTCACCTCGTTGAAGTTTTAATATCACCTGTCTCAAACTCATACTACCAAATGATGCTGCTGTGCAAGTAGCAGAGCATGAGCCGCAATTCATACAAATACGGGCATCTGGTTCTGACAAGCACAAGCGCTCATAGCGTGTCGTATCAGCATTATCGAGATCAATTGTTGAGCTCTTACTCAACTTAAATCCAAAATCTATCATAATCCTTGAAGATAACGATGAATTTCCAAAGCTACAGAACCAGCCTCTGCCAATGTCTCTGGCACTGTTTTTGCTCCCGTACATGCTCCTGCATAAAAAACACCGGAGCGATTTGAAGCAGTTATCCCAGTAACATTATTTCCGCTCTTTAGGAATCCGTCGCTGTCAATGTTTACACCTGCCATTCTGGCCAAATCAATAGCTTGAGGATTACATACAATTCCAGACATAAGGACCAACAAATCTAGCCTGACTTTCAAAGGCTTTCCCAACAAAGTGTCTTCTGCCTTTAACTGAAGCCTGTTGTCTATGGTTTCACCAACCTCCGACACTCTTCCTCGTATAAATTGAATATGATAATCTTTCTGGGCATTGATATAGAAATCCTCATATTTCTTTCCGAAAAGGCGCAAATCCATATAGAAACAATATATTTGTGCTTCAGGGAATCTCTGTTTCAACTCTATCGCTTGCTTGATGGCTGTTATACAACAGACTTTCGAGCACTGGTTATTCCCAGCCTTTAAATCACGAGACCCTACACAATGCACAAAGCCAATTGCTTTTGGATTTTCTGGTATCCTATTATCATAAGTTCCATTAAACCAAGATTCCAAGTCTAAATTCGTAATCACATGATTATAGATGCCATAACCATATTCTTCCTTCTTTGTCGCATCAAACAATTTAAACCCCGTCGCCATTAATATGGCTCTGCAAGTTATACTGATGCCGTTTGAGAGCATCACTACATAGCCATCACTGAGACGATTAACCGTCTTTACTCTCGTTTCAAGAAAGATGTTAGCGTCAGTTATATTTTCACCTAATTCCCTCACGACATCCTGAGCAGACATCATATCTGGAAATAATTGATTCCACTGTGCAACATGACCACCCAAGTAATCGCGTTTCTCAATGATGATGGGATTATATTGAAGCAGGAGCAATTGTCTCGCTGCCTCCATTCCCGCTATACCTCCTCCTATAATAACAACATTCTCCTTCATAACTAACAGCATTTTATGGAACTGGGCATTTCTGGCTTCAATAGATTTTCTTTATTAAGCCCAAGATACTTTGCCTTAGGATCATATTCTATGCCTATCTTGTCCAACAGAGGCTCCACTGCAATTTGATGTAGCTGCAAGCCCAGATCCCATGGGTCATAACCTAATACTATTCCAGCAAGTTCTTCATAAGTCAGGACTGGAATACCATATCCATTTTGACCATATTTCTTTCCAGTCTGCTCTGCTATGACATACTGCCAACGGTCCAGGAAATAAGGACAACCTGGGCAATTAGTAATAATAGCATCCACATGATAAGGCTCGATTGATTCAAATTTCTTATAAGTATTGGATATACTGTATCCTCGGTTGGCTTTTGCATGATATTGTCTGAATCCATAACCACAGCAATGTCGCCTTTCCGGATAATCAATGACCTGACCGCCCCATGCCTCAATCATACCACAGAGTACGTAAGGGTATTCTGCCCCTCCCACGCCCTTACTCGGAAACATTTTGGCATAGTGGCAACCTATATGTTCAGCTATACGAAGCGGCTCTCCTGTTTCTTTATCGACAAGACGAAACTTTGCACGTTCTGCAATTTCATTACGCCAATGATAAATTAAATCACTTGAATGAGCCAGATGTCTAGGCTTATTGAATTCTCGCTTACATGATTTCCAAAGATGTTCTCTGATACGGGCTTCTAGTTCCGGAAACTCACGCCATGTTTCCAGCGTTTCCGCATAATTGCCGAAGGAGGTAATACAACTTGGTGCATAATTCTCATACCCAGCCTCTGTCATTAATGAGAATTGGCGGGCAATAATTGTCATCACCGTTTCCTGAGGAATCACATCATTGTGATAGGCAATGCCACCACAGGTCGTATGGTAAGGAGTCTCAAATACATCCTTTTGTAAAACATTCTGAGTGATCTCAGTAAACATCCGTTCACTGGCAGGAAAGAAATTCTGTCTGATGCAACTGCGTACATAGTACCAATGATCGTCAGGTATCTCTTTCTGATAATCAGCCCATATTTTTTGTTTGCCTTCGTAAATCATCCGTAAAAATGTTTATCTGAACAATATTCAAATGCGGTCTTTTCATATTCATCTATAGGGACATCCATCTCCGAAGCTTTCCTTTCTGAGAAGGCCTCTACCAAGTGGATACGCTCCGTGGCTCCCGTTTCATCAAAAATAGCCTGTAGTTCATCCAAGGACTCCTGAGGAATTGCCCGAAGGACTCCTGGTCCTTCACCCTTATAATTTGCCCCAAGACGCTCCATGCTTTTCTCCAAATGCTCAAGATGCCACTTGAACACTGGGCCGGATTCCTTATGGTCATCCCATTTGAAAGTTTCAGGATGAACACAATAGCCATACTTTAAGATATTTTGGTAAAAGATATGAGAAAGAGGCAGTATCTGCCGTCCCTTTTCGGATTCTACAAAATACCCCAACCTAATACTCAAATCCCTTAATGCCATGATGACTAGACCTGGACCGTTCTTTCTAGGACATCTTGTCACGCAACTCATACATTCACCGCAATACCATATGGTGTCAGACTTCAGCAATGCTTCAATCTGTTCATCATCCCTTGTTTGGACAATATCCACAATCTTTCTAGGATCATAGCGGTAAAATTCGGCAGCAGGGCATACTGCAGTACACGTACCACAATTGATACAAGTATGATACCCTTCTTTGAATCGATAGTCCTTTTCTAATTCTTCAAATAGCATAAATCTCTTATTGCTCAAGTTCTGCTAATGTATATTGCCACCAATACTTCTTTTCCATTTTCCATCCAATCAGATTTTCCAAATCCTCCTTCATGCCTTTGTCATAGCACATCTGCCACATAACATCACCATAGAAGTTGCCCTCCATAATAACCCAACCATTAGGTGTAAGAACAAAGTCCCATCCAACATAGTTAATTGTCGAGTCCATTTTAGACGCTACTTCCTTAGCCAATTCAATCAACTCATCCCATTTCGGTATCTGAAAACCTTTTATCCTACAATTGGTGTCAGGATGGTATTGAATTGATTTACCAGACTCTAGGAATCCATCAGTTTCTACAATTCCTGTTTCAGCATTAATGCAAGCGTCAAAACCTCCTAAAATCGCACTTACGACAAATGCTCCTCCAGAACCGACCTTAATCCAAGGATAATAAATATGGATATCTCCGTTTACACGAATAGTTGTAAGCCTAATACCATTTACAGAACTTGGATTCATCACATTTAAGGAATCGTCCTGTATTATTATCTCTTCTAGAACAGCACCTCTAACATTTGACCATTTATAATCTTGAGACTTATCAAATGCATCACTAATTCCAAGTATATAATTGAATAAATCGCGCTTGCTGTTAAAAGCATTTGAATCAATTTTCTGCACACCCATACCATTGCTCAAATCAAATGGTTTAACAACAAATATAGGATGTCTTTCTATAAAACTGATAAAAGCATCGTAATCGCTGTCATCTACAACCTTGATAACCTCACGGCGATAGTAATCTTTTAACAACTTATAAGCCTCATATTTGTCTTCAAGAATATGCATAGAATCTCTTTTATTTAGACGGGCATAAAACAAATATCGAGATTGTTGTGTAATATATTGAGATTTTTCTTCATGGGTCTTATTTAACAGGCGAAAGCCAAATTCCTGTTCTGCAGCAAAACCATACATTATATAATCATAATAGTAACGGAAGAAAAAATTATCTAATTCTTCTTCCGAAGCTTTAGGTAAAAACCGCTTTATAGTGTCCTTTACAACTTCTACTTGATTATTGGTAAATAAGCGACGTTTTTTAAATAATACTCTTCCTATTTCACTCATTTTTTGAGCATCATTAGTGATTTCAATTTCGAACATACTGTTTAAACATTAATCAAAAAGTCTTCTGGATTATTAATAATACCTTCCTCAAAAATTGCATCAGTTTCAATAATAGGAAGGATATCCTTTATATTCACTCTGGCAGAGCAAACGCCCCAACTCAGACCAACGCCAAAACCACACATCAGGAAATTCAGATTCTTATCTTCTGCAGCATCACCGTAAGCATCACACATTACCATGGGTATGGCTGGTGCAGAAGGATTGCCAAAGCGATCGAGGCACAATGGCATCTTCTCTGGTGTTACCTTCAGCTTCTTGCAGAGCATCAGACTGATAAACTTGTTTGCCTGATGGAAAGCCAGACAGTCATAGTCATCAACCGTCGTTTCGGTCTTCTCAAAGAATTCCTTTACAGTGCGGGGCACAGCGGAAATCGTGAAACCGAACACGTTCTCTCCTTGCATCGTGGTGTTGTACAAATTGCGAATATTACCATCAGGCCATTCAAAATCTTCTGTGGACGCGTTCAGGTTTCGGAAGCCTCCGGCAGGGGCAATGATTGCTTTATAGCCGGTTCCATCTGTTTTCAATATACCTGCAATATCACTTTCATTTTCAGTCTTTTCTAGCAGGATAGCACTACCGCCATCACCGAACAACATAGCAACCGATTTGTCCATGGGGTTGGTCATTTTGGTCAATGTCTCACCGCAGAGCAACAATGCTTTGTTGATGTCTGAATTCTGCATCATCGAGCAGACCACATTCAGTCCATATACAAATGCAGAACAACCAAGGCTCACATCATAGGCTACACAATCTTTAGCCAGTCTGAGCCGCTTATGCAACACACAAGCCGTTGCCGGACGACGATAATCCGTACTATGCGCAATGAATACCAGTGCTCCTATCTCCTCTCGGGCAACCTCTTTTGCTTTAATGATATTTTCTGCCGCAGCATAACAAAGGTCAGATGCGGTCTGGTGCTCCTTTGTCTTGCGGAATTGCTTTACGCCTGTTGACTCTTGGAATTTACGAACAGTTTCTTCTCCGAAACGTTCATAGAAGTCTTTTCCTGTCACAATCTGCGTAGGCACAGCACTAGCTACACAAGAAATCTTGATATTCTTGAATTGAAAAAATGCCATCTTATATGTTTCCTATTATTTATTTTAATGTTAACCCGCCATCAATCACCAAAGAATGGCCTGTTACCCATGCTGCGGCATCACTGAGTAGGTAAATCATGGCGTAGGCCACCTCCTCTGGTTCTCCAAAGCGGTGTAGCGGGTAGTTATCCATATCCTTTTGCAATTGCTCCTCGCTATATTTACCACTATATACCATAGGGGTATTAATCATGCCCGGATGTACAGCATTGCAACGTATTCCCTTAACAGCAAGATCAAGTGCGGCATTCCGCATAAAACCTGTAATAGCGGACTTGCTTGCGGAATACATCTCATGAGCCACCGTTACAGTATTGTTTCCCGAAATGGAAGATGTGAAGACAATGGAACCACCTTTGGCAATTTTCTTTTTCTTCACCAGTTGCCGGGTAAGAAGTATGGGAGCCACCGTATTTACGCCTAATACTTGTTCTATTTTATCTCGATCAATAAATGCTATAGGGACATTGATAGAAATGCCAGCATTGTTCACCAGACCATCCAAAACAGGGACCTGATCAACCAGGCTAGCAATATCCTCATCGTTTTGCATGTCTGCAACAATCCAACGGGGCTGGTTCTCGCAGTCTTCCAATTGGGAGTGCGTCTCCTTAAGCCGTTCTTCATTACGTGCCGAAATAATCACCTTAGCACCAGCCTTGGAGCATTCGATAGCAGCAGCACGTCCAATGCCAGACGACGCACCCGTTACCATAATTGTTTTACCCGCAAGTGAGAAAGGATTATAATTGTTCATATCGTCTATCTAGAGGTGTAACCGCCATCAACCACAATATTCTGACCTGTAATCCAACGTGCACCGTCAGAAAGCAGGAACATAGCTGTGTTGGCTATGTCGCTAGGCTGTCCAAGTCCCAGGGGGAAACCTGCCTTGCGATCCGCCTGCTGTTCCTCTGTGAGTGATTCCATCATGTTCTGCATCAGTGGAGTCAGAATAGTCCCTGGAGAGATGCAGTTGATGGTCATTCCTTTGGAGGCCATTTCCAATGCAAGAGTCTTCACTACCGAAACAATGGCACCCTTGGAGGCAGCATACGCAGCAACGCCTGGGCGGCCAACAATCGCAGTGATAGAAGCAATCAGGACATATTTTGCGTTCTCAGAGCGAACACCTTTCTTTGTTAAATATTTGAGTAAATTCATCGCACCAACTACATTCACCGAATAGATTCGGTCATAATCAGTGGAGGATAGTTTGTTGTAAGGAAGTGTTTTCTCTATACCTGCACAGTGGAGCATGCCATTGATAAGTCCATTATCAGCAACAATCTGCTTCACCAGCGGCTCAAGACTAACCGCATCAGTCAAGTCACAACGATACCCTCTGCAATTCACGGCTGAATTACAGAGGGATTTCGTTACTAAAAGTTGCTCCTCATTGATATCAAGCAGCACCAGATTGGCTCCCGCATTAGAGAAGTCAATAGCACACTGTCTCCCAATACCGGAAGCAGCACCTGTGATGACAATGGTTTTTCCATCAATGGAAAGAGGATTACTTACCATCATCACATCTTAGTCTTGATAATTTCATACAATTCGGCAGGAGTGTTAGCCTTGCGCATATCCTCACCACGAAGAATCACATCAAATTCTTCATCAACCATAGCAATAACACTTAGTCCGATTAGACTTGACCACTCGTCCAGGTCACGAAAGTGCTTATCAGAAGTAATCTCGCTTGTTTCGGTCTCGTCAAACTGCTCCGCGAAGAGAGCTACAAATTCTTCTAATGATTTCATAATTACAATTAAAAATTTAAATTCTTATAATATTTTAGAATACTGTTATTTTAGCAGGATTTCCCATATACAAGTTGCCATTCTTGGGCTTTGTTAATAGTACACTGCCTGCACTAAGTTTTATCTCATCTCCAATCTTTATCCGTTGCAACACTATTGATGCCACTCCAAAGAAATTAAAATCGCCGATTTTGACCTCCCCTGAAACACGTACAGCTGGCATGAATGAGTTATAGGAACCTATCTTCACATCGTGACCTATAATGACAGAATCGTTAAATACATTGAAGTCACCTATCGAAACATCACAACTCACTCGACATCCCCCCATTATTATATTACCCTTCCCTATTGAAAAGGTATCAAGATCCAGCTCTTCAAAGTTGGGATGGATGATGTTAGGATAACTGATATTAGGATTTGTAATCTTCTCTACCACATTTTTTACTGTTATAGGGTTTCCAATTGCTATGGTTATCGCTAACGCATTAGACCATGCATTTAGTTCGTCCACTCCCCCAAGAACAGGGCCAAACGACAAGATTTGTTGCCCTTTGGGTTTCCCATCATCAAAAAAACCGATAATGTTCCACTCTGGCAGTCTATTTCTTATCATGCAGGCAATTTCCTTTCCAAAGCCACCTGCTCCAAATATTGCAATATCTTTCATAATCCTATTTCTTTAATTAAATATTTCGCTTACTATAGAATAAATCTTTTCTTTATCCAGTTTCTCATCAATCAACTTCTGGTGATGCAATTTCCAGCCTTTATATTCATCCCAATGTTGCAATGTATCTTCAAAACCAGTTAACAACAATACAGTAGGCTTTCAATTTTGACGTTCAGGCTTAAAAACAGCCTTTTGGGGCAGCTTTGGACACCTGAAGCGCCAAAATCAAATTAAACTTTATTATTTAAACCGATGGTCATCGGTAACATGTTTTCGTAATCAGTTCTTCCTCGCATGATTGCCTTGAAGAATTCCTTAAAATTCTCTAGCGTTGACACGCCACACATCTTGCACGTCTCAATAAACGTATGGTAGATAACCGACACCTTAGCACCTGCATGGCTGCCAAAAGTCAGCGAGTTCTTGCGTCCCTTCGGTAGCAAGCCAGCAGAGCTGGAGCGCTTGCGCTCTACTGTCATAGGGCGAAGCGTGCGTTCTGCAACATTCACTTTCTGCTGAAGAGTCTTGTTCTGAGTGGTAAGGTCAGCCACCTGACTAGTCAGTCTGTCGATGGATTTCATCAGGTTTGTCTGAGTCTTCACATCCTGCTTATGAGTATCTCTCAGTTCCTTCACCATATCCTTCAGATCCTGGTTCTCCTGGGCCCGTTCATCCTCGCGCTTGACAAGGAAATGAATCATTGATATCAGCTGGTCTTTTCCCATAGATTTAGAATCCCTTGATCGCTCGGCTTATGGACGCTTGCCGCTCGACCTTGTCGCTTGGCTTGTCCAAGAACCGTAGGGACGCAAGAAGGGATGGCTTTCGCTCGAGCTCTGCTCGCTCATTCCGAAGGTCTTGAGAATGCTGGGATAAATCAAAAGTCAACAATGTTAAAATCTTTACTTCTATATACCATTTGTCTCATTCTTAAAACAAGCCCCGATCGGCCATGCCGCTTATTCGAACGGAGTGAGTCTTTAGAACCAAAGGTCACTGTTCCCGCAGGGAGGTAAAGTAAAGGTAGCCATTATATATTTGAATGCCTAAAAAGCAATTGAGTGCTTACTAACGAACAAAGAGCCACAGCTACCACTGAATATTCTCAAAAACAGTAGCAGGCCATGGCTCATCGATTAATCAGTTTTTGTCGGATTATAATATGCTAGCCTTAATAGTATCTACAATATACCTTACATCATCATCGCAAACATAAGGCCCTGCAGGCAGGCACATTCCCACCTTGAAGATGGCCTCACTCACACCATTCACATAAGCTGGCGCATCCTTATAGCAAGGCTGTTTATGCATTGGTTTCCATACTGGACGAGCCTCAATCTGAGCTTGGTCGAGTGCTACACGCAAGGCTTCCACATTGTCATTGGGTTGGCAATCCGTTGTAGCAGATTCTGCCATATGTATCACGCCTGCAGCACCACCAACGGCTCCCTTAACAACTGTCTTGTAGGCATTTTCTTGACCTTTTACCTTTACATCCTCATCAATGGTGATAGTACACAGCCAATAGTTCGAGTCATACTCGCCCGTTGTCGGTTGAGAGTGGACGTGAATTCCGTTAACGTCTTTCAGCAGCTCCTCATACATCTTCTGTACATGCTTATGATGCGCAATATGATCATTCGCCACCGTCATTTGCCCACGACCAATACCAGCACAGATATTACTCATACGATAGTTAAATCCTATCTTCTCATGCTGATAGTATGGATAGCTCTCACGATACTGGGTAGCATACATCATAATCTCGCGCCAATGCTCCTCATCCTCCGTAATCAGCGCACCACCACCAGATGTCGTAATCATCTTATTACCATTAAACGACAGCACGCCATACTTACCGAACGTACCCAACATCCGCCCCTTGTAGCGAGAGCCAAAACCCTCAGCCGCATCCTCCACCACAGGGATGCCATACTTATTCGCAATCTCCATGATGCGATCAGCCTTATACGGCATACCATACAGCGCCACAGGCACAATAGCCGCAGGCTTCTTCCCCGTCTTGGCAATCCGATCCTTAATCGCCTCCTCCAGCAACTCCGGGTCGATATTCCAAGTATCCGGCTCCGAATCAACCAATACAGGCGTAGCCCCCAGATACGTCACAGGATGCGTTGACGCACAGAACGTAAACGACTGCACGATCACCTCGTCCCCAGCCTTCACGCCAGCCGCCAACAGCCCTAAATGCACCGCCGCCGTCCCACTTGAAAGCGCAACGACTCTCTTCCCCATCGAATGAGCGGTCCCTGAGCTTGTCGAAGGGCCGCCCGTCGAAGGACCGTTCACAAACTCCTCCAAATCCTTTTCAAACCCATTCACATTCGGTCCCAACGGCACCACCCAGTTCGTATCAAACGCCTCCTTCACATACTTCTGTTCCATTCCGTCCTCGCTCATATGAGCCAGGCACAGATAAATCCTTTTCCTTTCAGCCATATATTATTATGTTTTTAATTTCCTTCAATTATATAAACCACATCGCTCTCTTCGCGATATAAAAAAACAGGCGAACCCGAAGGGCGAAAGCTTGAGAGCCTACTTTAATGAAATCTGAAAATCGGCGGATTCTGCGATTTTCAGCTAAGCCCCTTTATATGTAGAAAGGGGTTTGGGGAAAGTAGAATTTTCTTTGGTTCGTTTCTTTTTGAAAAGAAATGAACATAATCTCTTTATTAAAGAGTAATGGAGAGGTACCCCAGCAGGGTTCCACCCTGCAAAAATCTCTCTATGAAAAAGAGAATCAAACTTTCTGAGAAAACTTGATTCTCTTCACCCCACCATACCACAGGTACTGAATATTGCGCCACAGCGCAACGATAGGATTGACATGCTCCGCATAGCAAAGCACCCGATACTGCCACAACAGCTTCGTAAAGATGTTGGGCCGCCCCAGCTTCCTACTCTTTGCCAGACACTCTGGTAAAAGATAGCAGTCCGCCCCCTTGCTGATTTCCAGCATCAGCTCATAGGCATCCATCAGCTGACAGACACCCTTCGTATAGACCTTCCCCAGCCGCTGGCTGTCATACATCATCGTCAGGTAGTTGATCCAGCAATACCGCTGCAGCTCATCCCAACCGACGACAGGCAGACCACTCACGATACGCTTCCCGCGCCTCAGATACGCCGTATACGAAAACGCATACCGATGCTCCTCCATAAACGCCACCTGCCGCTCCAGCTTCTCCGGTTCCCACGCGTCCCCACAGTCCAGGAACGCAATCCATCGCCCATGCGCATCCTTCAGCACCGAGTTACGGTCATTCCCTGCCCCATCCTGTGCCACGCTATGATACACATGAATACGGCTGTCCTTTCCCTTCAGGTCCTGCAGCAGCCTCACCACCTCATAGCCCTGCGAGTCGTCCACGCACAGCAGTTCCCACTTCGTGTATGTCTGCGCCATCACACTCCTGACGCTCTCCTCCACGAACTGCATCCGCCCGTGCGCCAGCATAATGATAGAAACCATATCCTGAGTCATAGTAATATTAAGAGAACCATGATTAGTTATGTCCATTAAACGCCTCCATCGTCGCCTGCCCTTCCTGGTTGATACCTTCGGGCTTGATGAGTTTCTTGAAGGTGATACCGATGACTTTCAAGTCTGTCATCAGGCTCACATGATCCACATACCAGACATCCAATTTGAACTTCTCCGTCCAACTAAGACCATTGCGCCCATGACACTGCGCCCAGCCAGAGATGCCCGGGCGAACCTCATGCCTGCGAGCCTGCTCTGGCGAATAGAGAGGCAGATACTGAGGTAACAAAGGTCTTGGCCCGATCAGCGCCATGTCCCCCTTCAAGACATTGATTAGCTGTGGCAGTTCATCCAGCGATGTCTTGCGGACAATCTTTCCTACTTTGGTCAATCGCTGTTCATCAGGCAGCAGATTTCCTTCAGCATCCCTTTCATCTGTCATCGTCTTGAACTTGATGATCTTGAATATCTTCCCATGAAGCCCAGGTCGCTCCTGCAGAAACCAAGCCCCTGCCCCTTTGTTAGCGAAGTGAAGCCAAATAGCAGTCACTATCAGCAATGGCGAACTCAGCAGCACGAAAAACAATGCCACCCAGAAGTCGAAAAAACGTTTAAAGAAATGTTTATACATTGATCAATAAAACAAAATCAACACATCGGACCATATAAGGTATTCCACCTTACTAGTCTATCAATCAGGAACACACCATCCCAAGGCATTTCAAAATTGAGCATTCTACCAATTTGAGGGCATCTTGCCACTCCCCTGGCTGTTGCTTTATTCGCAAAATCAATAGCCTTATCAAGAGGTGCCTCAATACCAATGGTCTGGATATAATCCTCGATATTGTCAAGTACGTCATTGATATGTTCCACCTCATGAACCATCAATGCCCGACTATACACCGGTTTACATAGTTCACAATCCGTATCGCCTGACAACAGGATACTCCAGCTCATGTTCTCACTGCCCCATACCTTTCCTTTGAAGTCATAGACACCACGGATAGAATGGATAGCACTAATCTGTTCAGGCGAAACCGTTGGCTTGGGTATCTGCAATTCTGTCTTGGGGAATGCCTCTGCAAGAATCTCACAGAATCGCTCTGGTGATACCTCTCCCCCCTTCTCGATATAAAGATTATGAGGTGAAGCACATCCCGCCTGATCAAATACAGAAACATCAACTGATACTCTGCGCGCCAGTTTTTTAGCATCCTGTTCTGAAGCCAACGACTCCTTGGCTATCACAGCATATGAGAGTTTCGGCCCGAAAATAACCGTCTCGCAATCAATGGTTGAAGGATAACCTGCGACTGTCTCAACTGCCTCTTTACCTCCCCACGCAATACGCACTTTGGCGGCCTTTGACATCTGCTCACCAAGTTTGACAGCATGGCGTGAGAAATAAACAACGCCTACCGTCTTAGCCAGATCATCACCTTTGATAGTATAACCATCTGCTGTAGTGTATTCCAAGCCCTCAAATGCCGACATCAAAGAGGCAAACACGCCACCATCCTTGGCTGCAACCTTTATCAGGTTCGTGTTCTTCGTCAACATACATTGAACCACTGCGAACATGCCAAGAATTTGCACATTGCCTGCCATCCAATGACAACACAATCCCCTTGCATTAGCCTTCATCAGATGTTTCTCGCTATCCTGACAAGGTAGGAATGTATCTGCATATTTCAGATTTCCGCGAAGTCCGTCTATAGCCACTTGACGCAAATGGCGCTCATCGCACCACTGACTCAAGAACAGCAATCCCTTATCTTTCAGAAATCTGAACTTAGGATCAGCCAGCCAAGTCTTAGCAGCCTGTCCAATCAGACCTATAATAGCCTCAACAGGTTGTTCTCGAAGCCATTCATTCTGAGCATTCAATCCATCAATCACCAGCTTCAGTTGCACAGCACCTTCACTTTCAGGAATCTCGCCTTTGTAATACTGAATATCCAGTTGGTTATCCTCAACTTCTTCAGTATTCATCTTAGCATTAAAAGTCAGCTTAGCAGAAAGAATGTCGCCACAGCCTCGCACCTCAGCCTTCTTCATACGACCAACAATGCGGAATCGCTTGCCTGAACGTCCGCAAGGACAAGATGCAGGTTCAATCACGCCAATGTCATCTGTCAAGACCACATTGCCCGGATAACTATGAGGAACAGGTGTGATAAACTCCAGCATGCCCTCCTTACCATCAGGCAGCACCTCACGCGTCACAGGATCACGAACTATCACACGAACATAACTTGACTCGTGCTTACATCCACACGCACAATCCGGATAGTTGATACCCATCTGCTCGGTAAAACCATAGATATCAATCACATCAACAGGTTCTATACCGAAAGCCTCTGAGAGTTGCTGATTAAACAGGCTCTTCTCGACCTTTTCACTTTCCAGTTTCTTCCAACCTCCAATATGAATGATCTTTGAGCCCTTGGGTAGTTGTATCTTTTCACCTGACTTCTGGATAGTCTTCAGCACATTCTGATAAAGGATATAGGTAAAGCCGAACACGACCACAGGTTGGTCCTGAGGTAATTCACTGACAAACTGTTTGATGCCTTCTATATCAAAATAACTCACCCCATCCTTAGCTTTCAAGAAGAATCCTGTCTTGCTGGCAAACTTCAGATAACCTGTTACCGCCGCAAAGCGTGCACCAAGTAACCGTCTGTCCGCAGAACGAGGATCAATATCCATAATCAGGAAAGGCTTGCGCTCATTACCGATAAAAGCACTTATCACCTTGACCATCGCCTTTGCCTGGCGCTTGCTGGTTGTCTTATCAAGCACCACCGTACTAGGCACGCCACTAGTGGCAGAGGATTGCAAGGTCAAGGACAATTCCTCCTTGGGCACACTCCCCAATTTGAATCCCAGATCCTTAAATACACTCACAGCCACAGGTGGTATATCTTCCAGACTTTTTATCTCTTGATGGGGATCGAAACCTTTTCGCTGGCAAAACTGGCGATACATATCATTATGCTCATAATGGAAGATTAACTCCTCCTGCAGAGCTTCCATAAATAGGCTACCACTTTCAGCACTACCGTCATAGGCCGACAATGCCAACAAGTCATCAGTTTTAAACTGTTCGCTCATTATATTATTTCTTTAATTTCAATCTTTGGATTTTGCCAGAACTAGTCTTTGGTATTTCACTAATTCTCTCTATCTCAACAGGCAACTTATACACCTCCAGTTGAGATTTCAGTTGACTCATAATGTCCTCATCCGTAAGGCTCTCATCTGCCACGATAAAAGCCTTCACAACCTCACCCAGCACAATGCCAGGGTCCGGAATACCAATACAGGCACTCTCTTTAATGCCAGGAATAGTGTTAAGAATGTCTTCGACCTCCATAGGAGCAACCTTCTTGCCACCCACATTGATCATTTCCTTGATACGACTCTTAAGATAGATATTCCCATCAGCATCCATTGTAGCGCAATCACCCGTTCGGAAATAGCCATCATAGAAATCTGATGCAAACCGTTCTGGCGTTTCGTTCCAGTAGCTGCATGTCACATGTTCTCCTTTTACGCAGACTTCACCCTCTTCCCCCAATGGTAATGGTTTCCCCTCTGATGAGAAAATCTTGATTTCAGTATATGGCGATGCCTTTCCTGCAGAAAGTAGATTATCCTTATAAGCTTGGAATTCCATGAATGCACTTCTTGATGCCTCTGTCGAACCATAGTGCATACAGATACGCGTATGGGGCAATTGCTCCATCAAGAATTCTTTTTCTTCCTTGGGCATGAACGAACTGCCAATCTCGATAAACTTCAATTGATCTGCAAATTTACCGATATATTTCCCGCTCATTTTCTTGATAAAACCCCAGCTTGCTGGTACCATCGCAAACATAGTGACATTGCATCGTTTCATCTCGTTAAAGAACTTCTTTACATTGGCAAAAGTTCCCAGCATCACTACTGTTGCGCCTTTGGTGAGTGCGCACCTCATACGCCCTAAACCAAACGAATGGCTGACGGGAAGCGCTAGCAGTTCCACATCATCCGCCGAATTACCAATAAACTCATTGATATTCCGAGCTGCAGCTGCAAGATTTAAGTACGACAGAGCCACACCCTTCGGTGCCCCTGTCGTACCTGTAGTAAAGAGTATATCCGCTATCTCGCTCATCTCTGGTGCTATAAACTCTGCTTTCTCTATGCCATCAATGACCGCAGAGAAATCGATGGTCTCACGCGCCACATTGTGCAGTGTCCCCATCACGCAGACGGGTTTTGTTGATGCCTCAATATGGTTAAAGCGTGTTTGGTTCGTATCCGGATCAATAGGCACACAGATGCCACCAGCTAGATGCACACCAAAATAGACATACACAAACTCAATATTACCTGCCGCAGAGAGTATCACGCGATCTTCCTTCTGCAGATGATAGGTTTCTTGTAGTTTGTATGCAGCCCGCAAACAATAATCCCAAAGTTGACTGTAAGTTACCTCGGTTTCACCTGAGATAAGGGCAACCTTATCAGGAGTCTGCCGTACAATAGCGAATAGCTGCTCCTCTATGGATTTCATTCAACAAATGGTTTGATTAGAGTTTAGCTTCTACTGCCTTGATGATGTCATTGACATCCTCCAAGTCCATCATCTCCTCAGGTTCGAAACTAACTTCCAGTTCTTCCTCGACTTGTTGGAGTATCGTCAGATGCCCCATAGAGTCCCATGCAGGAAAGTCACCAATCGTACTCTCCAATGTAACATTTGCCACATCTGTGTCGCATACCTGTGCGACAATCTCAAATACTTTAGATTTTACGTCCATTTTATTGCAATTTTATAATTAAATCTTATTTTACACCACCATCTACACGGATAACCTGTCCGTTAATAAAGGAGGCATCTCTCGTTGCCAGGAAAAAATAGGTATTAGCAATTTCTTTAGGTGTTGCCAATCTGCTCATGGAAGAAATTTCCTCCATCGAAGCCTTAGCTTTATCTCCCATGGCATCTGCAAATGGGGTACTAGTCAGACCTGGGGCCACTGCATTCACGCGAATCTTTGATCCTGCCAATTCTTTAGAAAGAACCTTAGTAAAGAGGATCATCGAAGCCTTGGTTGCACCATATACAGCATTACCAGGATCTCCGTCTATACCTGCAATGGAAGCTGCATTCAGAATCACGCTCTCACCATCCTTGGCAATACATCCAAGTAATCCTTGCGTAATCTGAATTTGAGCGAAGTAGTTCACTTGGAATACTTTCTTGACATCCGCCATCTTCGTGAAAGGTACGATAGCCAAATGAGGCATGCCTGCATTATTAATCAACACATTGATTTTTAGCTTCAATGCCTTGATATCCTTGATTGCAACCTTAATAGCCTCTTCATCTGATAAATCAAAGAAGAAAGGATGAACATCTACCTGATAATCATTTTTCAATTCAGAGATGAAGTTATCAAAGGCTTCACTTTGGGCGATACTTGTCAGAATCAGCGTTGCACCTTCTTCAGCAAATTTCTTGGTAATCTCTTTACCAATACCACCATCTGCTCCAGTGATACAAACCACCTTATTTTCAAACTTTCCCATATCAAATCTCAATTAAAGGTAATACTTCTATCGAATCTGTCTCTACATAGACGGCAGCAAGAGACAGACCTGCGCCAAATCCGCTCATCACCATACTATGATGACCATTCCTAAGCTGATCAGCAATTCTTGTAACCATCGTCATGGGGATAGTGCCACTACTCGTGTTACCAAATTCCTCCAAACAATAAGGTGTCTGCTCTTCCGTGAATTTCAATTTCTTGCGAATCTTCTCATCGATATACTTATTAGCCTGATGAAGTAGCAAATAGTCTGTCTTTTCAGCCTCAATACCGAAATTCTCCATCATGGCCTTGATGCACTTAGGAACCTGGGACATGGTAAATGAGAACACCCCCATACCATCCATTTTAACATGGGTGTTGTTACGAATAATGCCCTCATCTTCTTTTACCATCTTCAGGTCTTCCTCAGCAACAGGCTTACGGACTCCTGAAGCATAGGCGATGATAGCGTCCTTCTGTTTGCCATCGCTCATCACATTAAAGAGCATCGGCTTAGCTTTTGGATCAAACTCCAATGCAGTTGCAGTACCAGCATCCCCGTGAATTGGCCACAATGTCTTATCCAATGGCGACATAATCTTGGAAGGTGTATCACCAACCAGCATCAAAGCTCGCTTCATGCAACCAAGCGATAGCAGCGATCCAATCACAGACAAGCCAATGCAGTAACCAGAGCATGCCATTGGCACATCTATGGTATAGCATGATTTTGGCAGATCAAGCCGTCCTTGAATGACAGTTGCTGTGTTCGGCTCAATATAATCCCGAGAGACAGATAGATAAATAAGCGCATCGATGGAATCCTTTTCCCATCCTATTTTTTCAATCAGCTGCTTTGCGGCCTCATAGCAATAGTCTGAGCAGACCATACCTTCAGGAGCCAAACGACTCTCAATGATACCTGTTTGGGCAATAGTTCTCTCGGCTTCTGCCTGATCAGCAAAGCACTCCAAATCCTTGACTATTTTCTTTTCTTTAGGTACAGCTGCTGCTATACCTACTATCTTTACATTTGGTATTGATAAAAATGCCATTATTCCAAATTTTAAAGTGAATACCCTCCATCTATCTTAAGTGCCGTTCCTGTTATCCAAGCAGCAGCATCTGAAAGCAAATAGATAATGGCATATGCTATTTCAATAGGTTTGCCATGTCTTTTCAATGGATAGCGCAATAAATCTGCCTGCATCTGCTCCTCACCCACATTCGAATAATCATTGATGGGCGTATCAACCATGCCAGGGTTGACACTATTGACTCGAATACCCTTTTCTGCTAGTTCTTTGGCAGCATTCTTCATAAAGCCATCAATAGCGCTCTTCGAAACAGAATAGAGGGTATTTCCTATATCAACTGAACAAACACCAGAAATAGAAGAGGTCAAAACCACGGAAGAACCTTTTTGCAACTTTTTCTTCTTCAATAGCATCTTTGTCAACATAATCGGAGCGATGGTATTCACATCCAATATATTCTGCAAAGCACTTTGCTTGATGAAATTAATAGGAGTCTTACTGCCTATACCTGCATTGTTGACCAAACCATCAAGCAGAGGAACCTCTTCAACAAGACGTTTCAGATCATCTTCATTAGTCAATTCGGCAATAATCTGCTGATGGCCATCACCCTCTAACTTCTGAAAGGTTTCTTGAAGGCGCTCTGCATTTCGACCTGTGATAACGACCTTGGCCCCCATCTTGGAACAGGCAATAGCTGTCGCTTTTCCTATTCCAGAAGAAGCACCCGTAATGAGAATAGTCTTGTTCTCTAAAGAATATGGGTTAAATGCCATAAAATCTACTCCGCTGCGTTAACAATATCAATCAGATCCTGAACAGTGTTAGCATTACGCATCTGCTCTGCAGTCAACTGCACATCATACTCATCATCAATCATTGACATAGTTGATAATGCGATTAGTGATGACCACTCATCTAAGTCACGAAACTTTGTTTCTGCAGTTATTAAACTAGCATCTGTATCATCAAACAGATCTGCAAAATTCTGAATAAAATCTTTAATATCCATATTATTATCGTTGTTGAATTATATTACCATCTTTTTGGCTGGATTACCAATGTATAGCAAGCCATCTTTCGCATTTTTCATTAACAAACTATTGGCGCCCAATCTCACTTGGTTCCCAATCTTTAAATACTGAAGAATGGTTGACTTAACACCAAGCATATTTTCATCTCCAATCTGAACGCCACCAGAAATGTTGACGTTCGGCATGATTACATTGTAGTTTCCTATGCGAGAATCATGTCCTATGCCATCCCCTACGTTATATAGGTTAAAATCGCCCATCTCTACATTGCAGCTTACAAAACTCTTTGCACATATCACATTACCCTTTCCCATTTTCACATTATCAGGATCCAAGAAATCAACCGTTGGATCTATAATATTGGGAAATGTTATCTTTGAATTAGTTATATTAGAAACAATATTATGAAGTACTATAGGGCTTCCTATAGTAATGACCAATGCCAATTCTTTATCCCAAGCATTCAGCTTGTCTTTTCCGCCTATTATTTTACCATATTCGTTCTTTGTTCCCCATATTAGCTCATCATCATCAAAGAATCCAATAAAATTCCAACTATCGGGATGCTGTTTGTTGATTCTATTAATTAAGCAAGCTACCTCTCGCCCAAAACCTCCTGCTCCAAATATTGCTATATCCTTCATGACTAATACTTTTCAATAATAAACACAACCAAGTAAAAAAGTCTGTCACCTTCTGTCAAAGACTACCTTTTCAAAGAATGATACGAATCTTTTGCCTAGTATTTCTCTATCAAACACTTTCTCTGCTAATGCTCTGGCATTTTTAGAAAAAACTGCGAGTAATTCATTATCAACCATCTCAATTAGTGCATCGGCAAAAGCCTGAGCATTATCTGGTTCAACAACCACACCACAATTATTCTCCTTAATCATTCCGGCTAGCCAACCAGGATAGTTATTGATAATAGGCAGCCCAGATGCAATATAATCAAAGAATTTATTCGGTGATGTTCCATAATAAAAAGCAGGCACATTCTTTAATACCATCAAGCCAACAGTAGCGGAAGCAACGATTTTTGCCAAATGTGTTTTTGGTATAGGATCATAGAAAAGACAATTATCAATACTTTCTGTTTTAACCCTTTCCTGCAAGTGCTGTTTCATTTTACCTTTACCAATAAAAGCAATCTTGATATCCTTACGACCTCTATCTTTAACAATCTTGGCCATATCAAGGATAGCATCCAACCCATTTGCTATTCCATGAGCACCAGTAAAGATTGCCACTTTATCATTGGGCTCAATACCCTCCAACTGTAGTGGTTCACGCAATGATGGTTTGAATATATCTAAATCACAACCATTGGGCACCATTTCTATTGGTTTATTCTTCTGGCTTCGTTTCCTAATACCCTCACAAATACCGGGTGAGAGGCCAATACAACCATCTGCAAGATGATAACTTAACCATTCCAAAAGGCTCATACAACCAATCCAGAAAGGATTCGTCATACCTAATGCCTTTGGTAATTCTGGCCAAAGATCACGCACCTCGAAAATAAACTTTTTCTTTCTACGGAAGAGTTTCATGACGATGCCAGGAATGCCTGCGGTCAAAGGAGTGGAAGTGGCGAAAAGTACATCATAGTCCTCCTTCATAGCAAACTTGGTACTCTGCCAAGCAAAACTACAAAAAGATTTAGCCCGTGCAACCAGTCCCATATTATTAGAATAAGGTACAGAAATCTGAATAACATCAATACCATCTACCATTCCTCTACAGATATTTTGATTATGCGTAGGTGATAAATCAATTTTAGCATTACCCTCCAAACCGCATACCATCGTCACTTGATGTCCATGATCTATCAACTGCCTGGCCATTTCATATGAGCGCGTACCACCAGCTTGTGTTGGTAATGTAAAATATTGATGTAAATATAATACTTTCATAATTACAATTCAATCTTCGTTACTATATGATTTTGTTTTGTTTGATATTCTATTTGAGAAACAACTCTCTTTACGCCATAATAATCAGAATTCCAACCTTTTTTTTCTTTTTTTAATCCATCAGATTGGAACTTCAATTGCTTATCAGAATGCCATAATTGCCGCATAACAACCCATTCTGGGGCATTTTCTATGGTATCCGTAATGGTCCACTCCGGGCTTCCTTTCATTTTCTTAATTTTACGATGAAGGAAGATCCCGTCGCCAATCTGCTTGAATGCATTTACTTTTCCCTCAAATACATAAGCAAGGGATTCTTCATTTATCCTTGCTGATACTAATTTTGGTGGGTAGAACCAAATGAATCGCATTCCTTTCTGCATTTGATCATAGTCACCAAGCATAACCGTGTTGTGAGATTCCGTGCCTGCAAAATAGCGAACTGTATCTTCATCAGTGTTATACATATAGGACCCACCATCAAATAGAATATTTTCACCTTTGTACCAGATATCCATATGTAACTGGTCTGTACTGCCATTCTTCTTAAAAAGTCCGCAGCGAAAGAAGGTCAATGTTTCTTTTTCCCTTATCAAATAGTAACCACTTCTTTCAAACTTTACTATACCATATTGCTTCTCGATTATTGGATAAACTCTTCTATTAGAAGGTACTTTTGTTCCTATCCACAGTGCATCTTCCCACCAATCTTCATATAGAGGTTGGCCAGTTAGTAAACCATGCAAAGCGTCCAACTGTGGTCTATAGTCCCTGTAATCAGTATCTGAAAGTGGGAAAAACAGTGCACCATCATTAGCACCATAATTAGGCAACCATCCATTTGAAGGCTCTTGACACTGATAGAGGAAATTTACGGACTTATATGCCTTTTCATATACAAAGTCGCTAAACTTTTCTCCATGTTTATCAGACAATGCTATCGCGTATGTCAATAGTTGGATCACTACCCGATGATAGTTCATCGAATCCTGTATGAAAGTACCATCTTCTTCTATCTGATAATCAACCTCCTGCTCAAGCCATTTCTTTCCATTTTTCTTCCACTTATCAGCCTCCTTCATCATCGGAAACATCAATCCCATCAGATAAAGTGTCAATGTCTCTGTTATCGCATGGTTATTACGCACTGCTATACGCGAGAAATTAATATTCTTCATCACATGGTCAGTCTGCCAGTAGATAGATGTTATGATTTTGTTCCACCTATCTTCTGTCAAAGCCACGCTCTTCCTATAGAAATTAAGGACAAACAGCCAGTTAAGAATGCGAATACTTGTTTCCTGGCTACACTTATAATTGGGTCCACAATTCAAGGGATTCTTTTCAATCCAATCAAGAATCTGGCTTATTGCGAAGTCTGAATGGTCTTCATCAAAATGGTAGTCGTAGCGACACACCGTCAGCATCCATGAAAACCGCGATTTCTCCCAGACGAACTTAATGTCTCCCGCTTCTTCTGAATAGTCGTTCACTTTTGTCCAATGTTGGCAAGTGTCATAATGATAACCAGTCTCTGGATTTGTCACCCAATCATAGTCCAATCCCAATGGCTTCCACGTTTTACTGAAGAACAGCACATCTCCTTTTAGGAGATGATCCATCTTCTCTTTCAATTCACGTGACCTACACTTGCCCACATTAAGATTGTCTCTGCCTTCAAAGTACCAGCCACACCCTTTCTCTCGCCACTCTGCAAGCGAGGGTATATTCACAGGTTTCAGGCTCGTCGGATATTTCCAAACCAGTAGCCCGCTCCTCCGCTCAAACTCATATTTCGAACGGAAAAGGAGATATCGAGGAGTCTTGCTCTTAATTACATTAATGATATTACTCACAATGCTTATAATCTAATTCATAATACTTCTCCATTCTGTTCTCCTTGAGGATTCGAAAAGGATTCCCTGCAACTGTACAATTGTCAGGTACAGATTTATTAACCACCGAATTGGCTCCAATAATCACATTGTTACCAATGGTAATCTCCCCAAAGACCTTGCTTCCTGCGCCAATATAGACGTCATCTCCAATCACAGGCACCTTGCTATCGCCAAAGTTTCTTCCAATTGTTACACCCTGCGACACCAGACAGTTCTTTCCTATCACGGAGTGGCTGTGAATCACGGTTCCTGCTCCCCAATAGCCAAGTCTGGTTCCCTTTCCAATAATGGCACTACCGGGGATCCAGACAGCATGAAGCAGACGATTTGTCCAGTCAACAAATTTCGAAATACGCCTCAACTTGTGCTTATACAGGTAATGGCTGAACCTATAATAATAAACAGGTAAATCATTTTTCATGACTTGACATATTTAAGACAGTCAGAGAATACATTCATATAATGCTCAAAAGAGTACGGCCCAGTAATACGTTTGAACGATTCTTCACCCATTCTAGTAACCTCATCAGGGTTCTGATATAAATACAGAAGCTTTTCGATAAGGAATTCTTTGGACATCAGGTCTGTTACAAACCCATTTACCCCGTTCTCAATCAAATCTAACTCGGTTCCATCAGCTCTTCCGGCGATAATCGGGAGCGAACTGACCATACCATCAACAATCGCCAGCCCGCCAAGTCCAGGAAGAATTAGGATTGTAAATCGCTTTAACAACACATTAAGACCATCTACTACTCTGCCATGGAATACAACATGCTGATTTACATCGCTATTCAAGGCGTACTCTTTCAGTGCATTTAGATAGGCACCATCTCCAATAATGTGTAGTTTTATATCTTCGACGATATTCGATAATTTAGAAACAACATCTACCAATAATTCAAGTCGTTTGGACTGAGCAATAGCTCCTACAAAGGCTATGTTAAACCCCTTATCTTTCTCAACAGGTTCATTTTCCTTTATTGCTTCTAACTTTGCCTGGGTATCTATAACATTAACTGCCTTGAAAATTCTTTCGGGCTTTACGCCAACACCTCTGAAATACCCCTCTGCCTGAGAGGAATAAGCAAAAACTGCATCGCTATGTCGTTCCATAAAACGAACCCATTTATGCACGATACCGCTTACCCCTGTCGAAGTTCTTCCTACTAACGCACCAAGTGACCACCAAATCAGTTTCTTTGCAAACAACTTACAATAGAAGAAAGCTGTTGTAGCGGTTAAAACACTTGATGCCCCCTCCGTCAAGATAACATCTGGATTATGTTTTATTAATCTAAGGAACAGAAACGGATGATACGATAGGCTCATACTGCCGTTATTGGTCCGACCCTTCATACGAAGGGTCTTAATCTGCTTATGCGAGAAAGACACGGGGCCTTCATAATTCTTCAACTTAGAATTAGGTGCATTTGTTCCATGCCATAGCTCAAAACTCACGTCTGGCAGTTTTGCCATCGCCTCATACGTTCCAACTCGGTATTGAAACATCACTTGATACAAACAGAGTAACTTCATTTCTTGCTCATCTTGTTTTTAATAAAACCAATAATAGCGTTAGCCCTACACTCCATAGTTAAACTTTCCGCCCTCTTTAGTGCCCCTTCAGAAAGAGCATCTCTTTTTTTTTCATCATCCCTTAGCGTTTTAATCGCTTGAGCAATCTCCACGATATTAGTAGGATCAACTAGGATACTATTACTCTCATCAAGAACGTCCCAATTGAATGAAAGATTACTACTAATTATTGGCAACCCACAAGCCATAGCCTCAACCACTGCATTGCAACACCCCTCTGCCATCGTAGGAAGGACAAAGCAATCGGCCGCATTAAGATACACTGGAACATCTTCATGAGGCAAATACCCCATAAAAAGAATACCTTTACAATTCGGAGCTTGATTTCCTTTCCCTATGAAGATACTATTTACGTTTTCAAGCATATCAATTGCCGCGGACACACGCTTTGAACCTTTCCGCTCGTTAAACCATCCCACAAAAGCAACGATGAAAACATCAGGCGGCAATCCTAACTTTTTGCGACATAATATTTTATCCCCCTTCTTAAACTGGTTCGTATTCACGGCATTAGGGAAGATACCACATTTATCTGCAGTCGTTAGACCTAATTTGATACTTTCGTCACGATTCTTACTTGACACACAGATTACACCTTTAACATAACTCCGTAATTGATAAATATCCGTGGGGGCTGAGAACATCCTTTTAATATCACTCTCACCCGTTGCAACAAATAAGGGTATTCCCCTTGTTCTAGCGTATTGAAATCCATCATACCCTGAACTCCAAAAATGGCTATATACAACGTCTATTCTATTAGGCAATTGTTTTAGTGCCTTTCTTAGAGCATATTGTTTCGACGCAAAAGCCACTCTCTGGAGTATTTTCACGCCAGAGAAACTTAGATATTTAGGACGGTAGACTGTCACTAATCCCTTATTGACCTGATAATGTTCCTTATAAGGTATTAATTTCCTATAGTGCAAAACATTATATGGGGCAACAACGTGACATTCGTTTCCTGCTTTAGCAAACGAATCTATCAATTGCTTTACAAACGAGTAATGAGATGTATCATGTTTCCCGGGAAAAGCAGGGGTAAAAACACAAAAAATCATGTAAAGTACCTAATTTATATAAAAAAGAAAAACATTAACACCTAACTACTCTTTCTTCTTCTGAATCACTTAGTCCTCCGTACAATGATAAACCTAGAGTGCAAGCCATATATATAGTTATACCAGAAACTGACATTGAAAAAAAAGATTTCAACAATGTCATAACAAACAAAAGCAATAATGCGTCTCTTGATTTCCTAGGTATCTTTTTATCTTTAATCGACTTATAAAACATTAACCAATAAAAGACATAACAAATAATACCGATTATTCCTTGATCAATCATCGCTTCAATCCAATCATTATGTGCATGATTAGTCCCTACTTTAATTGTACCTTCTGCACCAATCCCAAATACTTTTTGGAGGGCATCAAAACTATACAAGTAGATGTTTACAAAATTTGAATATATCTCATCTCTTCCACTTGAATCTCCCTCTAATGTTTCTTCAATTCTATGATTGAAATAATCATTTTGAAACAACGTGTCGTTTAGATAGTTAAGTGTAAAAGCCCCCACAATTGCTATTCCTGCACAATAACGAACTAACTGAGAGCGAGGTAATGAACGAAATTGTTGAAAGGTATATATTAAGATTACTATTGCTGCGATAATAATAGCACCACGTTTCATCCCCATTAAAACGAAGACAAAACATATAACAATTCCTATTAACTGAGTCCACCACTTTTTAAACACACACATGCAAGGAACTAAAGATAGAACTATATATCCGGCATTGTTTGTAATATCTTCTCTGCCTGAAGTTAACGCCTCAATTGTTTCTCTTTGTTCTCTAAAAAATTGGGCAATCGCCACAACAATAAAAACAGGAACCCAGCACCGTAAGGTATTTCGTTTTAATAATCCTTTTCTACTAAAATAATAACATGAAAATACAGGAAGCAAAGAAGACAAATATCTCTTTAAGTAATTTATAGTTGGTGGTTGCGCATGCAACCCGTTAGTATATTGCCCATCTGATATAATTAATATTACTCCATAAAATATGAAAAGAAACACTAAACACTCTAATCCCCGAAAATAACTGGGCTTAAATTTCCATTTAAAAACAGATATTAAATGAAAAGAGGAAAAGAATAAGATTAAAAAAAACAGAATAACAGATATAGCACTCCCAACCCCATAAATGGTTCCTTGCAACAGATATAAGCACCAACAAAAAATATATAGGTTGCATTGGTTAAATAGAATTCTTATCCATTTCATCTTTCTTTCCTATATTTTATAACTACGTCACCATAGATTTTTTTTATAGCACTCATTTCAAGGATAACAGGGTTATTTTTCAGCCTGATTTGGTTTACAGATTGTGAAAGGGTAATAACATCCTCTTCATATTTTTCAGATTGAGGATTATTGAGTCCGAGCTCTTTTAATAAAACCCTCATGAAAACAATACTATCATCTATTATTTGATACCCTAGTGTATTTGCGATCTCCTCAAAAATATGATTCAAATAGGCCATCCCTCTCTTATCAATACATTTTTCCATATTCTCTATCATATATTGCCATACTTCTGGTAAACAAACTGCAACAGCATGCCCATGGGGTAACTGATAGATTGATGTGATTTTATAGCTCATTGCATGTGGCGCTGTAGTCTCGGTAATATTGATAGCACGTCCACCAAAGTTAGCTGCAAGCATAATCTGTGCAGCCGCCTCATCATCATTATCAAAAATGTACTTACGCCAGTTGGCCATAATGAGTTCAACCGTTTTGCGGCTATACCCATAACTCTCTTCAGTTGAGTTGACACTCCACCAAGACTCAATACCTTGGCAAAGCGCATCCATCATGGTGCATTTCTTCTGATAGAGCGGCAAGGTTTTCAACACAGAAGGTTCCAGTACTGCATAATCAGGCAAAACACCATCATTGGTTACTGTCTGCTTTGCACCCTCATAATACATCACAGCATTATGAGTGGACTCAGAGCCGGTACCAGCCGTTGTAGGAATGGCAATAAACGGAAGCTTAGCACCATCACAAACCACACGAGTGCTCACCAGCGGAGGAATAATAGCAGCATTCCCCTCTTTTGCCAGCACAGCCAGTTTAATACACTTGGCCACATCAATGGCACTGCCGCCTCCAACTGCAAGAATTGTATCACAGTTGGAGGTTTTCAGCAGTTCTATTCCATTGCAGACCTGTTCATAAAGTGGATTAGGCGTAAAGTCAGAAAACATCACTCTCTCCTTCACTGGCAATACCTCAATCGCATCCTTGATGTTCAAAAATGGATAAGAGGAATCTACTACCAGGAACAACTTCTCGCAATCAACTTCCTTCAGTATTGCTGGCAGTTGAGCTATTCCGTTTATTATCTTTTGCATTACTTGAAACTTGAATCTTGATACTTGGAACTACTTTCGTAGAAAGTCCATAAGTGCTTCTTTATTCTGTATAGGAGTTGTAGTTGGACGGCCAAGATCCTTGCGGTTACCCTTCCGTACCTTAATTTCTATTAGAGAAAGGTCATTGCTCTTTTTGACCTCATTAAGTACATCCATCAAATCTTCTTTAGTGCTAACGCTGTAAGTATGAGGATATCCTACAGCGCGAGCCACACGTGGTAAATCTATCTTCATACCAACAGTAGGCTGACCGCCAACGGAATCATGGGCACCATTATTAAACACCACATGAACATAATTCTTTGGAGCCTTGTTAGCCACAATAGCCATACTACCCATGTGCATAATGGCAGCACCATCACCATCAAAACACCATACCTTGCGGTCGGTCTTTGCCATTGCAATACCCAGTGCAATCTGAGAAGCGTGACCCATAGAACCTACAGTCAAGAAGTCTCTTTCGTGTCCTTGGTTCATTGCTCCACGGTACTCAAAGAGTTCACGGCTAATCATACCAGTGGTAGAAACAATGCAATCCTTCTCACCAAGAGCAGCGGCAACGATCTGGATAGCTTCTTCACGGGACATCGTAAGGTTGTTCACTTCTACGTTCTGAAGCTTGTAATCCTCAAAAGTATCCTTTTCAATTACCAGGGCGAAGACTTCTTTATTAACAAGAGCTTTGGCAGCCTTGTCAATTTGTTTGGCAGCTTTGTCTTCTTCTTTGCTGAGAACCTCATAGTTCACGCCCATCACATTCAGCAGACCAGTTGTAACTTTGCCTTGTTTTACGTGCTGGGGTTCATCGTGAACACCAGGGCGGCCTCTCCACCCAATCAAGAGTAATACTGGAATGTTATATACTTCCTGGTCAGTGAGAGATGCCAGCGGGTTAATGATATTACCCTCTCCACTGTTCTGCATATACACACAAGCAGGCTGGCCAGTTGCAAGATAGTGACCGGCAGCAAGTCCTACGGCAGCACCCTCGTTGGCTGCTATGATGTTGTGCTCTGCATCAAAATGGTCGGTGATGTAAGCACAGATGTTCTTCAGCAGACTGTCAGGTACACCGGCAAAGCAGTCAATACCCTTCTCTCTTAATGCTTCTATAAAAAACTCAGGTCTAATCATTTCTCAAATTGAAATTTGAAAGTTGAAAATTGAAAACTATTCCTCTGGGATGAGAGTAATAATCTCTTTAATACTCATGCACTTGTCATCGCACTCCTTAGCACGGTGGTTCTCAAGGATGGTTCGTGCTGCATCCTGCATAGCCGGGAAGCCGGTACGGGTGAGTTGATTGGCATAGATAACCACATTCACTCCCCTATCCTTGAACTCCTGTTCAGTCACAGTGTTGAAACTGGTGGGAACAACCACAACAGGAGTGGTGCTGTTTTTCTCACGGAACTTAGCCACAAACTCAAAGATTTCAGCAGGATCCTTCTTACGGCTGTGAATCATGATAGCATCGGCACCGGCCTCACTGAAGGCGAAAGCACGCTCCAGTGCATCTTCCATTCCCTGCTCCAGAATCAATGACTCAATGCGGGCACAAATCATGAACTCCTTGGTCTTCTGAGCTTTCTTTCCGGCACGAATCTTCTCGCAGAAATCAGGAATAGAAGCCTGAGTCTGCTTCACCTCAGTACCAAAGAGGCTATTCTTCTTCAGACCGGTTTTGTCCTCAATGATGACCATGCTTACGCCCATACGCTCCAAAGAACGGACGGTATAAACAAAGTGTTCCGTCAAGCCACCCGTATCACCATCAAAGATGATGGGTTTGGTGGTAACCTCCATGATATCATCAATAGTACGGAAGCGGCTGGTCATATCCACCAGCTCAATGTCAGGTTTACCCTTGGCGGTAGAGTCGCAAAGTGAACTTACCCACATAGCATCAAACTGATAGGTCTTACCATCCTGGAGCACCTTGGTATTCTCCACAATCAGCCCCGTGATACCGCTATGAGCCTCCATGGCAGTTACAAGTCCTTTCATATTGATGAGTTTGCGCAGGCGGCCACGGCGGACATCCGGCATACTGGCTTCTGCACGGTGGTTGGCATCCAGCTCCTTGTACATAGGATTGTTGCTATAAGGATACTCCACCAGTTTGCCTCCATATTCTGCAAGTACTTCGCATACCTCCTGACGGATGGGCTTCTGGAAGCCCTCACACCAGTCATTGCCGTGTACTACATAGTCTGGACGGATAGCCTCAAGGTTCTCTTTATAAGAGAGTGTATTCTGCTCAACTACACGCTCAACCCCAGCTAGATTTTCAAACAAGGTTTTGCGTTCCTCATAAGGAATCAGCGGATAGCGTTTGAAACTGGAGATAGCTTCATCAGAGAGAACACCAACAATCAAGCGGCCGAGGCGTCGAGCTTTGTTGATGATGGCCATGTGACCGCTGTGGATGTACTCCGTGCTGAAGCACATATAAACGGTACGCTCGTTGATTTCAGCTACTTTCTTGCTGACGACCTCCAGATCTTCTGGAGTATCAATCTCTGCACAGAGCATATTCTTTACATCGCAGGGATAGATCTTGCACTGATCAGATACCTCATTGAATGCATTCTCGGCATACACCTTACGGTTGTCGCTTTCGCAGAACTTCTCAATGTTTGCAAGCCATACCAGCCAATCCTCTTTCTTTATCTTATAGAGGGGCTGTGCGGCCATGGCACCGTCAAAGTAATCGCCTCTGGCGCTTCGCTCGTCGAAGAACTCAATGCCCACCTTCTCGATGCGGCCATCTTTGATCACTGCTTTGAAGTCCTTCTCCGGAAGAGGAAGTGTACTGCTCACAGCCATGCAGCTGTTCTCATTGTCAATCACGGCCTCCATCACACGGCTCTCGAACACCAAGTCACCATGCATCAGGATGATGTCATCGTCCTTCAACTGCTCTTTGGCACAATATATGCTATAGATGTAGTTGGTTTTGTCGTAGAGCGGGTTGTTTACGAAGGAAAACTTAAGAGGCAAATGCAAGGCTTCACAATAGTCCACTAGGACTTTGTCGTAATAGCCCGTGGTCATTATTACTTCTTCAACGCCAAAACTCACCAGCTGTCGCAGTTGGCGACTAAGAATCGTATTCTTGTACGAGATCTCCGTCATGCATTTAGGGTGTTCACTCGTAATCACACCCATGCGTTGGCCTAAGCCACTGTTTAATATCAGAGCTTTCATTTTCTTTGTATTTATAATGTATTATCCGTTTTATTTCTTAATTATTTTATTTATCATCCCCTTAGTATGATTTTTTACCATTGGATATAAGTCATTTGCATATCGCTCCCCGATGATTTTCGGGCATAGCATGAACAAGACTACAGTAATAACTGAGAAAACAACCAACAATAATATATTGCCCGTTACCGATTGAGGTATTACAATATTGGCAATAACAATGATAGGCACAAATATTATCAGGAACCTACTGGACAACAAAATAGTTTTCAAGATATCCTTTAATGGCATGGAAATCAATGCACCTGCATAAACAACCTTAATGAATTTCACCAAACACTCCATCAATACCACACCAACACTAACTCCTATCAATCCCCATCTTGAGCCGATTACCACGCCTATTGTTTTAGTGACGAATTCCATGATACGAAAATAAAACTGTATTTTTGTCCTGCCAAGGCTTCTCAAGTAACAATCTGCAATACGCCCATCGGAATTGAAAACAAACAATATGGAGAAAATTGCAAATATTGGGGTCAGATGCAGCCACTCGTCTCCAAAGAATATTCTCATTATCAACTGACTGTTTACGGAAAAAGCCAGAGTCATAAGCAGGGCGAACACATTCAATGTATATAGCGATTTCGTATAGGCCTTCCTCATGGCCTTGTCGTCGTTTTGTATCGAAGACAAAATTGGGAATAGTGCTGTGTCGAATATACCGTTGATTTTTGTTGAAAATGTGTGAACAAAGTCTTTGGGTCTGGTATATTCGCCTAATATCGCGATTGACATCAGACGCGGCATTAACAGTTTGTCAACTTGCTTTGATAAATCGCTAAAAAACCTGCTGGCCATCAACCATCCACTAAATTTGAAAATATCACGAAAAGTCTCCTTGTCAATCAATAGCTTATAATGTGACCTGGACAAAAAGAAATATATCACGAATGATAATGCAGACCCCAATATCGCCTTTGCTATGATTGCGTAATAGCCCATTCCATACAATGCCAATACTACAGCCACAACAGTGGTTATGGTAAGCGATATGAGTTGCACAAAACCTATAGTAAAAAACTTTAATTGCTTATGTAATATACTACGAAAAATAGAAGAGACACAATTAAGCAGCAAGGTAACGGACAGCAACATTATGGGCAATCGCATTTCCCTGTCTATCATACTTTCTGGTAGCAGGAATGCGGCAATCAATAGTACCAACATACTACCAATGCCAAATAAAAGACTTAACGTAAAGGCATTATTAATATATCTGGGTGTGGTGTCTTTTCTTTGAACAATTGCTGACCCTATTCCAGTTTCTGACAACGATGAAAACACCATTACAATAGCGTTCACAGCTGCATAGAAACCAAAATCTTCTTTCGACAAAATACGAGACATAATGGAAAAGGACACCATCTCCATTAAGCCCAGCAATATAGTCACAACCGTTTGCGATGAGATACCTTTTAACGCTTTGCTCGTATTACTTGCCATCTGTTCTTTTTACTTTTCAACATGGTTGTTTTCCAAAAAATGGCGCATCTCATCCACTGATGATTTCTTAAAGCCACCATCGTCACGAATAGTCACCCAGTCTGAAACTGGGGTATGCCAATCTCCATAACGGTATGTAAGATAGTCATCGCAATCTTTCAGCACATTCAGGCCATAATGACTCTCACGTTCAACACCTCTTATCAATTTTCGGGGTATTACCCATTTATAAATGTTTTCATCCTTCACGTCGTGATTCGGACTGACGGGACGACCAAAATATTCAAAAACATCTCGGTATAGATAAATAAAGCATCTTTCAAAAAATCCGGTCATTCCTCCTTTCATTTCGGTAATCATCGCTCCAGAACGAAGCCTTCTTTTCAGTCCACCTATTTTTGTAAGATATTTCTCATGTTTCTTTACGTTGGGACATAAATAATCCTCGCCTGACAACTTGAACATATGCAAGTCGAAGGCAAAGGGAATCTTATTTCCCTTTTTGGGGACAAGACAGTATTTGTACGTGATTCCGAACAATTGCATCCGTGCTACTACAAGCCCTTCTTTCTTCAATTTACTTACACACTCCTCCATCATTGGGCTTTGATGATTCTCTATAAGTACGCTGATATCAATCCCTACATCCGAAGAAAGGAATTTACCATCACGTATAACCCCTAAAAGAGAACCACTGTCCAAAAACCATTTGTTTGGAAAATACTCATCTAAAATCTCTGCGATTTTGCTATACATAAAAATCTGATTAAAAAATTAACGATCAATAATTACTGCGGATTTGATAAAATCACGAATACGTCTTACTCCTTCAGTGATTCTTTCTTCATTGAGGGAAAATGCCAATCTTATATATCTGTCAAAAGCATCACCAAAGGCAATTCCTGGAATTACGGCCATATGTTCTTTCTCCAATAGTTCAAAGCAAAAGGACTTGGAGTCCATACCAGCTTTGCTGATGTCAATAAAGGCATAGAAGGTTCCCTGCGGGGCGTGATAGCTTATCTTTTCAATCTTGTTCAATTCTCTAATAAGGGTTTCACGACGCTTGGTGAACACATCATTAATTCCAACAGCGTATTTGTCCGTATTCGTAATGACTTCAATAGCCGCATATTGGTTTGGTGTTGCCACGCAGGCGGCAATGATCTGCTGAAGCCTGACTATTTCCTTGATGAAAGTCTGATTCCCTACTACATAGCCCACACGCCAACCCGTCATCGCAAACTGCTTGCTGAAGCTGTTAATGATAATAACATCTTCTTTCCTGCAATAATTGGTTATGGCCGGGAATTTATCCTCAAAAACCAATGAACGGTAAGCTTCATCATCAAAAATCAGGATATGGTTTGCACACGCCATCTGCCAACACCTCCTGAAAACTATCTTTATAAATATATCCAGAGGGGTTATTCGGTGGATTAACTACAATTACCTTGGTCTTATCAGTAATGGCCTTATATAATACTTCAAAGTCTGGTTCAAACCCCTCTTTAAAAGTATCAATGATAACAGGTTTTCCACCCAGGAGTTTTACGATGTTCTCATAATGAACCAAGTAAGGAGCCAGTATTATTACTTCGTCGCCCGAGTTGATGCACGCCATAAAAACAAGATAAACGGCTTCGGTGGCACTAACAGTAATAGCCACATTGTTCGCATCATAAACGATTCCACTTTCTTTTGAAACTTGCTTAGCAATAGCCTCTCTCAACGCAGAAAGTCCTGAATTAGGGGCATAGCGGGTATGACCAGCTTTGGTTGCATTGATCGCAGCTTCACAAATAGGCAGTGGTGTAGGAATAACCGGGTCACCAAGGGTAAAATCCACCACATCATCATACTGCTTGGCCATCATAAAGAGCTGACGGCTAAGCGTAGGTGAAATAACACGGGTGAGTGCTGACAGTTCCTTTTATTTTTGATATTCCTTAAGCTTGTCGTACATGGCTGCTGGGAGAATCTCCTCTTCAAGATACTTTTTCTTGCATACAGTATCGAACGTGGACATCTTGAGAGTATCAACACAATAGAACCAAATATCCTCTTGGAGTTCAATAAAGTTGAGTTTCTTGATAAGATCTGCATTGATTTTATCTTTTGGTATCATAACCACGCCACTATCATCGCAGACCATAATGGAACCATCATATTTCTCCTTTAGTTCCTTGTACAATTTGTCATCAATTGCAGGACCATTAATCTTATTAACGCATCCAATAGGACTCACATCTTGAAGCCAGATCGGGTATTTCTCTTTTATCAAAGTATGTGCGTCACGCATTTTGCCATTAATCACAATAGCTTTTGCGCGCTTGTAAAGCAAAATATACTTGCTCACAAGGTCACCAAAAACAGAACGGTTACAGTTGACATTATAGATAAACAGTATCTTACCCTTGATGTCATCTGATTCAGCTAATTGTTGATGAACCTCGTAATTACTATTGTTAATAGCATAAATGAATTTGACCTCACCTGCTTTAAACATACCTTGATTAAGCGGATGCACTCCTTCAATCTGACCGGTTTTACCTAACACGTCACCAACTTCAGTGGTGGAGATTCTATTAGCCTCTATCAGTTTTAGCGCCTCTTCTAAATAATTCATATAAATTAGTTTTATAAAGTGTTACTTTCAAATCTTTGGCAACTCAATCATATCACCCAACCTTTTGTTCCATTCTTCAGGGTGGAATCCTCTAAACCCTGATGCAGGGAAGAGCGTTATTTCTCCAAAGAACACCTTTTCACCAACAACATATAAATCGATTCTTGAATAAGGTTTGTTCTTACAGAGTTTGCCAGACACTTCTACCATTTCATCAAAACATTTTGGTTTTGTGGGGAGAATGTCCGCAAAATCGTATCCATTAAAAGTGAAGTCAATATGATTCCAGTCGAGATCAAAGAAATCTATTTGTTTCTTGGTTCGTCTTCCCGTAATAACTTCGCAGTAAGTCACCTTTCCGTTGAAGCAATAGAATTTGTAGTCATTTAGGTCACCCTTTACACTCGTTGTGTCATCTGAAAGAAACTGCTCTGCCAGAATTCTTTTCTTGATGTTTTTATAGGGTTGTTCTCTTAGATCACCATAAATGTTCTGTTTCAATGCATTGTTAAGTTTACAAACAATCTCAAATTTATTCATCTTTGATTTATCTGTACAGATGACAACACCAACCGAACCTCCGCCATCTGTAGTCTTCAATACAAATTGATTTGGTAATGAGTCAAAATCTATTTCCTCCGGTCGCTCCCACACCCCCAATGTTGGGATAATATACTTCTCACCTATCAGCGGTTTCACATACTCCTTTGCCAGAACCTTATCCACCATGCCGGTATATTCTGGCTTGTTGGCATACAGCTTCAACCACTGAAGTTTTTCATTGAAAGTTTTGGGATTCTTTAAATTCAGTTTATATCCCATTTTCAACCTAAACAGCAGTTTAACATATAACTCCGTTGGGAATAGCCAGTTGCACTTCATCAGCAATAACATGGCAACTTTTCTCGGCTGTGTCAATGTTACTAATTGCATAAATTAAGATTTTTATTTGTCCCTGCTTTTGAAATAATAATCCAATTTGTCCCTATGCGACTCGCAAAGCACATAATCCTGCACCTTTAGCAACCACTTCCTAGTTACTAATGACGGGAACAGATGACGTCTTTGAAGGCCCGAAATAATCCTATTCTGAATCGGTTCTAATACGTTTTGAATATTCTTCTCTGCTGATTCGTAATAGCGCGCAGTTTGCTTTTCCAACTCTTCACGATTATCGATAATAGCATTCAATTCGCTAAGTTTATCATCAAAGGCTTTCTTATCTAACAAATGAACCGTGGGTTTTTCACCGCACTGATCGTATGGAATCACTTGGATGCTTTCTGGCGATGTCGTGTCCCACATAACCATATAACCATAATTCCAAATCTGATCAACTCGAACTGGTTCTTTGTCCATACAAAAGTTACCTATTCCATACACAATGTGTTTACCATTGTATATCTCATAGCCACTATAACAGTGTTGATGATGGTTCACAACAATGTCAGCACCAGCATCAACAAAGAAGCGATAGGTATCTTGCATACGAGGACTAGGCAGTTGATGATGCTCGTGTCCCCCGTGCACAATGATTGCCACATAATCTGCTTTTTCTTTCGCCTCCTTTATTGAATAATACTGTTTAACAGGTTTCAAAGGATTAGCACCGTAGTACTCTTTGGTAGCAATAGAGAACTCGTTTTCACAGCAATTAATTATAGCCAATTTCTTTCCGTTTATTTCCCTATAAAGGATTCTGGCAGCATCTTCTAAATTCTTCCCTGCACCCACATAGTCCAATCCTTTGGCTTTCAAACACTCCATTGTTCTTGCCACTGCTGAATCGCCAAAGTCTCTTACGTGATTATTAGCCAATGTGGCACATTTGAAACCAGCATATTTAATAGCATCTACGGCCTTGCCAATGCTTCTAAGATTCGGTCCACATTTTGCTATCGGGCGGTCTGCCTTATCAACTATTGGACTTTCAAAATTTACTACCGCATAATCAACCTTAGAGATTGCCTCTTTTACCTCTCCAAAGATATATTCATAATCTTCCTTTTCGACTATTGGTAAAAGTCGGTTTCGAGGAACATAGTCTCCAGCAAACAGTATCTTCATTGTAATATTATGATTTATCTAATTCTGAATAATCATACAAATAATCTGACAATTCTTTTTCAATGACTTCTATAGCTCCTTTGTACTGAGGATAGCGTTCCCATGTCTTAGTTCCCATAATTGAAATGGATGGGTCGAAATATTGTTTTTTCAACACATGATGAGACATGTCTATCCCCACAAATTCACACACCTTTGGTACCATCTCATCATAGTGATAAATCATATCTTCAATATTAAGGTACATTACATTAGGATTATCACACCCAAAATGTTTTCTAATATCACGAAAATGCACACAGAACTGATGTGGGTCTACTGGTAACATATGATCTTGCATATTCCGTTGGTTAATATAGAGATCCCGAGGGTCTCTATCTACAACAAAGGCCTTAACATCATTTACGTATCGCAGATATCGATCAGGGTTGTTGCCCGCAAACATCTGGTCTATCATCACGTATTCAGCTTTCTTATTGGTTATCATGCTCTGAGCAAGTCTTTCTGTAAAAGCACGAGTTTTCTCCAAAAAATCCTCCTCTGTCGGCATGGCATGATATATGGTTTCTTTGGGAAAATAATTCTTCCGTTTTGAGAAACGCCATTTTTGAGGAATAAAGCGCTGAATACGAGTTATCCACCTATAGTATATAAGATATAGCGAGGATTTCTCTTCCAAATGACTAAGGATATAGCCTTTATATTGAAATTTCAATAGACTATCTATATAGTCTTCGCAAATCTTATACCAGTTTCTTCCGTATATCCGCTCATAATTATGACTGTTTTTTTTGCAATAACGCAAAAAACGAATAATTGCCAAGTCTATTTTTTTACGATGAGGGTTTTCTACGAGATGATATTCTAAATCTGACACGCCATCTGCTTCTTGCAAAAAACGGCTTTCACACTCAGATTCAGCTTGCGCCACATTATCAAATTCGCGAAACAAGTCATCAAGAACCCCACATCCTGTGAAGTGATATCCTGCAATAGCTATTTTCTTTATCATTGAACATAATTCTTTAAATTTATCTCATCAGTAAGTACTCAATTGCTTCGGAGCTCTTTAAAAGAGGGTATCCCGATTTCGAGATTTCTTGTTTTTAACTAAGTTTTAACTTCTATTTGGAAGCAACGGCCAGCAGAAGCAATGCTTCAAAATCATTGTTTCCATCAATTGCCTCACGCCAAGCACGTACAAGGAAGTCCTTGATCTTGTGCCCAAGCCTCTTGGCTGTTACAATAATAGTCATATAAGCGAGGCCATCTGAAGGCCATCCTCTCTGCTGTGATGCAATGAGTTCTTACGGACTCGTGTGATAGTTCTCACAGTTCTTTCTGTTTCAAAGTTTTCTATTGTATACCGGCCATCGTTACGATAATTAAGCAACTCATCCCAGCCATTAAGCATATATAAGTGCAGTAACCAGCAGATCACTGTATTTACTTCCCTTTGTTCAAAGCAGGTATCTGCCCAGTCATGCAGGGCCATCAGCGTGTCGGTAACATCCTTCTCCGCTCGTCGTTTCTTAATCTCTTCTGGCATTCGCTCCATAAGGATCGTTGTTTCAACTCTTCACTAATAACCTTGGTATAGACCCCAGCCCCCTCATAATTAAAATGAACGAAGTCATGAAAGTATTCCCGGTGATCGGATATCCTGTCCATGAAAGTATGATTGATGAAAGGAACATTGTATTTCCGGCACAAGTCGACGATGGGGGCGTATTCAGATTCCTCATTAGCTGCATCTTCTTTACTAATTCCTTTAGGACTGACCAAAAAACAGACCTTTACATCTTTCTCAATGAGTTCATCAATCAACTTCTCCATATATGCTAGTTTTACGCTATCAACCTCGAACTCTTTTTTCTTTTTTGACTTATAGATTCCATCCGCTTTCATAACCCCTTTCAACGGTTTAAAGCCCTTGTTGTCCTTACTACCTGACAAGTTATCAATCACATTATGAACGATGAAGGAGTTGTTTTTATACATATTTGATAAGAGCCGTAACCGTTCCAGATTATCACCCAAATCCAAGAACATCGCCTTTACGGGTAATTTATCTGCATATTGACGCACGCGGCCTAGGTACTTAGAATTATCTTCCCCCTTGAAATAATCAAAACGGGGCGAAACCTCATATAAGACCATCTTGGGTGTTTTGCGATCAGCAACCATTCTATATCTAGCATAAGCTGTTATAACACCGCATCCCGGTTCTCCTGCGTTATAGCAAGAAAGACCAAATGCTTCTTCCAGCACCCTTGGGTCATAATGCCTTGCAGCTCTTGAAGATCCCAATACCAAGATATCGTCACAGCTCTGCTCCGCTATGTAATAGTTCTTACGTGTATCTCCTCCTTTAGCGTGTTGCTTGAGCATATTGAATCCAAGACCGCAGGACAAATCTATAACTGCCATCAAAGCAAAGAAAAAAACTGTCTTTTTCAGAAATCTTACCATATGCCTCAGAAACTTACATAGATAAAGGAACTTCCGTCAAAAACCCCGATAAGCATCATTATCGAAAAAATGACGAGATAAACGCACCAGCGCAAGCATTGTTTGCTATATAGCTTACTATATATGGCTGGGAAGAACTCGGACATCACTTCATTGAGGACAACAGGGATCAGAGCCATTATGATATAAACAAGTGTACTCCCTTCTGCTATTAGGGTACCAGACTTTGACAAATAACGTGCAAGGTATCCAAATGCTTCTCCTATTGAAGGGCTACGAAATATTGTCCATGCTATGGTTACTATGAGAAAAGTCAGGACAATTCTGCCAAATCTTGCAAACCCTTTATAATCGTTTTTATTCCACCCAAATATTTTCTCAATAATCTGGCACAAACCATGGAGTATTCCCCACACAATGAATGTCCAGTTAGCACCATGCCAAATACCGCTTACAAGGAAGGTAACGAATATATTCCAGTAATTCCTTAACTTACTACAACGACTGCCTCCAAGTGGGATATATACATAATCTTTCAGCCATCTGGAAAGTGATATGTGCCACCTCCGCCAAAAATCGGTTATACTTACTGAGAAATACGGTCTTTTAAAGTTGTTTATTAAGTCAAATCCTAATGTTTTCCCTAAGCCAACGGCCATTAGAGAGTAGCCTGCAAAGTCTGCATATATCTGAACGCTATAAAGCAGACTTCCTATAAAGCAACCTGCACCTGAGAATTTTGTGTATTCAGAAAAAACAGTATCAACATATATTCCAGCTCTATCTGCCAATGCTACCTTCAGGAACATACCCCAAAGTAAATATCTCAGTCCACTAGCAGCTTGGACATAATTGAAAGTCTTGGCTACTTTTATCTGTGGCAGAAGTTCACTTGCCTTACTTATAGGTCCAGAAGCTACTTGAGGGAAAAAAGACACAAACAGAACATAATCTATAAAGCTCTTCTCCCGTTGTATGCGTCCGTGATATACATCAAGCATGTAACCCACAGCCTGGAATGTAAAAAAAGAGATGCCCACAGGAACCGCCCAATTCAAACCAGGTAAACAGAATTGCAAACCTATAGCGTCAAGTCCATTGCAAATGCTACTGTTTAGGAAGTTATAGTATTTGAAGATAAGAAGCGGCAAGAGAGCAAGGAAAGCAAACAGCCAAACTAATTTTCGTTGCCTATTCTTTTCATTGTTTTCAACATCCTCACATCCAGCTCTTAATTGTAGAATCTGCCCCCCCCAGTAAGTGATTAACGTAACTCCTAGGAGAACAAGAGCATAAGCCGGTTTCCAATTCATGTACAGCAAATAGCTGACTAGAATCAAGAATATTTTCCTCCATTGGTTATACCAGGCAGGGATTGCCCAGTATAACCCGAATATTAGAGGAAATATCAATAAAAATCTGAGGGAGTTGAATAGCATAATCAATTAATCAATTATATATGATAGACACCTTCGAGCGGGCAAATGTTGTGGCAATCAAGGATGACTTTGCCTTTCAGCTTGTCCCAATTCTGCTTGATGTGGTCATGCTTCACCATAATGACCACCATATCTACCTCATTCAGGAACTGATCAAAGTTCAGAATCTGATTCTTAACAATCTCCTTCTGAGTGAAGAAGGGATCAAATGTCTTCAGAGGACGTGCCAGATGGCGCTCTTGAATGTCGAGCATCTGAAGGGTCGGGCTCTCACGCACGTCATCCACATTCTCCTTATATGTTAGACCATATAGACCCACACGACGGTTGTCAGTAATGCCATTCTCTTCCATAATCTCGTGGATGCGCTCCAACACAAATACGGGCTGGTAGTCATTGGTCTTCATAGACTCATCAATCACCTTAGCCAGCTGAGGATAGTCACCTACAAGGAACCAAGGGTCAACGGAAATACAGTGGCCACCAACACCTGGACCTGGTTGGAGGATGTTCACGCGAGGATGCATATTGCAGATCTTGATAATCTCGTACACGTCCATATTGTCGTGGCGGCAGATACGAGAGAGCTCGTTTGCAAAAGCAATGTTCACAGCACGGTAAGTATTCTCAACCACCTTGGTCATCTCTGCGGTACGGATGTCGGTTACTACAATCTCGCCCTGGCAGAAGCTTGCATAATACTGTCTTACCTTCTCACCAATCTCCTTTGAGTCTGCACCTATGGTGCGGTTGTTATGGAGCAGCTCGTATACCATATTTCCGGGAATAATGCGCTCAGGAGCGTGAACAAGATTGATATCCTCACCTATCTTGAAGCCGTTGGCTTCAATGACGGGGCGGACAAACTTGTCAATGGTGCCAGGGCTTACGGTTGATTCAACAACAACAGTTGCACCCTTAGGGCAGACTTTCATCACTTCCTTTACTGCAGCTACCACATAGCAAGCGTCAACCTTCTTGCTGAACTTGTCGTAAGGAGTAGGAACGCTGACAATATACATATCGGTCTTCTGATACTCGGTAGTGAACTTAATACCTGCCTTTACAGCGGTCTGGAAAAGTTCATCAAGACCGTCCTCTTTGAAGGTGGTCTTACCTGCATTAAGAGTAGCAACAAGTTCCTTGTTGTAGTCTGTACCTATGACCTCTACTCCGTGAGAAGCCATCATCAATGCTGTGGGCAGTCCAATGTAGCCCAGTCCAATTACGTTAATCATAATTATAAATTAAATTGAAAATTGACAGTTGAAAATTGAAAATTAACCTACCGCGTATCGTTCAGGTGTCCCGCCTGCGAGTGCTCTAACAATGCGGAAGCAGGCTTTGCCATCACCATAAGGATTCACAGCTTTGCTCATGCGTTCGTATGCGGCTGCATCGTCAAGGAGAGTACTTACTTCATTCACAATGAGGTCGTGATTGGTGCCTACAAGATGTACGGTGCCGCTCTTCAATGCTTCCGGACGCTCGGTAGTGTCACGCATCACCAGCACAGGCTTGCCCAAGCCAGGGGCCTCCTCCTGAATGCCACCTGAGTCGGTGAGGACAACGGTACTCTTTTCCATCAGATAAACAAACTCCAAGTACTGCAGCGGCTCTATGAAGAAGAAGTTTGGGCGAGTCAAGTCCTCACCAAAGACCTCATGAATAGGTTTGCGAACATTCGGATTGAGGTGCATAGGATAGACAAAGTCCACATCAGGGTACTTTTCAGAGAGGTCCTTCATGGCTGTCACCATAGAGATAAAGCCATCTCCAAAGTTCTCTCTTCTATGTCCAGTAATTAATACTAGCTTACGGCTTATGGGCTTACCGCTTAAACGACTGATGTCGTAGCCTGCGGCTCTAAGAACATCCTCTTGCTCTGCGGCAAGTTTGGGGTCGTTTTTGAGCTTATCCACCACCATGTGGAGGGCATCGATAACGGTGTTGCCGGTGACAAAGATCTGGCCGTGGGCCTTTTCTTCCTGAAGGTTCTTCTCACTGAGGGGTGTGGGGGCAAAGTCGTAAGTAGCAATGCGGCCGGTAATCTGGCGGTTCATCTCCTCAGGCCAGGGGCTGTAGATGTTGTGTGTACGCAGACCAGCCTCCACGTGACCTACAGGAATCTGCTGGTAGAAGGCTGCCAGTGCAGCAGCTGTGCTGGTGGTGGTATCTCCGTGTACCAACACCACATCGGGCTTGCA
>JAEEGL017037806.1_pt1 | contig 62493 bp, 56 predicted proteins | sample 9134231 | NCBI WGS metagenome assembly JAEEGL01 (sample SAMN16246548, study PRJNA631951) | gut metagenome | biome: gut microbiome; feature: rumen; material: fiber-attached | host: Bos | place: Iran: Karaj | collected 2018-10
CGGAATGCGGTCCTTAAAATGTTTGTGGAAACGTACACCCAGGGAGCAGAAGCGGTTGTAGGGCTCACCGTTCTCCGTTACGGAAGGATCTTCCCATTCGATCCCGGTGGATACCTGAAGATAATCGCATCCGGCTTTCACAGCAAGGGTGTTTATATCAGGAGATATGGACTTACAGAAAAACAGAAAAAGATTCTGATGCAGTTTGGAATCACGGAAAGCTATCTGAATAAGCTGACAAAAGAGGTCAACAAGAGATTTTAGTTATAAGAATTTGGAGAAGTTAAGGATATGAATCAAAGAAGTCTGTTGACCACGTTGCGGTCATCATGTAAAATTATACTGTCAGTATAAAAAATTATATCCCGATAGTAAGCGCGGTGTGTGGATATCCGTATCCCTCCGGAGTATGCTGTATACATCATCAGTACGAAGGAGGTATGGGGAATGAAGCATACAAACAGTTTATTCAGAAAATTAAGCGGACAATTCTTTTTACACAACAGGATCAGATTTGTTCTGGCATGTATAGCAGCGCTTTATTCGGGAGTTGGCGGGATCATCGTATCGTGGCTGCTGAAACAGCTGATCGATACGGCTTCCGGGGCAGAAGGGGCATTGTCCTTTAAGTTTATCCTTCTTCTTACCGGAGCGGATCTTGTACTGTTTATCCTGTTTTTCCTTCTGGATCTGTACACACGACCGGAATTTATCAGAAGGGCTGTTATCGCCTATAAGGACACAGCCTATGAAAAACTTACACAGAAAGGGATCGCAAGTTTCAGGGATGAGAGTACTGCCGCATACATATCGGCGCTGAGCAATGATGTTACAAGCATAGAAGCAAATTATCTTTCGCAGTTATTTTCGCTTGTCAGCAAGCTGGTGATGTTTTTCGGATCGATCATACTGATGGTGCTGTATTCGCCGATCCTTACATTGATATCCGTTCTAGTTACGATATTGCCGCTGGCAGCATCTCTGATGACGGGAGACAGGCTTGTAAAGGCAGAGAAAACGGTATCCGATCAAAACAGCAGCTTTATGGCGATGCTTAGTGATACGCTTGCCGGATTTACCGTAATCAAAAGTTTTAAGGCAGAAAAAGAGATATACCGGATGTTTGTAAAGGAAAACCGCAGGCTGGAAGATGCAAGGTTTTCGCGGGAAAAGCTGAGGACGACCGTAGGTATGATCGGGGGCCTGGCGGGCATGCTGGCGCAGATGGGGGTATTTATTGCGGGAACCTATCTTATTCTGACGGGACATGATATTACTACCGGAACCGTTATGATGTTTGTTAATCTTATGAATTTTATGATACAGCCGGTTGCGTCTCTGCCCGGTATCCTGGCCGGCAGGAAGGCGGGCAGGGAACTGATCGGAAAGCTGGCGGAATCATTGGAGCGCAATACAAAGTCTTCCGGCGATGCCGGTATCAGCTGTTTAAAGCGCGGCATATGTCTGAAAAATGTATCTTTCGCATATGAGGAAGGAAAAGAGATACTGCATGACATAAATGCGGAGTTTGCTGCAGGAAGATCATATGCCATTGTTGGCGGCAGCGGCAGCGGAAAGTCTACGTTGCTCAGTCTGTTAATGAATCCCGGAGCAGATTACAGGGGACAGATCCGCATGGACGGAAGGGAACTCAGAACAATAGATCCGGATGCAATATTTGGCATAACATCTCTTATACAGCAGAATGTGTTCGTGTTTAATGCTTCGATCAGGGACAATGTGACGATGTTTCGTGATTTTTCGCAGGAAGAGCTGGAAAGGGCTGTGAGGCAGGCGCATCTGGATGATCTGATCGACGAAAGAGGCGCGGATACCCTGTGTGGCGAAAACGGATGCGCCTTATCGGGAGGAGAGAAACAGAGGATATCGATCGCCAGGAGTCTTTTAAAACATTCATCCGTTCTGCTGGCTGATGAAGCAACATCGGCACTTGATCCCAAGACGGCGTGGCAGGTATCTGAAGATATACTGGATCAGACGGGAATGACACGCATAGTAGTAACGCATTCTCTGGAGGAAGAGCTGTTAAAACGCTATGACGGGATCATTGTTTTAAAGGATGGAAGAATAGAAGAAACGGGAACTTTTAACGAACTGATGGAAAGAAAGGGATACTTTTACGCATTGTTCACGGTATCACAATAATACGGACAGCGTATAAACGGAGGATGATATGGATCTGGCTTTATCTGAAAATATCAAAAAATACAGAAAGCAAAACCGGCTGACACAGGAGCAGCTGGCGGAAGTTATGGGCGTAAGTACCGGAGCAGTGCATAAATGGGAAGCTGCGATGTCGATACCCGAGCTGGATATGATCCTTAAACTTGCAGATTTCTTTGATATCTCTGTGGATGTGCTTGTCGGGTACAAGGTGAAGGATAATGCACTTAATTCTATGGTGGAGCGTATCACTGCGCTTGCCAAGGTGAAAGATCCCGAAGCGCTGCCGGAAATGGAAAAGGCTTTAAAAAAGTACCCCAATTCTTTCCGGCTGGTACATTACTGCGCATCGCTGTATTCATTTCTCGGAATAGGAAACAGCAATACGGCCGTTTCCCTAAGAGCGCTCGAACTGTACGGACAGGCTCTTATGCTGATAAAACAGAATGAGGATCCCGGGATCAGTGAGGATACCGTGCGTGGTGAAATGGCTTATGTATATTACACTATGGGAGAATATGAAAAAGCTCTTGATATTCTGAAGAACAATAATCCAAGCGGCATGTATAATGATTTTATCGGAACCGTATTGGCTTTGGATCTCAATAAAGCTGAAGAGGCCGAGCCGTATATGCTGCAGTCAATGATAAACAGCATAGCAAAACTGTTGACTTCGTTTATGGGTTATGCTTTTATCCTATTAAAACGGAAAGAGTTTAAGAAAGCCGCAGAACTGTTGAAAACGGGGCTTGATCTGATAAGAAGTCTTCATATGGGCAAAGAGATCGATATTGCGTACAAGCTGAGTGCGGTGTTTTATGTGCTTATGGCATATGCCGATCTCCGAACGGGAAAGAAAGAGGAAGCGGCAGCTTTGGTAAAGAAGGCGGCAGCCATGACAGCCCGATTTGACAAGACGCCTGATTATGGGATCAGAGAATTTATCATTGATCTGTCAGACAGGGTGATCTTTTATGATCTGCTGTTGGGATCAACGGCAAGAGAGAGCGTAGATGTCATGGTAAAACGTATCGGAGACCGTGAGCTTGGCAGGCTGTGGAAAAATTGCAGGAGCTGATATGATAATCATTTTTGATATGTTTGAAACTGTCATAGATAATGTGACGATCGATTTTAACGTTGCATAGCCGATATCCTGTTTGTCGGAGATACATACCGGACCGACATTTGCGGAGCTCATCAGGCAGGACTTAAGGCGGTATGGATCAACAGGAAAAATGAAACGGATGCTCACGGTATTGCTGCATATCAGATCCGCGACATAACGGAATTGAATAAATTTATAGAACCATAAGAAAGAATTCCCATAATTTTTTATTTAAGAGGCCGATAATTCGGACGATAAACAGATATGAGAAAGCAGCAATTGAAAATATATGACAGCTCAGCTGAATTACTGTCAGCTTACATATCAGGCCGCTTTGATCTGGATAAGTGGAAAGCGTATATGGATCAGTGTATTCCTGCGGCGAAAGAGCTGTGTCTTAAGGATATGCAGGAGTGTGTTGACGCCGGGTTTTCGTGGGAAAAAGATTTTATTCCTGTTTTGAATGCCGTTTCGGAGGATGAGGAGAAGCGAAGGAAAACCGTCGATACGTTTCACACACTTACGGAAAAACTCGAGGAGAGGATTCCGGAAGTATTCCACAGAAGCGTGGATGCCGATATTATCCTGTATCTTGGTTTATGCAACGGCGCGGGCTGGGTGTGCGATCTTTCCGGAAGGACAACAGTCCTTTTAGGTATCGAAAAGATCATGGAGCTTGGCTGGCATGATATGAGATCCATGACAGGCCTTCTGTTTCATGAATTGGGACATGTTTATCAGGCGCAGTACGGAAGGTTTAAGTTTAATACGGACAACATGAAAGACCATTTCCTTTGGAAGCTGTTTACGGAAGGTGTTGCCATGGTCTTTGAGCAGGAGCTGATCGGAGACAGTAACTTCTATCAGCAGGACGTGAACGGCTGGAAAGACTGGTGCGAAGAAAATTTCGCGGAAATCCTTGCCTCATTTGTCCGTGATCTGCAGACAATGACTCCTGACGATCAGAGGTATTTCGGCGACTGGGTGAGTTTTAAGGGGCATGGAGATACCGCGTATTATCTGGGGACAAAGCTTGTAAGGTTCATGCAAAAGAGCGATGAATTTGATCATATCATAGCTTATGATATAGATACGGTAAAAGAGAGGTTTAAGCGTTTTTGCCGGGAGGCGGGCATATGATAACGGAAAAGGCAGTGGCATATGTGGGAAAAGCTGCGGGGCAAACGGTTGAGTGCAAAAAGGAGGAAGGGTAATGAGCATACTGATCAAAGATACCACCAGAGAAGAGCGGGAACGTATCGTGGCGGAGTCCATAGGAAATATTAACGGTGCCTGTGACGGATGCGCGAGCGGCCTGGCCGACATGTATCAGGATTACATTGACGGAAAGCGTGAGATCAGGGATATCAATATGTCTTTTAAAGCAAATTATGAATCCGGCGAGGAAAGTCCTGTCAGAAGTACCTGCGGATTTGTACGCGGATAAGCGGGAAAACACGGGGACCTCGTGTTTTTTTATCAAAGCCGTATGAAAAAGAATTTTGTTGACAGACAGAAAAGTTTCGGATATACTCACACTTTAGAGACAGGCACGAGTCTCTTTGTAACGATCAAACCATGCTGCAGAAAGGAGGACAACATGCTGCATCTATATTTGAATAACGGAATGATGAGAACAGCAGAGGCAACAGTTGTCCCCCGGTGTATTTTTGCGGTAGTTTCCATATAGGATTTCCTGATTAAAAATATAACGCAGGGATGACAGACACCTCGATCCGTTCGGAAGACGGCAAAGGTGTTTTTTTGTTGTATAAAAGCTGCAGGAAGAACGCTTGTTGATATACAAAACCGGAGGTTGACAGGATGAAAGACAGAAGGAATCCCTGCATCTACTATGTATGCAAAGGGGAAACATGTGATAAAGGCTTTGTTAAAGTGGATCTGAAGAAGTGTAAGAACTGTCCGAAATATGAACCGCGAAGAAATGCAAGGAGAACGGAGCCGGTAAAAGTGCGCAGACAGAAGGACAGGGACAGACATGACGATTGGAAGGAAGAACGATCATGGTGAAACGGAAATACCTTAGCGGAGCCGGTAAAGCACCGGCATACAGGCAAAAGAAATAATGAAAGAGGTGGATATTTTATGATAACGATTTACGGAAAATATACAAGCGCACTGGTATACACGGTGGAGAACGAACAGTATGCGCTGGACGAACATGCACGTGCACAGATACAGATGATCTGCAATCATCCCAGTGCGGAAGGAAGCAAAATACGGGTGATGCCGGATGTGCATCCCGGGAAGGTCGCAACCGTAGGACTGACGATGACGGTAGGGGAGAGTATCCTGCCGAGTCTGGTCGGTGTTGATATCGGCTGCGGCATGACCCTGGCCAAAGTGAAAACGAAGGGGCTGGAGTTTCAGAAACTGGATGCCGTGATACGGGAAGACGTTCCGGTGGGACCGCGGATCAGAAACGATTCGCACCGTTTTGCGGACCGCATCGATCTGTCTAAGCTGCGATGCTATAAGCATATCAATGCAGGCAAGGCAATGCGTAGTATCGGTACACTGGGCGGAGGCAATCATTTTATCGAGCTGGATAAGGATGAGGAAGGAAATGTGTATCTGATCGTTCATTCGGGCAGCAGGCATCTGGGGATGGAAGTGGCCGAGTGTTATCTGCATGCCGGACAGAAGGAAGCGCAGATGAAAAAAGAGGGCGGTTATGCATCCTATGAGATGACCTGCATCCGCGGAGGTCTGATGGAAGCTTACCTTCATGATCTGGAAGTGATGCAGAAGTTTGCAGAGATCAACCGGGAAGCGATCTGCGATGCCATCGTGCAGGGAATGAAATGGAAGATCGAAGATGCATATACCTGCATACATAACTATGTGGACTTCCGTACAGGCGCTGCACCGATCCTGCGAAAAGGCTCGATCAGCGCAAAGGCAGGAGAAAACGTGATCATACCGATCAATATGAAGGACGGTGTGATACTGGGCGTTGGCCGCGGGAATGAAGACTGGAACTGCTCCGCACCGCACGGCGCCGGCAGGATATGCAAAAGGACGGAAGTGGATTCACAGCATACAGTTTCCGAGTTTAAGAAAGTGATGAGCGGGATCTACTCCAGCTGCATCAATAAGGATACCCTGGACGAAGCGCCGTTTGCATACCGGGGAATGGAAGATATCAAAAATGCGATCGATGACACAGTAGAGATCACGAAGGTGATAAAGCCTGTTTATAACTATAAAGCAGGAGGAGAGTGAAATGAATTTAGCATTTGCAGTTACACAGAAGGAATTATCCGAGCTTCTTTTAAATATCGCGCCCGTAAGACCGGTGTTCATCTGGGGAGCACCGGGGATCGGGAAATCCGCGCTGGTGCAGAAGTTTGCGGATGAAGTGGGCATGGAGTGCGTATCCCTTTTGGGAAGCCAGCTGGCGCCGGAGGATATCATAGGCATCCCCAGGATCAGCGGTGAGACATCGGAGTTTCTGCCGCCTAAGATGATCGCGAAGGAAGAGCCTTATGTGCTTTTTCTGGATGAACTTAACGCATGCAGTCAGGAAGTACAGAAAGCGTTTTACAGCCTGATCCACGAACACAGGATAGGCGAATACCACCTGCCGGAGGGCAGTGTAGTGATCGGCGCGGGGAATCGTTCACAGGATGGCGCTATCGTAAAGACGATGTCATCCGCGCTGATTAACAGGATGTTTCATGTTCAGCTGGTGGCGGACACGGCGCAGTGGCTGGACTGGGCATACGAAAACGGACTGCATCCCTGGGTGACGGATTATATCAGCCAGCGTCCGGATCATCTTTTCAGTGAACCTCCCAAGAGCGAGGAACCTTATTCGACTCCCCGAAGCTGGCATATGCTCAGCGATGCGCTTAAGGAATATCATGCGGGAGAAGAAGGGCATGAGATATCGCAGGAACTCCTGCGGGTACTGGCATACGGAAGCGTGAGCCCGCAGCATGCCGGAATGTTTGTTGCATACAGCAGGACGCTGGATGATAAGAACATCCTGAATGCGATCATAAAAGGAAACGCGCGCTGGCCGGCAGATCCGAAGGACCGGGATATACTGTATTTCCTTGCGCAGTCTTTCCGTGCAAGGCTTATGATGGAGCTGCCGCAGAACAAGGAAAAGATGAATAAAGATACACAGTTCTTTACGCACAGGGCAAAGGCGATGATCAAGGAGCTCAGCAGCATCAATTATGAGCTGGCACAGATGGTGGTATCGGCAGAGGATAATGAGGTATTGCCGGACTGGTTCATGATGGAGATCGTACGTGATCTGCCCAGGCTTGTAAATAACAGGAAGGAATGAGATGGGAAAGAAGGAACGGAATATCAGTCCGAATGAAGAAGCTTTATTGACAGGACTTCAGATCATAAAGGAGAGTCCGCTGTTTTCACGTCTGTATGGTGAGATGCTGATCTGTAAGAAAGATAAATTGCAGAAGGCCTCTGCCATAGCAGATGTGAGCGGGCATATCATGCTGAATAAGGATGTGACCCACAGTCCGCAGGAATGGGCTTTTCTGATCGCGCACTGTCAGCTGCACTATGCTTTCGGTCATTATGATGCGGATAAAGTGCCGGCTGTGGAGAGGATCGGCGCGAACGGAGAAATAAGCAGGCAGATACACTTTGACAGGATGATCTGGAATATCGCCTGTGATATCTACATTACGCGATTTCTGGAGGAGATCCGATTCGGAAAGAATCCCGTGAATGATATTTCAGTTTTTACGCAGCACGGGAAGGATGAACATGCAATTTATCAGCAGCTGTTGGAGAAAGGCATTCCGGAAGGATGCTGGTGGGGTACCGCTGTGGCTGGGCAGCCGGATATGAGAGGTTTAGACGAACCGCGCACTTACGAAAACAACTACCGGTGGAACCGGCGTCCGACCGAGATCTTTGCGGGAGCGCTGGCATATTCGGTATCCGCTGCAGTGAGTACGGCAGGAGGGCATAGTCCCGATGCGGTAAATAAGAAAGGACGCGGTGCAAGGGCGGCAGAGTGGTTTATTGATCATTATCCGCTTCTTGGCGGCATGGCTGCAGGATTTAAGATCATCGAAGATGCCGGACTCTGCAGAAAAGAAGAGATATCGGTGGCAGCAGTAGATGCTGCCGGGGGTGAGATCTATATCAATCCGGCGGCACAGCTTAATGAAGAGGAGCTTAAATTCGTGCTGGCGCATGAGTATCTGCACGCCGGACTGGGACATCATATGCGCTGTAACGGAAGAGATAAATATCTCTGGAATGTGGCCTGTGATTATGTGATCAACGGATGGCTGAACGAACTGCATGTGGGATCCATGCCGCAGGACGGGCTCTTGTATGATGCGGAACTGAAGGGAATGTCTGCAGAGGAGATCTATGACCGTATCGTGACGGATATGCGAAAATACAGGAAGCTGGCGACATTTCGCGGTAACGGCATGGGAGATGTGATCGGAGACGGCGAGCGGATCTCGGCAGGACAGGCCATGGATCTGGATGAATTCTGCCGGCGTGCGATGCAGCAGGGGCTGGAATATCATCTGAAATACGGAAGGGGAACGGTTCCGGCCGGACTGGTGCAGGAGATCAGGGCACTGGCAATGCCGCCGATCCCCTGGGATGTGGAACTGGGAAGATGGTTTGATGCGCATTTTCTTCCGTTGGAGGCGAAGCGTACTTATGCCCGACCCAGCCGCAGACAGGGAAGCACGCCCGATATACCCAGGCCCAGGTATGTAGCGGCAGATGTGCCGGAATACAGCAGGACCTTTGGTGTAGTCGTAGATACTTCGGGGTCCATGAATGCGGAGCTGATCGGTTATGCACTGGGGGCGATCGCCAGTTACAGCGCAGCAAAAGAAGTATCTTATTCCAGAGTGGTCTTCTGTGATGCGGATGCTTACGATGCAGGCTATCTGGCGCCGGAGGATATCGCGGGGCGTGTGGAAGTGAAGGGACGCGGCGGTACCGTTCTGCAGCCGGGTGTGGACCTTTTGCAGGAGGCAAAGGATTTCCCAAAGGACGCGCCGATACTGATCATCACGGACGGGATGATCGAAGATGATCTTTATGTGAAGAGAGAGCATGCTTTTCTGATACCCGTTGGTGCCAGGCTGCCTTTCCGGGCGAAGGGCGAGGTGTTTCGGTTCAGCAGATAAAAAAACACGGGGACGGACCTCGTGGTATCATACAAAAGCAGTGTTGCCTGATCGGCGGAATGTGCGTATAATCTTTGATATTAAACGGGAATACGGAGGTTACGTATGTTGGACCGCTTTTCAAGAACACAATTATTATACGGAGCAGAGATCATGGAAAGCTTTGCTGCTTCACGGATCGCCGTATTCGGCGTAGGCGGCGTGGGCGGATATGTGGTAGAGGCCCTTGCGAGGAGTGGGATAGGAGCGCTGGATATCATCGATAATGACAGGGTCTGTCTTACGAATATCAACCGGCAGATCATAGCCACGCAAAAAACCGTGGGTAAGTATAAAGTGGATGCAGCGGAGGAGCGGATCCGGGAGATCAACCCGGACTGCGTGGTCAGAGCATATAAGACGTTCTTTCTGCCGGAGACGCAGGATCAGTTTGATTTCCGTGAGTACGATTACGTTGTCGATGCGATCGATACGGTCACAGGGAAACTTGCGATCATAGAAAAGGCGGATAAAGAGGGAACGCCTGTCATCTCTTCCATGGGGGCAGGGAATAAGCTGAACGCTTCTCTTTTCGAGGTCGCGGATATTTACCAGACCTCCGTATGCCCTCTTGCAAAGGTGATGCGGCGTGAGTGTAAAAAGAGGGGCATTGTGTCGCTTAAGGTCGTGTATTCAAAGGAAAAGCCCAGAAAGCCTCTCGGAGAAGCTGATGATGAGCTGCAGGAAGCTGCTGCAGATGCTGCCGGGGACAGCGGAAAAACGCACAGGAAAAAAGCGATCCCCGGCTCAACGGCCTTTGTGCCTTCGGTGGCAGGGCTGATCATAGCGGGTGAGGTGCTCAATGATATCGCCGGAAAGGTTCACGGAACGGAAGATCGGGATCCGGCATGATGCAGTGACAGAAAAAACGGGGGACGGGATCAGCTCCGCCCCCTGGGATCTTAAGGAACGTTACAGGCCCAGGGCCTTTTCGGCATTAGCCAGCCAGGCCGGTTTGCCCGATACTTTAAGAAGGTATCCTGTACAACATCATCGGCATCCGAAACATTCTGACATACACTGAAAGCCGCCGCAAAAATGTGCTTTTGGTACTGTTCTATCAGTTTTTCAACAGGTTCTCTCATGATCCGTGTCTCCGGAATAATTATTCAGAAAGGCCTTTCACATATAATACGGTCCGGGAAGCAAAAAAGTTACAAACAGGATCGGGGAAATTTTGCAGGCCGCATGGTCATTATAACACAGGGCCATGAAATTCGTCCCCGTGGTTTTTCGATACCGTTTTTGAAATGCGGTCGCTTTTGCCTGAAGAATATTGAAAACAAAGTAAAGGTATGGTAATAATATATCGAAGGCGGTCGCTATTGAGAAACGTGCGGAGAACGGGAGACAATAATTATATATGGAAAAGAAAAAAGATATGCCGAAAAAGAAAAGAGGGCTTCGGAGATTTCTGATCGGACTGGGGATCTTTTTTGCCCTTGTGGCGGGATTTGTTGCCTGGTATATCCCGCATATGCATTATGAGATCGAACCTCATGAGTTTTATGATATCGGATCGCTGCAGGCGGGAAACAGAAGCTATGAGGATCACTCCGTTGTCTATATGACAAAAGAGATCAGCCCGGAAGCCCTGATGAAGATATATGAAACACTGGATGTACATCCGCAGGGAAAGGTGGCCATCAAGCTTTCGACCGGTGAAGCGGGAAATCCGAATCATCTGGATCCGGAACTGATCAAAGATCTGGTCCGGAGCGTGGACGGGACGATCATCGAATGCAATACGGCTTATTCCGGATCGAAAAGGGCCGATACGGAAATGCATATGCAGATTGCGAAGGATCACGGCTTTACGGACATCGCGGATGTGGACATTATGGATCGTGACGGATATATGAAAATACCCGTAGAGGGCGGAGCGAATCTTAAGGAAAACTGGGTGGGACAGAATCTGGCAAACTATGACTATGTGATCGTACTGTCGCATTTTAAAGGACATCCGATGGGGGGATTCGGGGGGGCGCTTAAGAATATCTCCATCGGGATCGCTTCCAGGGAAGGGAAGGTCAGGATCCATACGGGCGGCGTATTTTCGGCGCCTCCGATCGATATCGGCTCGCTGCTCACCAATCAGGATACCTTTACGGAATCCATGGCGGAAGCCGCCAAGTCGGTATCGGATTATGAAGGGCACGGACAGAAGATCGTATATATCAGCGTGATGAACCGCATGTCGGTCGATTGCGACTGCGTGTCATCTCCGGCGGAAGTGGACATGCATGATATCGGCATCCTGGCGTCGACGGATCCGGTCGCGCTGGACCAGGCCTGTGTGGATCTGGTATTTAAAGCGGAAGACGGGCAGTCGCTTCAGAACCGGATCCTGGAAAAGAACGGCTTGCACATCCTGACCCACTGCGAGGCCATCGGTTTTGGCAACAGGGCGTACGAGATCGTTTCCATAGACGGGATGGAATAAGGAAAAGCACCTTAATGTTTGAGATCGTAAAGAGAGAATTCATCTATATATGGTACTATTTCTCGGTGCAGTTCAACCAGATCTTTATTTACTGGCTCGTCGGAATGGTGATCGGTTCTGTCATTTCCGTTTTCTTCAAGGATAAGATCCATGGTCTGATGCGGAATATGAAAGGAGACGGCAGCAGCCTGCTCGGGATCTTTTTTGCTTCGGTTCTGGGAGTGGCTTCCCCGCTTTGCATGTATGGAACGATCCCGATCGCAGCCTCTTTTTCGAAAGGAGGCATACGTGACGAATGGCTCGCTTCTTTTATGATGAGCTCGATCCTTTTGAATCCGCAGCTGATCATCTACAGCGCGGCGCTTGGTGTGAAAGTTCTGCTCGTCCGGATCGTGAGCTGCTTTTTATGCGGGATCGCGGCAGGGCTCCTGATACGTATCTTTTATAAGGAAAAGCACTTCTTCCGTTTCGATGGATTTGACGAGCCGAAAAACAGAGATACCGATCCGAACCTTTTCCTGAGACTTTTAAAGAACATCTTCAGGAATTTTAAGGCGACCGGTCTTTACTTTTTTATCGGTATCCTTTTGTCGGCGATATTTCAGAGATATGTTCCTCAGGAAGCGCTTGCTTTTATGTTTGGCGGAAATAAGGCCTGGGGCGTGCTGATGGCGTCAACGGTCGGTGTGCCGCTTTATGTATGCGGCGGCGGGACCATTCCGATCCTGAAGACCTGGCTTGCAAACGGAATGAGTCTCGGGAGCGCGGCCGCTTTTATGATCACCGGACCGGCGACCAAGATCACGAATCTGGGCGCGCTCAAGGTGGTGCTCGGGATAAAACATTTCCTTTTTTACTGGGGGTTTGTGATCCTGTACGCCTGTGTGTCGGGCGTACTGATCAATATCATCGGGATCTGAGGAGCAGAGCATGCAGACGAAAAAAGAAGAGATCCGGAACAGGATCCTTGCGGTTTCGGAACGGTCCTTTATCAAAAACGGATACAATGATACATCCCTGCATATGATCGCGGCGGCATGTAATATCAGTAAGAGCAATATATACAGATATTTTGCGTCGAAAGAAGAGATCTACGAAACCATCGTCTCGCCGGCGAGGCAGAGCATCATGAAGCTGATCAGACGTTTCGGCAGTAAAGAGTATTCGGGCAATTATACCGAAGACAAGATAAATGAAGTATCCGATGTGCTGGCGATCGTTATGAGCGAGTATCGCTGCGGCATACTTATCATGCTGAGATCAGGAGAAAAGAAGGAACAGGAAGCAATCCGCGCGGCAATGAGCGATTTCTTTGTTGCGGGCTGTCCGATCCGGGATAAAGAGTTTAAAAGGCAGGTGGCATCGCTTATGATGACCGCCTACATTGATATTCTGTTAAACTGCAGGGAAGAAGCGGAGATGAGGCAGCGGCTTTTTATGCTGCATTCCTATCATTATCTCGGACTGAACGGGATCAAAAGCCGTGAAATACAGCTGATGTGACAGGGGAGGTATGTATGACAGAGAATATTGAGGTATTCAAGCATAACAGTATACGCATAAAGTCGGGATGCGGGAATATCTATGTCGACCCGTTCCGACTGAATGAAGCGCCTGAGGACGCGGCGTTTGTCTTTATCACACATGATCATTACGATCATTTTTCTCCGGAGGATATTGAAAAAACTGCCGGGAAGAATACGGTTCTGATCGTCCCGGAAAAGATGGAGAATAAGGCGGAGAAGCTTATGGGGACGGTATCACGTATCGTCAGCGTGAAACCAGGGGCAGCATATGAAGCAGATGATCTGGAGTTTGAGACGGTTCCGATGTATAACATCCTGAAACCCTTTCATCCGAAGTCTGCACACTGGTGCGGTTATGTGCTTAATGTCGATGGCAGGCGCATCTATATCGCAGGAGATATAGACAGGATCAAAGAAGCCAAAGCAGTAAAATGTGATATAGCTCTGATACCGGCAGGAGGCTTCTACACCATGGATGCGAAGCAGGCAGCAGAACTGGTAAACGCGATGAAGCCGTCGGTGGCGATCCCTGTTCATTACGGAGAGATCGTGGGTAAGCCGGAGGATGGAAGGATCTTTGCGGAGAAAGTAAAGGCACCGGTCAGGGCGGAGATAAAGATAAAGTTCTGAAAACAGAACCACGAGGTCCGTCCCCATGGTTCTATTTCAACAAAAAGCCCATAAGTATCGAGACTACCAGCCCGATCACGGCGAAGGCGATCGCCAGCAGGATCTTCTGATATGGCCGCTTGGCCTCCTCACGGATCGACTCGATCTCGTCCAGGGTCTTTCCTTCCAGAAAAGCCGAGATCTCACGGTAGGTCTGGATGTCATATTTTTTCTTTTTTTTCTCGACCAGCAGTGCGACGCACATGGTGACAGCGGCAAGGAGTACCCAGATGGCAATACCAGCCCATTTGAGGAATTTTGCCAGCGGCACCGCTGAAATGAGTGTCATAAAGAACAGGATCGTTAATATCAGGCTCCAGTTCTTAAATTCGTTGATATCGGCTTCATTTATGATCTTTTTCATTACTTCCACGTCTCCCTTGAGCAGCACATCCACGGAAACGCCAAAGAGCTCGCTCATCCGGAGCAGACTGTTGATATCGGGATAATTCTTGCCGGTCTCCCAATTCGATATGGTCTGCCTGGAAACATAGACCTTTTCCGCAAAGGCTTCCTGTGAGAGCCCGAGCGCTCCCCTGTATTTTTTTATCTGTTCTCCGACTTCCATGGTGACGCTCCTTTCAACAGTCGTATTGTCGCATAAAATCCATTATTTGAAAAGAGGATGGAAGCGGGGCGCTTATTCCATAACGCAAACGCTTACGGTATATTTGGAGGCTTTTTCCTTTATGGACTCTGCCTCAAGACGTAAGCGCTTCATACTGTCTTCATCGTTCCGGACTTTTGCGTTAAGAAAACGGTAGAATAGTCCGTAATACTTGAAATCGGCATCTGTGGATCCGCAGAGGATATCCAGCTGGTCCTCGTCAAAGATGGCATTATCTCCTTCCAGCATCCCTTTGATGATGATCGAGAACAGGGCCTTCTCTTCGGTTCTTTCCCTGCCGCGTTTAACGATCCTTTTAAATCTGGTGCCGTCATTATATAGGATGCCGGTTTTTACATTTATGGGGAGTATGCAGGCGATCCCCTCTCCGAGGGAAACCAGTCCGATCATCAGCGCCAGATCACTTTTGGTCAGTACAAAGACCGTCATAAAGATCGCTCCTAGCAGGAGTGATGCCAGGGGGCCGGCCAGGAGTATCTTTGCAAATATGTCGATCACGCCGTCATCGTCTTTGGCGGGAAAAGATCCTCCGCAGCCGCCCCATAAGGTGGGATTCTTTTCCAGACCGAATCTTACCCGGGAATTGATATCTTCCCGGTAAAGCTTAAAAGGACCGACAACGAGCATCATGAGCTTCCATTTATGCAGGAGTCCGCAGACTACGTGTCCCAGTTCGTGGACGGTGGTTGAAAAAAAGTAAGCGATAAGAGCGTAAATTATTACAGTCAGGATCTTTGCTGCCATTTTGTTTCTCCTTTTTCCATGAGTTTTATGCGGCCTTTTTCCGGTTGCGTTTTTGTTTACATGCCCATCCTATAAAACTTTCCCACGTTCGTCTATCCAAGGTCTTTGACATCGGGGTTTTGGGAGGGAAAAATGCTGCCAAAAGGATTTGACACTGCGGGATTTCGCGTGAAAGGCGTGTCAAAGGTATTTGACAGGCGCGTAAATACGGACTAAACGGGGAATGTCAAAACAGGACTTGAATGCGAGGATCGCTCAGCGGGCCATGTGCTATTCCCGGCTTGTTGACATAAATATCTGCCTGTATTTATAATGGTCTGCAGAGGGAGTCTGTAAACACAGAGGGGCAGGACTTGAAAAAGAAACGATCCAGGGGATTAAGCATAAAACTCATAGCGGTGCTGTATTCGGTGATCGCGGTCTCGATTCTTACGGTCGTGATCGTTTTTACCGGCTACCGCCTTTTTGAAAAAAATGTCAGGGAAAATTATGAAAAGTATGTGACAACCGTTCTGGAATATGCATACAATGTAGCGACGGAGTATTCTTTCGGAGATATGATAGCGGCCCGTGAGATGCCGGACGGGTATGAGGAAATGCGGGAGGGTTTGAATAAGGTAAAGGAGAGCTCCGATATCGGTTACCTGTATGCGATCTATTTTGAGAATATCGATGATATCCACAGCCTTAGCTATGCGATCAATACGAAAACAAAGGAAGAACTGGAAAACGGCGGAAAATATACCTCTCTGGGAACGCCCTGTGAAGCCGGCAGCTTTGCGGATGAAACGATCCTGATCCTTCAGGAAGCCGTAAAAAACAGGCAGAGGGAATGCGGGATCCTTGACGGATATTCCGAGGAATACGGTCACATGCTCAACGGGTATAAAGTCATTTTTGACAGTAATGACGCACCCGCGGGGCTGCTGTGCGTAGAGATCGATATCAACAATATCAATCAGGATCTCAATAAGTATGTCCGGGAGATCGTCCTTTTTGTTGCGATCTTCACCGTTGCGGTCATCATCGCATATATCATTAAAATAGAATATTCTCTGATCTATCCGATCACGGGTATCACGAATGCTGCAAAGGATTTCATTAAAAATATCGGCGATCTGGAGGCGATGGATGTAAGCGCCAAAAACTTTGAACGGCTGAATATCCGGGCGGATAATGAGGTGGGCGATCTCTATCAGACCATCAGCAGGATGGAAACGGATATGGCGAAGCAGCTGGGCGATATCCGCCGGTATGCCGAGAATACGATGAAGATGCAGAACGGGCTCATGGTCGTGATGGCGGATATGGTGGAAGTCCGGGATTCCGATACGGGGGCGCATATACAGAAGACAGCCGCATACGTGAGGATCATTCTGGAAGGACTGCGCCGTAAGGGATATTACAAAGATCTGTTGACGGAGCGGTATATAGAGGATGTCATAAAATCGGCTCCCCTGCACGATATCGGAAAGATCAAGGTCTCTGACAGCATCCTGAACAAGCCGGGGAAACTGACGGAAGATGAGTTTGGGATCATGAAAACGCATGCCACCTCGGGCGCGGAGATCATCGACAAGGCGATCAGTACGGTCGAGGGCGATAACTATCTTCAGGAAGCGCGGCATATGGCGGCGTATCATCATGAGCGATGGGACGGAAAGGGGTATCCCGAATGTCTGCACGATGAAGAAATCCCGTTATCTGCCAGGATCATGGCTCTGGCAGACGTATTTGACGCTCTGACCTCCAGGCGGGTTTATAAGCCCGCATTTCCGCTTTCCAAGGCGGTGGCGATCATCAAAGAAGATGCAGGAAAGCATTTTGATCCGAAGTGTGTGGAAGTATTCCTCGAGGCTTTGCCGGAGGTTGAGGAAGTGTTAAAAAGCCTGAATCCCGATGATAAAGATACGGCTGCCGGCGGGACGGAAGCTGAATAGAGGGATCCGCAGGAGTCCGAAATAACGAAGACGGCGCTGCCGTGTATCCTTGTATCTCCGGCCGCATTCCGGTCAGAATCACGAATCATATAATTTCAGGACGATGGATCCGGTCATGGCATCTAAGTATCGTGATACCATTGCTCTTTTTTGTGCCGAAAGATCCGGAAAAGGGATTTACAAATGGTATGGAATGACGGGCAAGATGCTGTGACAAGAACTGATATGTTTCAGGTCAAATTTTAAGGAGTATTAAAGCGGCCGGACGTATATTATTCTGTGTCGGGATCGTTATGTACAGCGTTACGAGCCCTTTCGGCGTCAGGATGGCCGCACGGTCCATCCAAAGCGGGATATGAGAGTGACTGACAGCGAAGATATATAAGATGGAAAAGGAAAAAAAGACCAGCAATAAAAAATCGATCGTCATAGATGAGAAAACACCGCTTCTTGTTCTGGCGGGGCCCATGTTCCTGGAGCTCTTCCTGAATACGATGCTCAATAACATCGATACGATCATGCTGAGCCATTATGACGAGTATGCAGTGGGAGCGGTCGGAAACGCAAATACCATCATGTTCATGATGAACATCCTGTTCAATGTCATAGCGACGGCCACGAGCGTTGTCGCAGCCCAGTATCTCGGGGCAAAGCAGTATGATAAGATGAACACGATCTATACGCTGGCGGTCATGGTGAACCTGATGGTGGGCGTGGTCTTAAGCGGACTCTTCTGCGCAGCCAATCCCCTGATCATGGAGTTTCTTCATGTGTCGCCGGAGATGCGCCCGTATTCGATGACCTATATCTATATTGTCGGCGGAGGGGGCTTTATCACGGCGGTATTCAATGTCATGCTCCAGATCCTGCGCTGTAACGGCTATACGAAGATTGGGATGTGGGTCTCCTTCGCGATCAACATCATCAATATCATCGGCAATTACCTTTTCCTGTACGGTCCCCTGACTTCCCTGAATATGGGTGTTGCGGGTGTTGCCATATCGACCGTCGCGGCCCGGGCGATCGCGGTGATAACGCTCATCAGCTTCTTTTATGCAAAGAAGATCGGAAAGATCGCGCTTCGTTATCTCAAACCTTTCCCCGGCAGACTGCTTGGGAAGATGGTAAAGATCGGACTGCCTACGGCCGGCGAGACGCTCACCTATAACCTTTATCAGACGACGCTTCTTTCCTTTGTCAACGGGATGGGAAATGATTCGGTAAATGCGAGAGCCTACTGCAATACGCTGATCTCCTTTGCCATGATCTTTTCCAATGCTTCCGCCATGTCCACGCAGATCATCACGGGACATCTCGTGGGTGCGGGAAAATCGGAGGAAGCTTACCGGAGAGTTTTCAAAACCCTGAGGACTTCGCTGCCGATCACGATCGCACTGGCTTCGGTCAATGCCGTGTTCTGCAGCTATACCTTGCGGATCTTTACCGATAACAGCAATATCATCGCCCTCGGGCAGATGATCATGATCGCGGATATCTTTGTGGAAACGGGGCGCTGTCTCAATATGACCTTTGTCAGCAGCCTGAAAGCCGCCGGTGCCTATATCTTCCCCCTGATCATGGGGATCGTCTGCAACTGGGGGCTGGGACTCACGACCGGGTATCTGGTCGGTGTGGTCCTGGGCGTGGGAGTTGCCGGGATCTACGCAGGAACGGCCACGGATGAGTGCATCCGCGGTCTGATCGTGATGTACTACTGGTATAAGAAGAAATGGCTCGGAAAGTCCGTCGTTGAAAAGAAATGAGGACAAAAGGACCGTCCCCCTGTCCTCAGGACAAGACTTAAAGGATGCGGGTGCCGCCGCAGGGACGGATCGCCAGCACTTCGCAGGCTCCGGCGCCGAAGACGGCGTCCATGATGCTGCGATAAGCCGGAAGGCGTTCTGACGGAACCCAGGCTTGCATGGTACCTGCAAAACCGCCGCCGTGAACGCGTACGGCGCCCTCGCCCTGCAGGGCCCGCTGCGCAAGGCACAGAGCAAGAGAAACATTCTGATGCTCCACATCATGGTTGGTATAAACATTCTGGAGGTAATTGAAGGAGGAAGCGCCCGAGGCGTTCACGCCTTTCAGAAATTCTTCGAAATCGCCGCGTTTCAATGCGGCGACGTCATTCTGTACACGCCTGTTTTCATCGTAAAAATGCAGGGCACGTAAAACCGCGCGGTCGCCGCAGTGCTGGCGCAGCGCGGGGATCGATGCAACAAACTCGTCTTCATCCACCTCACGGAGGAAATCCTTTCCGAACCAGGACGCAGCCTGTTTCATCTCGGCGGGAACCGCCGCGTAATCCGCGGTAAGATCGGCGTGGGAGCCTTTGGTATCCGTGATGCAGAGACAGTATCCCTTTGCGGCAAAATCGAAAGAGAGCTGCTCGATCTGCGGATCTGCGGGATCGGCGAAGTCGATATGAACAAGGTTTCCCACGGAGCAGGCCATCTGATCCATGAGTCCGCAGGGCTTGCCGAAATAGACGTTTTCGGCATACTGGCCGATGATGGCCAGCTCGACAGCAGATACTTTTCCGTCATTGTAAAGTCCCGATTCGATGGTCCCGATCAGGGTTTCAAAAGCGGCGGAGGAGGAGAGACCGGCGCCGATCAGCACATCGCTTGTGATATAGGCGTAAAAACCGCCGACGTGCTTCCCGTGTTCTTTAAGGCCTGCCAGTACGCCGCGGATCAGAGCGGCTGTCGTTCCCTCTTCCTCCGCGCGTTTTGCGCTATCCCGGCTGTCGATGCAGACTTCTTCAAAGCCGTCAGAGACTACTCTTACGAAGCTTTCTTCGTCTTTTTTCACGATGGCGATGGCATCGCGGTTGATGGAAGCGGCGAGAACCTCGCCATGCTGATGATCCGTATGATTTCCGGCCAGTTCCGTGCGCCCGGGGGCGGAATAGATCTGCAGATCCCCGTCTCCGTATATGCTGATAAAGCGTTCCAGCGCTATGCTGTAACGTGTCTTCTGCTTTTCGCTATGCTCTTTGTCCGCGTATATCTTTGCAAACAGGGAAGAAAGCCCGTCCTGCTCCAGCCTGTTTCTGATCTCTGTTCCGTTCATGGTGTTCTCCTCCCGCGCTGAAATATTGCATGTATTATATAATAATTTCAATGGTCCTGTCCAGCGGGGGCAGTATTACTGTTTAATGGCCTGCCGCCATGCAAAAGCGGCTTCGCGCCTTCCCGATAACGTGTATCGCGCGGAGAAGCTCAGGACTGCGCCGTATAAAGCCGGTAATAATAGCCGCGTTTTGCCATGAGCTCATCGTGGGAGCCGCTTTCCGCGATGCCGCCGTTATCGATATAGAGGATGCGGTCGCAGTTGCGTATCGTGCTCAGGCGGTGCGCGATGATAAAGGAAGTGCGTCCCTTCAGCATCGTATTGAGTCCCTGCTGCAATGCTTTTTCCGTCTGTACATCGATGCTGGAGGTGGCTTCGTCCAGGATCAGGATGGAAGGATCGGAAAGCAGGGTACGCGCGAAGGAGATCAGCTGCTTCTGGCCTTCGCTCAGGGAGGAGCCGTGCTCGCGTACTTCGGTACGGTAGCCCTCCGGCATGCGGCGGATAAACGCATCCGCGCAGACGGCCATACCTGCATCGCGCACTTCTTTGGAGCTGGCGTCCAGACGGCCGTAACGGATATTGTCCTCGACGGTCCCGGAAAAGATCACGGAATCCTGCATCATGATGCCCATGTGGGAACGCAGGGAATGGAGCGTGACCTCCGAGATATCCTTTCCGTCGATCTTTATCTTCCCCTGCTGCACGTCATAGAAACGGGACAGGAGATTGACGATGGTGCTCTTGCCGGCTCCCGTAGGTCCTACGAGAGCGATGCTCTGTCCGGGTTTGACATGGAAGGAAACATCCTTGAGAACGTTCTCGTCGCCGTCATAGGAAAAGCTCACATGCTCAAATTCCACTTCACCCTTTACTTCGCCGATATCCGAAGCGCCTTCCTTATCATGGATCGTGACCGGCTCGTCGATGGTCTCGAAGATACGCTCCAGATAGGCGATGTTGTTGATGAAGTTGTTGAAGACATTACCCAGGTTCATGATGGGCATCCAGAAGAAGGATGCGTAACTGGAGACCGCTACGATGGTACCCAGGCTTTTCTCGCCCTGCCCGAAGAGCAGAAGGCCGAAAAGGAAAATGGCCGCACGTACGCAAACCGAGATCGCGTCGATGCCCGGCCAGACCAGGTTGGAATAGCGTACCGCCGTCATCCAGGTCTTGCGGCAGTCATCGGAAAGCTTCGCGAAGGTCTTTGCGTTCTCGTCTTCTCTTGCAAAGATCTGGGTGATGCGCGCACCTACGATATTTTCCTGCAGGTAGGCGTTTAAGTTCGAATTCTTGTTGGATACGGCCTGCCAGGCTTTGCGCTGGCGGTTTTTCATGAATAGCATAAAGACGGCCAGCACGGGTACGCCGCACATGACCACCAGGGCCAGCTGCACGTCCACCACGAACATGAAGATGATGATAAAGAGCAGGTTAAAGGTCTCCAGTACGATACTGATCAGACCGTTGGAAAGCATATCCGAAACGGAGTTCACGTAGTTTACCACCCGGATCAGGATCTTGCCGTGAGGCCGGTCATCATAATACTGGAAAGGCAGCTTCTGCAGATGCGAGAACAGATCCTTCCGGATATCATAGATGATGTTCTGGCTGGCCTGCAGCATCAGGCGGCTGCGTATGGTATTGAACACGACGCTGCAGCCATAGACCGCGATCAGGATGCCTACCAGTATGAAAAGGTATTTATAATTCCCGGCAGGAACGGCATCGTCCAGGGCTCTCTGTATGATCATCGGGGCAAGATAGCTGAAAGCACCGCCCAGACCGCTTAAGACGAGCGCGATGATCATGTTTTTTGCATATTTTTTGATATAAGTGGAAGCGCGTAACAGGTGTCGTATGTTAAAAGGCTCTTCCAGCTGTTCGTCAACTTTGAATGTATTTCTTGCCATATCAGATCCCCCCTTCCTGCAGCCTGACCAGCTCGCTGTAGTAGCCGCCGAGTGCTACGAGCTCATCGTGGGTGCCGCTTTCCACGATCCTGCCGTCACGCATCATCATGATGCAGTCGGCCGTACGGGCCGTGGAGATACGCTGCGCGATGATCAGTTTTGTGGAAGGGAATTCCAGGTGCCGTAAGGAATCCTGGATCTCTTTTTCCGTTTCCATATCGACGGCGGAGGTGGTGTCGTCAAGGATCAGGATCGAAGGTTTTACCGCAAGGGCGCGGGCCAGGGAGATACGCTGTTTCTGTCCGCCGGAAAGTCCCACGCCGCGTTCGCCCACGACGGTGTCGTAGCCTTCGGGCATACGGGAGATGAAATCGGCCGCTGCCGAATATCTGGCGGATTTTTCCACTTCGCGCTGGGTGAGATTTGTATCGCCGTAAGCGATATTACCCTCGATCGTATCGGAATAAAGGAGCACGTCCTGATTGGCGAGACCGATATTCTTACGCAGGCTGTGCAGGGTGTAATCCTGTACAGGCACATCGTCGATCAGGATCTCGCCGGAGCTTACCTCATGAAAACGCGGGATCAGATTGATCAGCGTGGTCTTGCCGCAGCCGGTCTCGCCCATGATGGCCACGGTCTGCTGCGGCTCGATGACAAAGGAAATGTCATTGAGTACGGGCATATCGCCGTCCTCATAACTGAAGGAAACATTGCGGAACTCGATCTTTCCGTTAAAATGTTCCGTATGGTCAATAGCGCCGGGCTGGTCATGGATCTTTGCTTCGGAATAATAGATCTCCATCACTTTGTTGGATGCGGCGGAGAAACGCTGGAATTCGTTCAGGATGTTTCCCATCATGCGCATCGGGTTGGCAATGGCCCAGATCAGACCGGAGATGGTCACATATTCTCCCATGGTCAGGCCGCCGTTGATCAGGAAGATACCGCCCACGGCCAGCATGACCACCGGCAGGAGGTTGACGAAGCTTTCCACGAAAGGCTGCGTGCGTATCCATACCATGGCGGTGGCTTTATTGGTGTCGCGGTATTCGGTGTTGGCGCGGTCAAATTTATCTTCTTCAAATTCCTCGCGGGCGAAGGCTTTTACGACGCGGTTGCCGGCGATGTTTTCCTGGGCGATGGTGTTCATCTGCGCAAATTTTTCACGCAGCTGTGCATGCATGGGCGCAACCCTGCGGCGGAAGCGGTAGATCGTGATGAACACGAGGGGCGCTATGGCAAGCAGGGCAAGGGCCATCTTCCAGTTGATGACGATGAAATATACGGCGGTTGCCGTGAAAAGCGAAAAAGCTTCGATCAGCGCACGGACCACCCAGGCGATCATATGGCGCACGGCGTCCAGGTCGCCGGTCACACGGGTCATCAGATCGCCGGTGCGGTAGGTGCTGTAGAACGTCATATCCTGACGCTGGATCTTGTCATAAAGGAAATTACGTATGCGGTATAAAGCTTTCTGCGAGACGCGCTCGTAGGCCATGCAGTCCAGGTAAACGATGACCACGCGCAGCAGGGTAAAACCCACCATGCAGACCAGCAGTGTATAAAAAAGATCCTGCTTTGTCGCGATGTTTTCCGCGGCATCCGGCCCGCTTAAGAAGGTATCCACGATGCGTCCCGAAAAATAAGGTACGGTCAGCTGCATGATATTGTAGACAAGGGTTCCTGCAAGTGCGATGACATACAGAAAACGCACGCCCTTCATGTTTTCCCAAAGCCAGGCGATACGGCCTAAGGGATATTTCTGTTCGCTTTTCCGGTTCATAGTGCTATAGCCTGCCTCTCCCGGGAACTGTGAGTGTGGTGCGGCCACAGTTCCACATATACTGACACGATTGTATTCTATCTTAAAAAAGCTTTCTTCTCAATATTTGACATATGAAGGCGTATTTTTTGTCGAGGGAGGCAGGGAAAGCGTGAGATCCGTCAGCGGAAAAGTGCCATCCATCGGAAAAAGATGACAGATCCGGGGATCATTATATATAATAAGTCCGGCAGTGTGATGAAGCCGGGAAGTAAGACAAAACGTCATATTGCCGTTAACGGAAAAATCCGGAAAGCAGAGAGCAGAAGGAGACAGAACAAAGAGGATCAGGAAAAGGGCACGGATAAGGGTCAGGGTTCGGATCCTATAGCATTCGGGAGGAGTTCTACGATGAATAATAATCAAATATATGATCAGGGAAATAAGATAAAGAAAAGATCGGTGGTGCTGCCGGTCGTACTGCTGGCCGTCGGAGCCCTCGCTTCACTGGCTGTTGTCCTGATCCTGCTGATGTGGGGGGCCGGAGGCTATTCTTCCGAGGTGAAGGAGCAGCTTGCGCTGGCGGAGCGTTATCTGGATGAGCTGGATTACGAAAAGGCGGTCGCAGCATATAAAGCAGCCATAGAGCTGGATCCGAAATGCGAAGAGGCATATGCCGGACTGGCCGAAGCAGCCGGAAAGCTGGCGGATGAATATATGGAAAAAGGGGAAGAAGAGAAGGCGCAGGAGCTGCTGGAAGAGACTGCGGAGATACTTGGTGACGGATACCTGGAGACCGGGGAAGAAAGCATCTATGAGAAAAGTGAAGAATTCCGTGAAAAGATCGCCGAGATCGTGGTAAAGAAAGATGAAGAGCCGGAGCAGGATGAAGATGGGGGCAAAGACGTTACGGGAGATGAGGATGAGGCCGGCGGGAACGGAGACGGCCCGGGAGACAGTGATAAAAGCGGCGGGGACAGTTACGCAGATATCTATGCAAAGTATCTGGAATTTCTGGAAGGGCATAAAGAGGAGTGTACCATATACTCCCAGCTGTATGAAGATGATCATCTGAGGCCGGCGATCTCTTTCTGTGATGTGGCCGGAGATGAGGCTCCGGAGATGCTTTATTTAAGCTGTGAATGGACGGAATGGGGGTACTATTCGAAGATCCACATCGCGGAGGTGCGTGGCGGTCTTATGACAGAACTCGCGGAATTTGACGGACATATAGACGGCGTGGGGCATGGAGGCGGGCATTACCTTTTCTTTCTGGTCAATGATGAGAAGGCGATCTATGGGCTTTCACAGGATTATTATTACATGTGTTATGTGCGGATATCGGAAAATGGATCGGGGAAAATGGAGATGAAAGAACTCTTTTCGCAATCCAGGGATTTCGGTACTCCCCAATTCAGTTATTATGATCATAGCAAATCTGCATCTATCTCGAAAGATGCTTTTCTGGAAAAAAGAAAGGCCTTATCGGATCGGGAAACGGAGATCATTTATGACTGTGGTCATTGTTCGTGGTCGGAATATGATGGGGACTCTGTCGAAGAATTCCGTACCGGTCACAAAAACATCGGCATGACATATGATGAGGCTGTCGCGTGGCTGAAGAAAAAGTGCGGTGCCGGCAATGCCGAGCCGGCGCAGGATGCGCAGGGACCGCTGGCCGAGGTGGAATTTGAATGGGATATATCCACAGTGACGATATTTGATGTGCAGTACGGGGACGGGTTTCCGTCCGCGGATGAGTGTGATCTGCATGTCATAAGCGAAGTACCGGCTTCTTTTACGCAGAAGGCGGTAAACGGCGGATACGAATACCGCGATGCGGCCGGGAAGCTGATCCTGGAAGAAAAGACGGAACAGACAGGAAATAAGAAAAAATATAGCTGTAAGCTGTATTCCTTCGAATATGATCTGGATATTATAGCGGAACCGGTTTCTCTTGTGCCCGGCCTGCCGGGTTATCCGCTGGGGGCAGTTATCCGTTATGATGACGGCAGAAAGGTCGAACTCACTGCCGAGGATATGCAGCGGCGGGGGCAGACGGGATTCTGGTATTTCGGCATATGCTCTGTCTCCGGCGGGCAGCTGGATGTATATTGAGAATAGAACGGGAGGAACATAACGGAAAGATCAAAAAACCCCGGGCTTTTGCCCGGGGGATCTAAGAGGTGCCAGACGGATTTGAACCGCCGATCAGGGAGTTGCAGTCCCACGCCTTACCGCTTGGCTATGGCACCATACCCGTCTATTATAGCAGTTTTTACGGCGCTGTCAAGCATCAGTTCCCGGCGGATCCGGCAGTGGATCCGGCAGCCGCATTCTCAAGCGGCTCCAGCAGGCTTTCGAGCTCGGCAAATGAGTTCACTGTGGCGTCGGGGGCATCGGCTGTCCCGAAACCGTAGGCGGCATGGATAAAGGCTACGCCGGCTTCGCGGGAAGCGTCCTGGTCGCCCTGGATATCGCCCAGATAGACAGGGGCGATGAAGTTATTGCGTTCTTTTACGAGACGGATATTTTCGGCTTTGTAAAGGCCGGTTCTTCCGTAGCTTTCATAATCGCATATATAAGGCGCGATCCCTAGTTTGTCCATGACCAGTTCGATATAGCCGGCCTGGCAGTTGCTGACGATGCAGACCGCAAAGCGTCCCGAAAGCTTTTTGATACCCTCGCTCACACCGGGATAGGAGATATCTTTATGATTATCCCGGATGGCTTTTTCTTCCGCACTCAGTATCGGCTTCAGCAGTGCATAGCGGGCTTCGGGAGCCAGATCCGGCAGCAGTTCATCGGCGATGATATCCATGGGCTTTCCGAAAAGCTGTGTCAGCCTGTGCGCACTTACCCTTGTCGCAAGGCCGTGCTCTTCAAGCACGCTGTTCCAGGCCACGGCGACCACAGGGGTGGAATTCCAAAGTGTTCCGTCCACATCCAGAAAGATGGCGTCTGTTCTGATCAAAACATGTACCTCCTCAATCCGTCATTTTTGTAACGAGGGTCATTCCCGTATAACAGCCCTTGAATATCGGGGCAAGCATTCTTCACATCGGTCCGGATATTTTGCGACCGTTATACTAGCACATTTCCGGGGAAAGGTCAAAAGCGTATTATCGGGGAAGCCATGTTATTCTTGAATGATGCAGATACGTGTATTATACTATATTAGCGATAGAAAGCGGGAAAGCCTGTGAGCATCCGCCTGACGGTTCCGCGGCAGCAGCGGAATGAAACGCATGGACTGAAGAGAGGAAAAGGCTATGAAGTGGCTTCGTTTTATGATCACCACGCTGACGGAGGCGGAAGACATCCTGGTCAGCGATATGTATGATATCGGTCTGGAGGGGGCTCAGATCGAGGATAAACTGCCCCTGACGCCGCTGGAAAAGGAGCGCATGTTTGTGGACATCCTTCCGGAGACGGAGGAAGACGACGGCATCGCCTATCTTTCCTTTTTTGTGGAGGCCCCGGAAGAGGAGGAGGCAAAAGAGGCGTTGAAGCGCGAGACCGTGGAAAAGATCGAAGCGCAGCTTAAGGAAAGCGCGCAGTATATGGATATCGGCAGCGGGAGCATCACCGTATCGGAAACGGAGGATCTGGACTGGATCAACAACTGGAAGCAGTATTTTCACCAGTTCATGATCGACGATATCCTGGTGATACCGTCCTGGGAGAAGACGGAGAGCAGGAATGAGGGAAAGCTTGTCCTGCACATCGATCCCGGAACGGCTTTCGGCACGGGCATGCATGAGACGACACAGCTGTGCATATGGCAGCTGCGGAAATATGTGACGGAGGAGACGCGTCTTCTGGACGTGGGAACGGGGAGCGGTATCCTTTCGATCCTGGCGCTCATGTTCGGCGCAAAGGAAGCTCTGGGGACCGACCTGGATCCCTGCGCCGTGGATGCGGTTGCCGACAATATGAAGAATAACGGGATCGATCCTTCCCTTTTTAAACTGATCATCGGAAATATCATCGATGATCCCGAAGTGCAGCGGCAGGTGGGCGGCGGCTATGACATCGCGGTGGCCAATATCCTGGCTGAGGTGCTGATCCCGCTGATGCCGGAGCTCGTAAAACATCTGAAGAGCGGCGGCACGGTCATCACCAGCGGCATCATCGAGGGCAGGGAAGACGCTGTGGCCTGTGCGATGAAGGAAGCCGGTCTTGAAGTGAGCGACATCCTGAGCCAGGGCGAGTGGCGCTGCGTTGTGGGAAGGAAGGGCTGAGATGCAGCATTTCCTTGTAAAGCCGGAACAGATCGCGGGGAACGAGATCCGTATCCTGGGACCTGATGTGCATCATATCTCGAGGGTGCTGAGGATGCGGCCGGGTGAAGAGATCTCGGTCAGCGACGGCGTTACGGACCGGGAATACCGCTGTGAGATCGGGAGCATCGGTGAAGACGAGGTGCTGTGCCGCCTGCGTTTCATAAAGGAAGGCGGCGTGGAGCTGCCTCTCAGGATCACACTCTTTCAGGGACTGCCGAAAGCGGATAAGATGGAACTGATCATCCAGAAGGCTACGGAACTGGGGGTCTGTGCGCTGGTACCGCTGGCCGCCGAAAGGAGTGTCGTCCGGCTGGATGAGAAAAAAGCCGGAAAGAAGCGGGAACACTGGCAGGGCATTGCGGAAGCGGCTGCGAAACAGAGCCGGCGCAGCGTGATACCGGAGATCGGCGCAGTGATGAATATGAAAGAGGCACTTAAAGCCGCAGCCGGAATGGAGCTGGCGGTGATCCCTTATGAACTGGCCGAAGGGATGAGCGCGACAGCGAATTTTACGAAGAGCTTTCTGAAGCTTGCTAAGGAAAATAAGGGAGCCCGTGTAGGGATCTTCATCGGACCGGAAGGCGGCTTTTCGGAAGAAGAGGCGGCTGCCGCAGAGGCTGCGGGAGTGAAAGCCATTTCACTTGGGCGGCGTATCCTGCGTACCGAGACAGCCGGGATGAGCCTGCTTTCCTATATGATGCTCCGGCTGGAGATGGAAGTCTGAACCCCTTCAAAGAGGCGGAGCCGAGGGGGTCATGGGAGCGGGCGTAATAAGAAAAGAAGTTTCAGGGGAGAAACAAGAATGGAAATATATCTGGATAATGCTTCGACCACGGCATGTTTCCCGGAAGTGGCGGATGAGCTGCGCGATATCCTGTGCACAAACTACGGGAATCCTTCCAGCGCCCACCACAGGGGCGTGGAAGCCGAAAAGCAGCTGCGACAGGCATCCTCGAAGCTTTCGGCGCTCCTGCGCTGCAAGCCGGAGGAGCTGATCTACACCTCGGGCGGCACGGAGAGCGACAATATGGCGCTGCTCGGCGCGGCGAGAGCCAGGAAACGGAGCGGGACTCATCTGATCACAACGGTGATCGAGCATCCGGCGGTGCTGCGCACAATGGAGCAGCTCGAAAGCGAAGGTTTTGACGTGACGTATCTGCCGGTAGACAGGGACGGGATCGTACGTATGGATGCGCTGGAACAGGCGATCTCCGGGGATACCACGCTGGTCTCCGTCATGTATACGAACAACGAGATCGGATCCGTGCAGCCTGTCGCGGCCATCGGGGCGATGCTCAAGCGGAAATATCCGCAGGTGATCTTTCATGTGGATGCGGTGCAGGCCTTCGGAAAGGAAGTCATCCGGCCTGCGGAGCTGGGCGTGGACATGATGAGCGTCAGCGCGCATAAGTTTCACGGCCCCAAGGGCGTGGGCTTTCTCTATGTTTCCGGGAAGGTGAAGCTCCTTCCGCTCATATACGGGGGCGGGCAGCAGAGGGGGCTCAGATCGGGGACGGAGAATGTCGCCGGCATTGCCGGAATGGCCTCTGCGGCCGAAAAACTCCTCGGCGGCGTGAAGGAAGAGCGGGAACGTCTCTTTGCCCTGAAGAGTTATTTTGTGAGTGGCCTGCTGAAGCTCGAAAACGTGAGGATCAACGGGATCCCCGGCGTGAAGACGGCAGAGGAAGGACCTGCCGCCGGATCGGAGGCTTTTGAGACAGCGGTGAGGCAGAGCTCGCCGGCTGTGGTGAGCGCATCGTTTCCGGGAGTGCGTGCGGAGGTGCTTCTGCATGCGCTGGAAGAGGATGAGATCTATGTTTCCGCAGGCAGCGCCTGCGCCACGCACAAACCGGAGCCTTCCCGTACCCTGCAGGCCATCGGCCTCGGGAAGGAACTGCTGGAAGGGACGATACGTTTTTCATTCTCGGTGTTTACCACAAAAGAAGAGCTGGAACGCACACTGGAAGTGCTTTGCAGGATACTTCCGGAATTGAGAAGATACAAGGGGAGGTAAGATGCTTCCGTTCAGGACAAATGTTACGATCTTTATCGTCGAATTCCTCTGCACCGTTCTGCTGCAGTCTTTTTATGCGGTATCGAAGTACGGTTTCGAGCGCGCGACGCTCGTCGGTCTGGGGCTGATCCCCGTACTTCTTGTTTTTCTGCTTTCGTATAAGATCTCAAATGAGGGCGTTGTCGTGCGCTGTCTGGCGGCAGCGGGGATCTCTTCCCTGTATTACATGAGTGTTGCCTCACATAATCAGGGCATGCTGGTGTTTATGCTGCTTGCAACGGCCACAACGATCGCCCTCTTTCTCATGCAGAGAGTCCTGATCGAGTATTTCGGCATCACCATGGTGATCCTGATCCTTGTCGGCATACTCCGCCGGGAGGAAGTGGAAAGCTTTTTCGATATGACCCAGTACGTGGCCTATATCACCATGTATGCATTTGCGGGCGTGGCTCTGGTCTTTATCAGCTACAGTGTGGCGAGCTACAAAAAAGACATGGAAGAAAAGAACGAGGTGGCGATCGAGGCGCTGGAGGCCAAGAGCAATTTCCTTGCCAATATGAGCCATGAGATCCGTACCCCCATGAACGCCATTTACGGTATGGCCGAGATCCTTGAGGAAAAGGAAGCCGACCCGGCAGCCAAGGAATATGTTGCGGTGATCAAACGATCCTCAGAGAACCTGCTTTCGATCATCAACGAGATCCTGGATTTTTCCAAGGTGGATTCCGGTCATATAGAGATCCTGGAGGAACCCTACGACTTTAATGAACTGCTGCAGGATGTGGTATCCATCATCGAGATCCGGATGCGGGGGAAGAACCTGAAGCTGCAGCTGTCCATTGATACCAGTGTGCCGCGCACCATTATCGGGGACGAGACGAGGGTACGGCAGATCCTGATCAACCTTCTGAACAATGCGGTGAAGTTTACCAATCAGGGATCGATCACGCTTTCGATCCGCTGGCAGCTGGACAATACCGGCCCCCAGATGGAACGCGGGATCATGACGCTCTCCGTGAAGGATACCGGTATCGGTATCTCGGAGGAAAATATCCAGAAGCTCTTTACGGCATTCGGACAGATCGATACGAAAAAGAACCGTAATGTGGAAGGCACCGGCCTTGGCCTGGCGATCTGTAAATCGCTGACCGACGCCATGGGCGGCAGGATCACGGTATCGTCGCAGCTGGGCGTCGGTTCCGTATTTACCGTGGTGCTTCCCCAGAAGGTACAGGACGCGACGCCCTGCAAGTTCGATGCGAAGCAGATGGAAGCGGCTTATCAGAGAGGCAATTTCGAGCCGGCATTTGCCGCGCCGAAGGCCAGGGTACTGATCGTTGATGATAATAAGGTAAACCTGCAGGTGGCCCAGGAACTGATGAAGCTTTTCGGCATCAATGCTTCTACGGCAGAGAGCGGGCCGGAAGCCATCGACAGGGTTACCAAGCAGCTGATACGTTATGATGTGATCTTTATGGATCATATGATGCCTTTTATGGACGGCGTGGAAGCGACCGGGCAGATCCGGGCGATCGGCAGCGATTACGCGCGGAAGGTTCCGATCATCGCGCTGACCGCAAATGCGATCAAGGGCGTGGAGCAGCAGTTCCTGGCAGCGGGGATGAACGATTATCTGCCTAAGCCCATACGGGTGGAGCAGCTGCAGGCACTTCTGGAGAAATGGCTGCCCAGGGAGAAGCTCTTCCCGCCCGGAACGACCATGGAAGAAGTGGAACGGAGAGAGGCTGCCGTACGCTGGTGGGATCTGAGCAGGGAAGAGCAGCTGGCCCGGCTGGACGGGATCGATACGGCCAGCGGTATAAGAAACTGTGCCGGGAGTGTCGATGCTTATTACCAGCTGCTGCAGACCTACGCTTCTTCCAATCTCCTGCACCTTCTGCAGGGCTTCTTTGAGAAGGAGGATCTGCCGAATTATACGGTGATCGCGCATTCCATCAAGGGCGCCAGCCAGTCCATAGGGGCTTTGGATGTGGCAGAAAAAGCCTACGCTCTGGAACGGGCGGGAAAGCGCAATGACATCAATTATATCTGGGATCATCACGATGAACTGACGGAAGAATACGGGGGCATACTGGAGATGCTGAAGCGTTATCTGCTTCCGGGAACAGCTGCCGCGATCCCGAAATAGGCGGAGCCGTCATGGTATTCCGGCCGGGCCGGGACGGAAATGCAGGGCTGAACAGTAAGCGGTCGGAAAGGCATTGAACAAGGGTGTTTGAAAAGTCGGAGAGAATGTGATATACTGAAAAGGTTAGAGGTTCATGGGAATCTCTGATGAGGAATAAACAGATCTACGGGGGGGTTACGGATGTTTCGAGTAGCGATATGTGATGATGAGGCTACGGCACTGCAGCTCAACACGATGCTGACGGAGAAGCTGCTGACGGAGGAAGGGATCTCATACGAGCTCCGCAGTTTTGACGATATCCAGGATATGGCGGACACGCTGATGCGTCCCGGGCAGCCCTATGACCTGCTGATCACGGATATCCTGGCCAGCGGCATCAACGGGATCGAGGCGGCGGAAAAGCTCCGCAGCATCGGGGAAAAACTGGATATCATCTTTATCTCTTCCACGGCGGAATATGCGCTGGAAGGCTATCGGGTGCAGGCGCTCCGTTATCTGAAAAAGCCGGTGGATGTGGAACAGCTGCGGGAAGCGCTGCTGATCAGCTACCGCAAGACAGCGCAGAAGGAAGGCCTGTCGCTTACCTGCGAAGGCAAGCTCTACAATATCCGCTATGATGAGATCGTCTATGCGGAAAGCCAGGCGAGGGACGTGGAACTGACGCTGAAGGACCGGCGGCTGGTGACGCATATGAAGATATCGGATCTGGAGAAGCTTCTGCCGGACCAGTTCTTCCGCTGCCACCGTTCCTATATCGTGAATCTCCTGGAAGTGGAGACGATCGAACGCTATCAGGCGACCATGAAGAATGAGGATTATATCCCCATCAGCCAGCAGCTCTATACGGAAATGAAGAACCGTATGTTCCAGAGCCAGACACAGAGGTAGTATATGTTTCAGGCATTTTTGATCAAATATGCCGAGATCGCGATCAAAGGAAAGAACCGGCCGCTTTTTGAGGATGCTCTTGTAAAGCAGATACGCAGGGCGCTCAAAGCCGTGGACGGCTCTTTTCATGTATACAAAACGCAGGGCAGGGTGCATATCGATACCGAAGGGGAATTTGATTACAACGGCACACTGGCTGCGCTGAAAAAGGTCTACGGCATCAGTTCCATCCATCCGGTAATGGTGCTGGAGGATGAGGGTTTTGACGAACTCAAAAAAAGAGTGATCGCATATCTTGCGGAGCTTTATCCCGACGGGGAACACAGCTTCAAGGTCAATGCCCGCAGGGCGCGGAAGAATTATCCGCTGGAGTCCATGGAGATCAATGCGGCCATGGGCGAAGCCGTGCTGGAGGCCTTTCCGGCCTTTCATGTGGATGTGAAGAGTCCGGAGATCATGCTGCGTATCGAAGTGCGGGAAAAGATCTACGTTTATTCCGTCGATATACCCGGTGCGGGCGGCATGCCGATCGGGACCGGAGGAAAGGCCATGCTGCTTTTGTCCGGGGGGATCGATTCGCCGGTGGCCGGAGCCATGATGGCGAAGCGGGGCGTGAGCCTGAACGCCGTCTATTTCCATGCGCCGCCTTATACCAGCGAGCGCGCACGCCAGAAGGTAGAGGATCTGGCGGCCATCGTTTCCGGCTATTCCGGGGAACTGTGGCTTCATGTCGTGAATTTTACGGAGATACAGAAGTATATCTATGAAAAATGTCCGCACGATGAGCTGACCATCATCATGCGCAGATATATGATGCGGATCGCCGAGCGTATCGCACTGGAGCAGGACTGCCTTGCCCTGGTCACCGGCGAATCCGTGGGACAGGTGGCATCGCAGACGATGCAGAGCCTGATGGCGACCAACGAGGTGTGCGAACAGCTGCCGGTATTCCGGCCTCTGATCGCTTTTGACAAGCAGGAGATCGTTCAAAGGGCGTATGCGATCGGGACTTATGAGACCAGTATCCTGCCTTATGAGGACTGCTGTACGATCTGGGTCGCAAAACATCCGGTCACGAAGCCTTCGGTGAAGGTGATCCGGCGGCATGAGGAATATCTGAAAGACGGGATCGATGAGATGGTGGAACGTGCCGTGAACGGCAGGGACGTGGTAAAGATCGGATAAAAAAACGTCCGGACAACCGGACGTTTTTGATCATACGCAAATCCGCTCAGGAAGCGATATACGGCTGCAGAGCCTTCAGGATCTCGGCGGCTTCGGCTTCATCCGTTACATGGATATCAAGCTCGATGGGTTTGGAAATGTCCAGACTGAATATACCCATGATGGATTTGGCATCGATCACGTAACGTCCCGAGATCAGGTCGAAATCACAGTTGAATTTGGAGATCTCGTTGACGAATGCTTTAACCTTGTCAATGGAATCGATCAGGATCTGTGTTGTCTTCATTTTATGAACTCCTTTCCTGGCAATTACTTCACATAATATATTAGTGCAAACAGAGAGATTAGTCAATAATGAAAAAACGAGCTTCCCTGCATAATCTGGGATGTAAAGTGAACGCCTATGAGATGGACGTGATGGAGGAACTGCTGGAAGCGGCAGGTTATGAGATCGTGCCTTTTGACGAAGCCGCAGACGTGGTGATCATCAATACCTGCAGCGTGACCAATATCGCCGACCGGAAGAGCCGGCAGATGCTGCATAAGGCGAGGAAGCGGAATCCGGAGGCGGTGATCGTTGCCGTGGGCTGCTATGTTCAGACCGGCGGAAGAGACCGCGATGCGGACCTTTATATCGGGAATAACCGGAAAGGCGAGATCGTTTCGATCCTTTCGGAGTATCTGAAACTGGGCAGTACGCCGAAGGACAGCGTGATCGATGTGAACGCACCCTGCCCTTACGAGGATATGCAGCTGGGGCACATTTCCGAGCATACACGAGCCTATATCAAGATCCAGGACGGCTGTAACCAGTTCTGCAGCTATTGCATCATCCCCTACGCAAGAGGACGCGTAAGGAGCCGTGAGCGCAGCGAGATCCTGAAGGAGGCCGGAAGACTTGCGCGGAACGGCTGCCGGGAATTCGTACTTACGGGGATCCATATCAGTTCCTACGGATATGACCTGCGTCATCCCGATAAAAAGCCCATGGCCAACTGTTTTGAGGAGGAGGAGCTGATGGAACTGCTCCGGGAGCTGGACCGGCTTGAAGGGGTGGAGCGTATCCGTTTAAGCTCCCTGGAGCCGCGCATCATCACTGCGGATTTCGTAAAGGGACTGACAGAACTGAAAAGTTTCTGCCCGCATTTCCACCTCTCTCTGCAGAGCGGAAGCGACAGCGTGCTGAAGCGGATGAACCGGCAGTATGACACGGAGGATTATGCCGGACGGGTAGAGCTGCTGCGGAAATGCTTTACAGATCCGGCCATCACTACGGATATCATCGTCGGTTTTCCGGGGGAAACGGAGGAGGAATTTGCGCAGACCCTGGCATTTGCGGAAAGGATCGCTTTTTATGAGATGCATATCTTCCGCTATTCGGCCAGGAAGGGAACACCGGCGGCTTCCATGAAGGGACAGCTCACGGAGGCGCAGAAAGCGGCGCGTTCGGACCGGCTCGAGGAGCTCGGAGCGCGTATGACGGAGGCGTTTATAAGGAAATGGAAGGGGAAAGAGTGCGAAGTGCTCTGTGAGGAAGAAAAAGAGATCGACAGCATGCGTTATATGACGGGGCACACAAGGGAATATCTGAAAATCGCGATCCCCGAAAGCAGCGCGCGTCCCGGGGAAGTGCGCAGAGTCCGCGTGGGGGATGAGATGAAAGACGGCTTTGTGCACGGGATTGAATAATTCTGCCGGATAGGGTATAATTATCTGCGGCATAAACAACATGAGGAAGGAACTATGAGCGAATCGGTAAGCAATACCCAATTCTTTAAAGTCGAGGTGGAGCAGGTCGACAGCGTAAAGACCATTATCGAAGAGGTCTATAACGCGCTGTCGGAGAAAGGATATAACCCGGTGAACCAGATCGTGGGCTATATCATGAGCGGCGATCCTACGTATATCACCAGTTACAAGAATGCCCGCAGCATCATCATGAAAGCGGAGCGTGACGAGCTGGTGGAGGAGCTGCTTACGGAGTATATCCGCAGCAACGGCTGGCCCGGCATGAACGATGAAGAGGAAGAAGAGGACGGAGACGCCGAATGATACGTATCATGGGCCTGGATTACGGAGACCGGACAGTGGGGGTTGCGATCAGCGACCCGCTGGGACTGACCGCACAGGGAAAAGAGATCGTACGCAGGGAAAGGCCGACAAAACTGCGGCGTACCTGTGCGCGTATTGAAGAACTGATTGTCGAATACGGAGTGCAGCGTATCGTTCTGGGACTGCCGGTACATATGGACGGCAGCGAAGGAGAGCGTGCGCAGAAGACCCGTGAGTTTAAAGAGATGCTTGAGCGCCGTACGGGGCTGGAGGTTGAGCTCTGGGATGAACGGCTGACCACGGTGGCTGCGGAGCGTTACATGGACGAGGCCGGGCTGAAGGGCGGTAAACGCAAGGCCGTGGTGGACGAGATCGCCGCGGTATTTATACTGCAGTCCTATCTGGACCGGCAGAAAAGCGCGGATATGCTCTCCGGGGAGGACGGCGAAGAGGAATGAGAACGCGGCGCTGAGCGGCGCGACGGGAAGATGAATATGGAAAAGATAAGACTGGAAACGGAAGACGGAACGACGGCAGAATTGTATGTTCTGGAGCAGACAACGGTTGGTGGCACCGACTACTATCTCGTTACCGAGGACGAGGAAGGAGACGGTGAAGCCATGATCCTGAAAGATCTGTCGGCCAGGGACGATAAGGAAGCCGTTTTTGAATTTGTGGAAGACGATGCGGAGCTGAAGGCGGTGGGAGATCTGTTTGCCGCGCTGCTGGAGGATACGGATCTGGTATGATAAGCAGTAATCCCGGCAGGAACCGGGACCGGATGGAATGGGGGTTAAAAAATTGAAAAAGACTGCGAATCAGGATGCGCTGCCGGTTAAGCTGATCCCGCTGGGCGGACTGGAGCAGATCGGGATGAACATCACGGCCTTTGAGTACGGCGACAGCATCATGGTGGTGGACTGCGGGCTGGGTTTTCCCGAAGATGATATGTACGGCGTGGATCTGGTGATACCGGATGTGAGCTACCTGGAAGAGAACATCGACAGGGTAAAGGGCTTTGTGATCACCCACGGACATGAGGATCATATCGGGGCACTGCCTTACATCCTTCGGAAGGTAAATGTGCCGGTCTATGCTACGAGACTTACCATCGGCATTATCGAACATAAACTGGAAGAACATAATATGCTCGATATCACGACACGCAAGGTCGTGAGTTTCGGATCGACGATCACGCTGGGGGATTTCCATGTGGAATTTATCCGCACGAACCACAGCATCACCGATTCGGCGGCGCTTGCGATCTATACGCCGCAGGGCATCATCGTACATACGGGTGATTTCAAGGTGGATTACACGCCGATCTACGGCGATGCCATCGACCTGCAGCGTTTCGGTGAGCTGGGTAAGAAGGGCGTGCTGGCTCTGCTCTGCGATTCGACCAACGCCGAGCGGCCCGGTTTTACACCATCCGAGAGTACGGTTGGCGAGACTTTTGTAAGTATCTTTGAAGCAAACCGGAAGAAACGCATCATCGTAGCGACTTTTGCGTCCAATGTGGACCGTGTGCAGCAGATCATCAATACAGCTTACCGCTACGGCAGGAAATGCGTGATCGAAGGCCGGAGCATGGTCAATATCATCAATACGGCCATTGAACTGGAGTACCTGAAGGTACCGGAAAACACGCTGATCGAACTGGAGGAACTGAAGAATTATCCGGACGAGCAGACCGTGATCATCACGACCGGAAGTCAGGGAGAGCGCCTGGCAGCCCTTTCCCGCATGGCGGGAGGGACGCACAAAAAGATCGTTCTGGGACCGAAGGATGCAGTGATCTTTTCCTCGCACCCGATCCCCGGAAATGAAAAAGCCGTGACGAAGATCATCAATGCGATCTTCCAGAAGGGGGCAGACGTGGTGTTTCAGGATGCTCATGTATCCGGGCATGCCTGCCGCGAAGAGATCAAGCTGATTTACGCTCTGACAAGGCCGAAATACGCGATCCCGGTTCACGGGGAATACAAACATCTGAAGGCACAGGCCAAGATCGCCGAGCAGATGGGCGTGGAAAAGGAGAACATCCTGATCATCCAGAGCGGTGATGTGCTTTCGATCAAGGATGAGCAGATCCGTAAGGACGGTCATGTGCAGAGCGGTGTGGTCTTTGTGGACGGCCTGGGCGTGGGTGACGTGGGAAATGTAGTGCTGCGTGACCGGCAGCGGCTCGCGGACGACGGCATCGTGCTGATCACCTTTGCGATGGACGCGGAAAACCGTGTGATCGCCGGACCCGAGATCGTTACCCGCGGTTTCGTCTATGTCCGGGAAGCGGACGAACTGATGGAGGACATCCACATGCTCATCGACGATACCATCGTGGAGCATTTTGAAAAGAACAATCCCGGCGGAAGGAACAAGCTGAAGACCAGCATCCGGGAAGCGGTGAGCGATTATATCTGGGGGAAGACCGAACGCCGCCCCATGGTACTGCCGGTGATACTGGACATTGAGTGATGCGGGGGAGACAGGAGCATGACAGAGATCGATAATGAGCTTTTTACCCTGATCGAGGCGGTGCGTCATTCCCATACTTTTAAAGAGTATGACCGCTGCCGTATCGCTTTAAAGAGCGAGCCTGAACTGAAAGAGCGGGTGGACAGATACCGGGAGGAAAACTACCGCCTCCAGACCATGGATGACGACGGTACGCTGCAGGAGCGCATCGAGGCGTTTGCAAAGGAGAATATGGAACTTTCGGAGACCCCGAAGGTACGGGCGTTTCTGGACGCAGAACTGGCATTGTGCCGCATGCTGCAGGAGATCACGGAGCGTGTGGTCGCAGCCATCGATTTTGAGTAGGAGAGTAAAAGGAAATGAGTCCCAGAAAAGTTGCATGGGCTATCATCAAAACCGTTTTCGGCATTGTGATCGCGGCAGTGATCATGATGCTGGTATATCGTTTTTCGCTGAATGCTTATGATTTCGGCTACCGGATCTTTGCCGAGGAACCGGTGAGTCCGGAACCGGGGCTGACGAAATCAGTGGCTATCGTGGAGGGTAAATCCGCGCTGGAGATCGGACAGGTGCTGAAGGAAAAAGGACTGATCCGCGATGCGCAGCTGTTCTCGCTTCAGGAACTTTTTTCTTCCTATCACAAGAAGCTTCAGCCGGGGATCTATGAACTGAATACGGCAATGACGCCGGAAGAGATGATGGCGGTGATGGCAGCCAATGCATCATCGGCGGCCTTCGATGTCAATGAAGAGGAAGTGACCGGGAACAGTGAAACGTCCCAGGATCTTCTGGATGAGAGCGGGATCGGGCCTGAGGGCAGCGACAGCTCTGAAGGAGATGCGGGCGCATCGGGAGAAGAATGACACGCATTACATCTTATATTGAATCACTTGATCCCGGGCTTCCCGAGAAACTGCAGCGGCTGGAAGAGGAAGCACGGCAGAAGGGAGTACCGGTCATACGTTCGGAAACGCAGTTTTTGCTGCGTTTTCTTATACAAAAGGAAAAAACGGAGCACATCCTGGAAGTGGGGAGCGGGACGGGTTTTTCCGCTCTTCTGATGTGGGAGAGCAGTGGGCGTACGGCAAGGATCGATACGATCGAAAAGAACGAAAAGCGCGCCAGAGAGGCGGAGGAGCATTTCGGGGAATTCGGTGCCGAGAGCATAAAGCTTCTTTTCGGGGATGCCGCAGAAATACTGCCGGCGCTTTCCGGAAGCTATGACCTGATCTTTATGGATGCGGCAAAGGGACAGTATCCTGCGTTTCTGCCGCAGGTCCTGCGCCTTCTGAAAAGCGGAGGACTGCTTGTCAGCGATAACGTGCTTCAGGGCGGAATGGTACTGGAATCGCGTTATGCGGTGGAACGCAGGGATCGTACGATTCACGGGAGGATGCGGGATTATCTGTATACCCTGACGCATCATGAGGAACTGAACAGTGTGATACTTCAGGGCGGTGACGGCGTGGCCCTGAGTTATAAAAAGGATCTGTGATCCGGGACGGAGAAACGATGGAGAAGAAAAGACCCGAGCTGCTGGTACCGGCCGGCAGTCCGGAGGTGCTGAAAGTCGCGGTCGGCTACGGAGCCGATGCGGTATATATCGGGGGAGAGGAATTCAGCCTGCGTGCGAAAGCAAAGAATTTCGGGCCGGAAGAAATGGCGGAAGGGATCGCTTATGCGCATGCAAGGGGCGTAAAGGTCTATGTGACGGCCAATATCCTGGCACATGAGGCGGAACTGGCGGATGCGGCTGCGTATTTTTCCATGCTGGCGGAACTGAAGCCGGATGCCCTGATCATTTCCGATCCGGGGCTCTTTATGCTGGCGCGGCGCCATTGCCCGGAGATCCCCGTTCATATCTCCACGCAGGCCAGCAATACCAACAGTGAAAGCTTTGCCTTCTGGCATGCGCAGGGCGCCAAACGCGTGGTCTGCGCGAGGGAACTCTCGCTGGAAGAGATCCGTGCGATACGGAGAAATATCCCCGAAGAGCTGGAGATCGAATGTTTTGTCCATGGTGCCATGTGCGCTTCCTATTCCGGGCGCTGTTTTCTTTCCGCATCCCTTACGGGACGCAGTGCCAATCAGGGGGAATGTACGCATCCCTGCCGCTGGAAGTATTATCTGATGGAGGAGACACGTCCCGGTGAATACATGCCCATCGAGCAGAACGAGCGTGGGAGCTATATCTTTAATTCCAAGGATCTGTGCATGATCGGACATATCCCGGAGCTGGTGGAAGCCGGGATCGACAGCTTCAAGATCGAAGGACGCATGAAGACGGCGCTGTATGTGGCCATGGTCGCCAGGACCTACCGTATGGCGCTGGATCTGTATCTGCGGTCGGAGGAGGAATACCGGCAGAAACTGGACTGGCTTCAGAAGGAAGTGCGTGCCGCGACCTTCCGCCCCTATTCCACCGGCTTTTATTTCGGCCGGCCCGGGGAGGAGGGGCAGACCACCGATGACGGACGCTATGTGACCGGACAGGTTTATCTGGGGCGTGTGGATCAAAAGGATGAAGCAGGCAGACTGCATATCATACAGAAGAATAAGTTTTCCGTCGGATCGGAACTGGAGATCATGAAGCCGGACGGGCGTGATATAAGCGCCAGGGTGCTGAAGATGCAGAATGCGGACGGCGCAGCAGTGGAGAGCTGCCCTCATGCTGCGGAAGAGATCTGGCTCACGCTCAGTGAGGAGGCGGAAGAGGGGGATATCCTGCGGACGATGTCCGTATAGCTCCGTGGTTTGTGACTGTGTGAGAGCACAGAGGAGGAACAGCGGTGTCGGATGACAAAAAGGACAAAGAGATCCCTTTTTATCTCGGTGAACGCATCGTAAAGGAAGAGGAGAAGAAGGAGGACGAAGACAGGCTCCGGATCTCCTACGGCGGCGCCATGCCCGAGCAGCTGGAGAAATACCGGCCGCGGCAGCGGACCAACGAGGAACTTGCGCAGGCACGCGTCCTGATGCAGAAATATGAGAAAAAGCAGATGCTCAACCGCAGGATCCTTTATCTGGAGCGCCGCCGTCTCTTTCTCGTCACCAATATGCAGAGCTCTGACCGGCGCAGGCGCGGTAAGGGCTTTTTTTCGCTGTTTTCCAACAAAAAGAGTACAAGATACCATGAATGGGAACGGGAACTGTGTGAGATCTTTGTGGAGCATGAGCAGCTGGAACGGGAAAAAGCCGAGCTGGTAAAAGAGATCCGCGCGATGGAAAAAAGGGGAGAGAGCGATGGCTAAGAACAGGGATCTGGCGATCTTCTGTCAGAAGATGAAGCTGGCACTTCATTCCGGTTTCGATATCGAGCATGCGCTGCTGATCCTTCAGGATGAAAAGATCAGGGATCTGGGAGCGGCGCTTAAGCGGACGCATGAGGGCGTGCGGCGTGGCATGCAGCTGAATGCTGCCATGCGGAAGGACGAGGCGGTCTATACGCCGACCCTGGTGGATATGGTTTATGTAACGGAACAGACCGGGCATATGGAACTTGCCTTTGAGCGCATGGCGAAACGTTTTGAGGATAAGGACAGCACGAAGCGGAAGCTCATCACTTCGGCGATCTATCCCATCATTGTTGCCCTGGTTTTCCTCATCGCGGTTTTTGCGGTCGCCGCGAGCTGGAAAATAATGGGAGTGGCCTACGCTGTCGCGGCCGTTTACGCCATTGTGATCGTTTCGGCATTTTCGTTCTTTCAGGCCGGAAAACAGCTGGGCCGCAGCACCGTGTTCGGCGGGCAGATCCTGCTGCATATCCCCATTCTCGGAAAAAACATCATGCAGAGCGAACTGGCCGATTTTGCCGGAAATATGGCGGTGTTTTACTCCAGCGGCGTCGACATAGACAGAGGGATGGAATACAGCATGAAGACGATACGCTATACGCTTCTGAGGGAAAAGATAGCAAAGGCGGCAAAGACCGTGAGAAAAGGGATACCCTTATCGGATGCACTGCAGATGCAGGGCATCTTTCCGCCGGACCTGATCCACTGTCTGCGTATCGGAGAGAACAGCGGAAATGCGGACGGGATGCTTCAGAAGATCTCGGAGTATTACAGTACGGATCTACGCAACCGCAGGGAGATACTGATGACTGTGCTGAGGCAGTAAAAGAGGAAAGCCGGAATACAGGGGATTTTCAAAACGCCGATTTTCTGTTATACTGACAGCGTGTGGAGGCCTGCCGGAGGCAGGAGTTTTCAATACCCGCTTATGGCGCGGAAAACGGATGCGGACGGTATTTGTTTTACGCAGCGACAGAATGGCGCTCTGCAGCGGGGCTGCAAAGAAAAGGAGGTAGGTCATGGGATTATTTGATTCTCTTCTCGGTGCGATAAAAGAAGCCGGAAACACGGTACAGCAGGCCGTGGGAGAGGGCATCCAGAATGTCTGGAGCGAACCGAATCAGAGCGGACCGTATGTTCCGCCGGCGGCACAGCCGAGTACCGCCCAGCTTAACCAGCAGTATGAGCGGGACGCCCGCAGTTTTGATGAGAAGCTGAATGAGATCCTCCGGGCCTATCCGGATGTATCCGTAGACCGGGAGATCCCCGCAGAAGCCTTTGAGCAGCAGGCAGGCTGCCAGATCTTTGCCAGAGGGGGAAACCGCTGTCTGCCGGATCCCTTCAGTTACCGGCTCCGGAGAGGCGGAAGGGAATTCTTTATCCGTCTCTGGAAACGTTATGAGTTATATGATCATGCCGCAAACAGGCAGATCCGTGCGTTCTGTGATTCGAAAGGAGTTCCGGTGCTGGATTTCTTTGAATATCTGCCCAACGGCTTCGAATACATGCGCATGCGCATTGCCGCTATGCTGGGCGGCTGAACCGTAACATTCAACAGTAAAAAAAGGAAAGAGAAATGTGACGAAATCACGCCTGCATCGGGTGCAGCGTTCTGCGATACAGGGCTTTGCAGGCAGCAGCAGGGCGTATCATCCGGTAGAAACAAGCATGCTTTGTTTCTTTCAAAGTTTTTTCTCTTTCCTTTTTTATTTTCATTTATGTCCCGGAGAAGGCAAGTATGGATATCATTGACAGGATCCTGCGAAAAGAAAGCTGGGAAGAATTTCTGGAGTATAAGAAAAGCCGCGGACATCTGGAACGGGGGGAGGAAACAAGGTGGCGCGCCTTTATCGATGAAGAGCGCTTCCGGGAACTGCCCGCTGCCGGGGAACTGCCGCTGCCGGTCCGTAAAGAGATCAACAAGAGCGGATCGGATAAGAAACGCATCATCTATTCCTATCCCGAGCCCTTTAACAGCATACTCAAAGGGATCGCATTCCAGCTGTATCGCTATGACGGGCTTTTTGAGGACAGCTGTTATGCCTTTCGGAGGAACAGAAGTGCTGCCGATGCATTGAAGCGCCTGATAATGCTCAACGGGGATGCAAAGCTGTGGTGCCTGAAAGCGGACCTGAGCAATTATTTTAATTCCATCGATACCGGGCTGCTCCTGGATAAACTGGAATTTCTGCGTGCCGGGGATGAGCGGCTCTTTCAGCTTTTCCGGGAACTGCTGCTGGAAGATAAGGTTACGGATGCGGAGGGAAACGTGTTCAGCGACCGGCACGGCGCCATGGCCGGGATCCCGGTCGCCCCTTTTTTTGCCAATGTTTACCTGAACGATCTGGACCGGCTTTTTGATAAGGAAAGGTATTTCCGTTATTCCGATGATCTGCTGCTTCTGGCAGACAGCAAAGCTGAGCTTTATGCTTTAAGGGACAGATTGTTTGCGGCTCTGGAAGAACGACGGCTTAAGCTGAATGAGAAAAAGCTGCATATCCTTGCTCCGGCGGAAGCCGTGGAATACCTCGGTTTCAGTGTATGCGGAAAGGAAGTGGATCTGTCAGACAGTACAAAGGAAAAACTCAAGGGAAAGATACGCCGCAAGGCCCGGGCTCTGAGGCGCTGGAGTGAAGAAAAAAATCTGCCGGGCGAACGGGGAGCAAAAGGCTTTATACGTGCGATGAACCGGAAGCTGTTTTCGGCGGAGGGAAAGGAGTTTTCCTGGAGCCGCTGGTTTTTCCCGATGCTGACGACGGATAAAAGCCTCAGGGAACTGGACACCTTTATGCAGCAGTATATCCGTTACTGCGTGACCGGCCGCCATTATAAGGGAAATTACCGTATCCGCTATGAAAGCCTGAAAAGCTGGGGCTACCGCTGCCTCGTTCATGAATGGTGGGCAGGCGGAAAAAACGGGGGATGATCATTTTGTGATCGCCGAGGCGATCAGTGCCTGCAGTTCATCGAGTACCTGCTGTACTTCTTCGATGTTCCGGGAGATCGAGACGAGCATCTTTTTTTCTTCATCATCGATGACGCCGTCCCTGGCGATGGAAACGAGCTGCTTGGAAATGGACTCCATGGACTGTGATGAATTCAGAAAACGGAGTACGACCTTCGCAAGCGCATCGGCATCTTCCAACGGTGCATCTTCACGGAGCAGATAGTCTGTGGATACATGAAAATGGTCGCTTAAGAAAACGATCATATCCATGGAAGGCTGTGAACTGCCCAGTTCCCATTTGGATATGGTCTGGCGGCTTACATTCAGTTCCTCGGCGAGAGCTTCCTGGGAGATGCGGTTCTGGCGGCGCAGGTAGATCAGTTTGTCTGCAAAAGTCATTTTAACCCTCCGAAAGAGTAATGTGCCGGCTATGACATCCAAAGGCGGAACTTTATACCGACCTTAACATCATACCGTATAATTCCCAAAAGGAAAAGAGGCGATGCTTGAAAAAGTAGATATCTTTCGTTAAAATGAGTAGAGTTGCGGGGAAAACCCCGATTAAGGAGGTATGAGAGATGGCGGAAACGGAAAAAAAGGCGGATTGCATATTTTGCCGCATCGTAGCGGGAGAGATCCCTTCCACGAAGGTATTTGAGGATGAAGTGAGCTATGCGTTCCGGGATATCAATCCCCAGGCACCCACGCATATCCTGATCGTTCCGAAGACGCACATTGAATCCTGTGCGGTACTGGGAGAGGAAAACGAAGCGCTGGTAGGGAAGATCTTCAGCAATATCGCAAAGATCGCAAAAGAGGAAAAGCTGAGCGGCGGTTTCCGCGTGATCAGCAACAGCGGGGATGATGCGGGACAGACCGTGCATCATCTGCATTTTCACATTCTGGGCGGGAAAGAGATGGGAGAGGGCCTGGTCCCTTAATTTGCCTGCTGTTCCTGCTCCGGCTGCGGTTCCTGCTGAGGTGACTGCTGCTGTTCGGGCTGCTGGGCCTGCTGTTCCTGGCTGGCAGCTTCGGCGGCAGCGGCAGCTTCGGCAGCCTCGGCAGCAGCAGCGGCCGCATCTTCATCCAGCTCCGGGGTAAAGAATGCAGCTTCACCGGCGTAAAGCCGGGCAGAGCTATCTTCTTCACGTTTTACTTCCGCAAGGTATTCTTCCTCGGTCATCAGACCGGAATTATTCCACACGTAAAGGAAAAAGTTGTTTTTCATCAGATTCAGGGAAGCGGAGTATTCGGCTTCCGTGTAATCCATCATCGCGTTCAGATAGCGTTCTTTTTCGGCTTCGGAGAAGGAGGCGGCCTCATCGCTCCAGATCACCTCGCCGCTGGCGGAATCGTAGCGGACGAAATCGGTCAGGAAACTCCCGTCGTAAAGGCGTGCGCGGTGAACGCCGGAGGAGAAGATATCGTTTCCTGCCAGCAGGCGGGAATCAAAGTCGATGTTAAAGAGATTCAGCATCGTGGGAAGGATATCCACGTTACAGCAGTAGGTATCGCATTGGATCGGCTCTTCGATGGCCGAATTGTAGATGATGCAGGTGGATTTGAATTCCTGAAATTTACTCATGGGAGTGCCGCCGTTGTATTCCATGCGTGCCGTCTCACTCAGGTAATAAGGGAAATGGTCACCGATCACCACAAAGACGGTCTTGTCCATTTTGCCGGCTTCCTCAAGGCGGTCCACCAGATATTCGAGCCCCAGTTCCAGCTCGTATTCCCCGCAGAAATAACCGAGGATGCAGTCATCTTTGTAGCGGTCTCCCGCAAGCTCGCGCACTTTTTCGATATTTTTATTGTACATGTAGTTGGACGCATTGTAGGGGCCGTGACCGCTGAAGGTCATATAGTAGACGTGGAATTCGTCGTCATGGATATAGTCGTCCACACTCTGTTCAAACATTTCCAGATCCGAGGCGGGCCAGGAGCTCGTAAAGTTCATGCCCTTGCCGAGGAACTTGGTCTCGTCTTCATTATAGCCAAGATTTGGCCAGGCAAACATGCGGCCGTAATACTCGCCGAAGAAATTGTGCGCGGCATAGGAAGTGACATCCTCACTGTTAAAGAAATCTCCGAGACCGTAAGGCATGAAGCGTGAAACGGACTGGGGAAAGCTGCCGATGGTGGTTCCGCCCGAAGCATAACGGGAGACATCCGGCCAGAGCGAAGTAGCAAAAGCAAATTCCCCGTTTGTCGTCGTGTTCGGGAAGCTGTTATAGAAATTGTTCAGGACGATACCGCCCGTGGCCATTTTGTACATGGTGGGCGTGATCTCGGGATCGATACCGAAAGCGGAAAAGGATTCGGCACAGATGTAGACCAGATTATAACCCTCGAAAAGACCGGTATATTCGCTGGTCACGGAAGGAATGCGTGCATTGTAATAATCGCAGAGCGCCTGGATCGAAGGATCCGTGCTCATCTCTTTCAGGGCAGCAAAGTCAATGGCTTCATTTATCCGCGGTACAGGCTCAAAGACTTCATTTTCCGATACGCTGTTTTCCGAAACCGTTTCGTTCTCGGAAACGGTTTTTTTGCTGAGCTGTTCCCTGGGAGCCGGAGAGGGTGCGCTGGTGGCACGGATCAGATCCATATCGTCGGTGGTCATTACGACGGGGCCGCCGTTGTCTTCATAGCCAATGCCGAAATGAATGGCAGCAAATTCCACCACCGAGGTGGCGAGTACGCCGATGCGTCCGGCCGTCGTATCGGTGTCGGCAAAGGGATTGCGCATGACGGACCAGGCGGACTGACGGTCATGGCCGACGACATAAAGTCCGAGGACGGCAGCGAACCATAAAATAAGCGAAAGGCCGAGACAGGCGAAATGTAACCAGAGCCGGTAGGCTCTGCCGGGAAGAACGGAAGGCCTGCCGGCCTTTTCCGCCTTTGCGCGGAATACGCTGAGTATGATATTGGCAGCGAGCGGGAGCAGGAAGAGAAAGGCGTGGAGAATAGAGCGCTTCAGGGTGTCGCTCAATGTCCAGCCGAACTGTCCCATGGCTTCACCGCCCAGACCGACAAGTCCGATGGAAATAAAAGAGCCGAAAAGGCGGTTGTAGATCAGCTGTGCATAATAATATACGGTAATGATAAAGATCAGTACCGAACTCAGTATGGTATTGAGAACGGGATGCTTTTCAAAGAAGCCGCAAAGGGCGGCAAAGAACATGGCCTCGGCAGGCAGGAAAACAAAGAGGGTAAGATTGTTGCGCGCGACGCCGCCGGCATCGATGCGGAGCAGCAGCTCCCAGTAACAGAAAGATACAAGGAAAAGAAGGAAGTATACGCCGGGCACCCTCGGGTTAAAAAGCTTTTTTTCCTGTTCCTTATTACCTTCCGTGGTGTTCTTCGCTTGTGTTTCCTTAACTTCCGTCGTTTCCTGTGTTGCCATTTTTACTTACTCTCGTGATATCCGCTTTCCGTGTTGACCGACCAGATGTTGCTCTTGTCCTTGGTACCGCTTATGATGTTTTTCACGGTCTCAAAGGAAGTGCACATGGAATGATCGAGATTGTTATAACGGTGCTGGCCGTTTCGGCCCACACAATAAAGATTCTCAACGGAACTTAAGAATTCCGTGAGCTGATCCATCTGCGCATAGGTATCGAAATATGCGGGATATGCTTTCTTGACTTTTTCCTGATGGAAATCCAGGACATCCTTCGGGCTTGAGATGAGACCGAGGCGTATCATATCCTTGACGGCAAAACGGGCGAACTGCTTCTCCGTCATGTTCCACCATTCATCATTTTCATAACAGAAGTATTCCAGGCCGAGCCATACGGTATGCTCCAGATCCTTTACCATATAGGGAGACCAGTTGTTGTAGATCTGGAAACGTCCCATATGGATGCCTTTATCGTGCACGTAGACCCAGTTGTCGGGGATGATGCCCGCAATGGTCTTCATCTTCGTGCGGTTTTTGAGCAGCAGCTTATCCACCGGTACGAGCACGCCCAGCGTGATATAGTCGCGGTAGGGCAGTCCCTTTGCGATGGCAAGCATATCTTCGGGAACATCGTACATGCCCGTGACCAGATCCTTTACGGGCATGGAGGAGATCACGATATCGGCGGGAAGAGTCTTCCTTCCCTCCGGGGTCTCGACCGTAAGCGAATCGATATTGCCGTCGGCCCCGCGGTGGATCCCGCAGACCTTGTGATCTGTGAGTATCTTACCGCCGCGTTTTTTGATCTCTTCGGCGGTGACATCCCAAAGCTGGCCCGGACCGAGCTTCGGATATTTGAATTCCTCGATCAGGGAAGTCTCCACGTGGCGTTCTTTCCCCTTGGGCTGGGGGAGGAGTTTTCCGAACATGTCTTTTAAGATCGCTGTGATGGAAAGACCCTTGACACGCTGGCTGCCCCAGTCCGGTGCGATCACCGAGGGATGACGGCCCCAGAGATTTTCGGTATAGCGCTCAAAGAACATACTGTAGAGCTTCTTGCCGAAACGGTTGATATAGAAATCTTCCAGGGATTTTTCGGGACGTTTGTGGATCACCGAAGCAAGGTAGGAAAAACCGACCTGCATGGTGGTCAGAAAGCCCATATTGGCAATGGTCTCGAATTTCAGCGAGATCGGATAATCAAAAAACTTACGCTTAAAGAAGATACGTGAGACACGGCGGCGTGTGAGCATGACCCGTTCGCTCCGTTCCGGGTTCGGGCCGCCTTTGCTCAGGGGCACCTTCACACGGAGCTTCTTATAGTCGGCGGCCGGACGTCCCTGCATCGGAAGCATTCTGTCCCACCATTCGTTCACTTCATCCACTTTGGAGAAGAAACGGTGCCCGCCCATATCCATGCGGTTGCCCTTATAATCTACCGTACGGCAGATACCGCCCATTTCGCGGCTTTCTTCCAGCACGGTCACTTCGTAATCTTTGCTTTTTTCCAGCAGTTCAAAGGCGGCGGTAAGGCCTGCGGGGCCGGCGCCGATCACAAGTACTTTTTTCATACGCACCTCTGACTCGTAAGCTTTTCTTCAAAAACTAAACTATTCTAGCACATTAATATAAGAAAAACAAGAGCGAAGCGTTCTGTCGAGAATTGACAAAAATACCAAAAAAAGATAAGATGATGCCGGAAGGAGAATAGTAATGTCGGTTCGTTATCATAATTTCATGGGAAGATTCGGCTGGGAGATGCAGAAGCGTTTTCCGCACCTGTCCTCCGATGCTTATCTGAAGCTTCAGTTCAAAACAAGGATCAAAAACCAGCAGCGTTACATCAATTATTTCAACAGCTGCGCGGAGCCGCCCCACCCCCTGATCGTCAACCTTGAGACCATCAACCGCTGCAACAGCGGCTGTGAGTTCTGCGCGGCCAGCAAGGGCAGGGACAAACGGCCGTATAAACGTATGGAAGAGGATCTCTTCTACAGCATCATCGACCAGCTGGCGGAATGGGATTACCGCGGGCATCTGACCCTGTACGGAAACAATGAGCCCTGGCTGGATACGCGCATCGTCGATTTTCACCGTTACTGCAGGGAAAAGCTTCCCTACAGCTTTATCTTCATGAGTACCAACGGCCTGCTCCTCGACATAGAGAAAGTGAAGACCATTGTTCCTTATGTGGACCAGCTGATCATCAATAACTACTGCGATGATATGAAGCTGCACGATAACGTAAAGGAGATCTATGATTACGCAAAAGCGCACCAGGAGAATTTCGCGGATGTGGAGATCCTGATACAGATGCGCTATATCAAGGCAGTGCTGACCAACCGTGCCGGCAGTGCGCCGAACAAGGCGGCGAGACAGACCGAGATCAAGGAAACCTGTCTGATGCCGTTTACCGATATGTTCATCTTTCCGGACGGCCGTATGGGGCTGTGCTGCTGTGACAACTTTGAGGTGACGACCCTGGGAGACCTGAACCAGCAGAGCCTGAAGGAGATCTGGATGGGCGAGAAATATCAGGATGCCCGCAGGAAGATCGGGGAGGGGCGCCAGAATCATCCGTTCTGCAAGCACTGCGACTTTATCGATGCGGGACTCCGTATGGACGCGGTGAATGATGTGCTGAAAGGCCGGCCCATGCGTGGTGCCAGGCAGACCATGTTTTCCAAATGGAACTGAAAAAAGGGCTTGTCCTGCCGGACGGAAAAAGGATACGCCTCTTTCTTATACTGCTGATCTTTGCTTTGGCGGCGGAACTGATCGTCTTTCAGTTCCGCTCTATTCTTACCCTCGAAAATAAAGAGATCGTTCTGGAGGAGGATGTGAACACCACTTCCGGGGAATACGAGAGCCGGCACATCCTGGTGGACCGGAAGATCGACAATATACTGCTGTGCGGGCTGCGCATAGAGGGGACGGACTATGTGACTTATGAAGCGCGCCTTTCCGATGACGGGAATGCATATATTTATCCGCTTCCGCAGCTGCGGGCCACGCCTGCCGTACCGTCTTCCCTCTATACCGATATCCATCCCTACGGCAAGGTGCAGGAGATCTGTGTGCGTCTCTATTTTGAAGGAGGGGCCTCGGTGCATGTCGACCGTATCCTTCTGAATACACACAAGCCTTTTGACTTAAAACCCCTGCGTATCGTTATCCTTTTCCTGCTTGCAACTTTTCTGTATTTCTGCTGGTCTTCGGCAGTCTGTGCGGAATGCCGCAGAAAATGCATACCGCAGCTCTGCTGCATCTTTCTGTGCATGCTCTGCCTCATCGCACTGGGGCGGAAGCTTGCCTCCTCCAATGAAGTGCTTGCAAACGATCCGCCGGAGCATCATCTGCAGTATCAGGAGCTTACGGAGGCGCTGGACGAAGGGCATGTGGACCTTCGGAACAAGCCGGTCTCGGAGGAACTGAAAGCAAAGAATAATCCCTACGATACCATGGCCCTGCTTGCGGAGGGGGTGGATTTCCGTATGGATTATGCGTACTATAACGGGCAGTACTATGTCTATTTCGGTATCGTTCCTGAATTCCTCTTTTTCTACCCCTGGTACCGTATCCATAATGAGATGCCGGACAATTCCCAGGCCATGTGGCGCTTTTACGCCCTGCTGGTCATCGGCGTTTTCCTGCTCATGTGGGAGCTGATCCACAGATACAAGAAGGGGGCGTTTCCGTTCTTTCTTTATCTCGCCATGAGTATCGGCTTCTGCCTCTGGGCCAATTTCGTATTTCTCGTTTCCAGACCGGATGTATACGATATACCGATCCTGGCAGGCAGTGCTTTTCTGCTTCTGGGACTGGGACTTTCCTTTGCGGCAATGAACCGCAGCGGAAAGAAGCGTATTCCCTTCCTTGCGTGCGGAGGCTTCTGTATCGCCTGTGTCGCCGGCTGCCGTCCGCAGCTCATGCTTTTTGCGGCACCGCTCATTTTTATCTTCCTTTTCGGCAGAACGGAGGAAGGGCGTCTTTCCTTCCGGAAGCGCGCCCTGTTTACGCGACAGAGTATCCCGGAAACCCTGGCGCTCCTCATCCCCGTACTGCCCGTGGCAGCCGCCGTGTGCTGGTATAATGCGGCGCGTTTCGGAAGCATCTTCGAATTCGGCGCGACCTACAGCCTGACTTCAAATGATATGAACCTGCGCGGGTTTAGTACCGACCGCCTGCTGCGCGGGCTGTACTGCTTTTTCTTCCAGCCGCCCGTGAATACGACGGATTTTCCTTATCTTATCTCTTCCGTTGTGGAGGGGGATTATATGGGGCGGAATCTCGTGGAGTTTACCTTCGGGGGCTTCTTTGCGGCCTGTCCGCTCCTTCTGGTCCACTTTGCACCTGTCTTCGGACTGTGGAAACGGCTGGATAAGGAACTGCGTCTGGTATGGCTCGCATTGCTCCTGCCGGCCGTGGTGATCGCGGGCTTCGATATCAACGGTGCCGGCGTTTTGTACCGCTACAGCTGCGATCCCGCACCGGGCCTTGTGGCCGGTGCCCTGCTTCTTTGGATCCCGCTTTTGTCGGGAGAAAAGGAGAAGCTGTCGAAAAGGATCTTTTCGGTCCTGCTCTTACAGAGTCTGTTCTACAGTCTGCAGGTTTACTGCAGTCCAGGCGGAGACGTCTATTCGATATATGAAACATCGCCCGTGCTCTTTGAACGGATACGGGCTTATTTCCGGGGGTGAAAGAGATGAAGATCGGAGTGCTCGGAGGGAGTTTTGATCCCATTCAGAATGCGCATGTGGGTATGGCACGGCTTGCGGCAAAGGAGCTTGGGCTGGATCTGGTATTATTGCTGCCTGCGGGAAATCCCTATTTCAAAAAGGGCGTGACACCCTATGCAAAGCGTCTGGAGATGACGGAGGCTGCCGCCCGAAGCCTGGTGGAGGAAGGATACCGGGCAGAGGTAAGCCTGCTGGAGTCGGATGAGAGCCGGCCGACCTATACCTGCGATACGCTGAAGATCCTGCATGAGCAGTATCCGGAGGCGAAACTGTATTTTATCTGCGGTGCGGATGTTTTAAAGACGATCCATACCTTCCGTGAGCCGGAGCAGATCCTGCGTCTGGCGGGGCTGGCGGCTTTTGACCGGGGAAAGGATCCGGAGTTTGAAAAAGCTCTGGCGGAATTTCACGAACGTTTTCCGAAGGCGGAATGTGTGCCTTTACGCAGTGAGCTGCCGGACATTTCCTCCACAATGGTGCGGGAGCGTGTAAGTGCCGGCGGGGATATCTCGGAACTGGTACCGCCGGAGGTGGCGGCTTATATCGCAGTGCATGGCCTGTACCGGGAGCCGCGTACGTAAAAGAGAAGCCCCCTTCGGACTTTTTGCAGCGGCCTCAGTTCCGGTAACGGAGCTGTGCGGAGGGGACATTTTCACGGACAAGATCGAGAAAATGGCACAGTTCTTCTGCAGAGAAGCTGTAGAATTCTGCAGGCTTTTTGTCCAGCAGGCAGAGCACCCGTTCGTTTTCTTCATAGGACTGCAGCGTAAAAGCCTTTGCGCCGGCGATCCAGCGGGACAGTTCTTTGAGCTGCTCCTCATCGTGGAGACCGCCCACAAGTGTGGTGCGGAATTCATAATCCACACCGCTTTCCATGATCAGTGAAACGGATCTCTTAAATACATCGGTATTGAGACCGTTTATGCCGCAGACCTTCCCGTATTCTCCGGGCGAGGCTTTGATATCCATCGCGACATAATCCACGAGTTTATCCCGGAAGAGTTTCTCAAGCACCTCCGGTCTCGATCCGTTGGTATCGAGCTTGACCGGCAGATCCGGCGTGCGGATGCGTTTGATAAAAGCGGGCAGATCCTTCTGCAGTGTGGGTTCCCCGCCGCTCACACATACGCCCTGCAGGATGCGGCGGCGTTTCTCGATGCGCTTCAGTACATCTTCCTCATCGAGCAGTTCTTCATAATATTCCGGGAGCACCAGGCTGCCGTTCTGGCAGTAGGGGCAGCGGAGATTACAGCCCCGCACAAAGACGGTGCAGGCCAGTTTTCCGGGATAATCGACCATGGTGGTAGGTACAAAACCTGCGATCTGCATAAGCTGTTTCTTCCTTTCCTTTCCGGAGTTTCTTTATGTTTATAAAGTATAGCACAGTTGTCAAATACTGTGAAAATATGGTAAAATAAATTACATATTATTTGCTTTCCGGGCTGTGACAGGCTCTTCCGGAGAAGCGGATGAAAAAGGCAGACGCAGACGCTGCTTTGCGGCTGCTTCCGGCTGAGTGACGGAGGTAGGGATCATGAGTTCTCAGATAAAAAGGATCAACCGTACACTGCTGTTGGGCTGGGGGCTGATCGGCCTTGTACTTCTGGTGGCTTATATCGGCGAGGCCGTGAAATCCGATCTTGATGTTTCTTATGTATTCGTTTTTCTTGCTGTGACGATCATCCCGATCATATTCGTGAGCATCATGTATTTCAAATGGCGCGATAACCCGCGTATCCGCTACTATTTTGCGCTGGGTTATCTCATCATGTACGGCTTCGTGCTCTTTACCGGGAATACCATGATGGTCTTTGTATATGTCCTGCCCATGGTGCCGCTGATCGTGCTGTATCACGATCCCAATATGGTGGCGGCTACCGGCGGCGTGACACTTGTTCTGAACATCGCAGCGCTGTTTTTCTGGAGCAGGGCGGGAAAACTCTGGGAACTGAAGGATCATGAGATCCAGATCGCTCTCATCCTTGTCACTTTTCTCGGAGCCTATCTGGCTGCGCGTATCTATGATTCCATTTACCGTGTGAATGAAGAATATACCAACGCCATCACGATGCAGAAGGAGGAACTGTATCAGCAGGCCGAGGAACTGGAAGCGATCAACGGGCAGCTGAACGAGTACTCCACGGAACTTACGGAAAAGAATGAACAGATGCGGAAGATGACCATGCAGACCATCATGACCATCGCCAATACCATCGATGCAAAAGATGAGTATACCCGCGGTCACAGCCGGCGTGTTGCGGAATATGCGGTCGCCATCGCCAGGGAGACGGGGTATACGAGAAGCGATGCCGAAGAGATCCGCTTTATCGGCCTTCTGCATGACATCGGAAAGATCGGCGTGCCGGACAGTGTGCTGAACAAGCCGGGGAAGCTTTCGGAGGAAGAATACCAGCTGATGAAGGATCACACCACTATCGGCGGTGAGATCCTGAAAGATATCACGATGATCCATGATCTGGATGTGGGTGCGAAGTACCACCACGAGCGTTATGACGGGAGCGGCTATCCGGACGGCCTGAAAGGGGATGAGATCCCGGAGATCGCAAGGATCATCTGTGTGGCGGATGCCTATGATGCCATGACCAGCAACCGCATCTACCGCAGACATCTCGAGCCGGACCGGGTGCTCTATGAGCTGGAGAACGGGAGAGGGAAGCAGTTCGATCCGAAGTGCTGCGAGGCCATGCTACGTCTGATCAACGAGGACAGGCTGCCGAAGGTGAAACTGGACGACAGCAAGGAGGTACGGCAGGCGGTAAAGATCCTTTCGCGTGTGATCGATAAGGCAGAGGCAGCGGCAGCAGCGGAAGAAGTGCAGCTGGATGAGCTGACGGGGGCTTTCACCCGTTCCGCCGGAGCGAATCTTATCCAGGAGCAGATCGGCCGTTACGGAAAAGGCTCGATCTTTGTCGTGGATATCGACGGCTTCCGCAGGCTGAACGAAAAAGAAGGGTTTATGGTCGGAGATATGTACCTTAAAGCCGTAGCGGAGCAGATCCATGAGCTGTCGGGAAATCTCTTTGTTTCCCGTTTCGGTGCGGACGAATTTCTTGTATACCTGCCGGGTACGGAAACTGCGGAGGATGCCGAGAGTATCGCCGATTATCTGATCAGCGAGATCCGGGAACTGGCAAGTTTTGATGAACGATATGCGGGACTTTCGATCTGTGTCGGGATCACACAGATCGCTACGGAGAAGGATCGCGTGATGGTGGCCTACGAAAATGCGAGCAAGGCGCTGTATGTGGCAAAACAGGTGGGGATCGGCAGCTATTTCTGCCACCGCCTGGATGGTGACGATGACGATCTGGACGTGGCGTACTCGGTGGATCTGAAACAGCTCGTGGATGTGCTTCGGAACCGTGAGCATTATAAGGGAGGCTATACGGTCGCATTCCCGGAATTCGGGAGAGTTTATGATTATATCAGTAATATAGCGGAAAGAAATCAGCAGCAGGTGCATATCGTGCTCTTTACCATGCGTGAGATCCGGAGCGGGCTGACGCAGGAGGAGAGGGCAAGGATCATGAACATCCTGGAGAAATCCATTGTAGGCTGTATCCGTAATGTGGATGCCATGACGAAATACAGCAATGTACAGAGAGTGGTATTGCTGATGAACCTGAACGAAGATCAGACACGGCAGGTGATCAACCGTATCATGGCCGATTTTTACCGTACTTATGACCAGAAGAACGTGGAGATCCACTACGATGCTGCAGATCTGAGCCGCAAGGCATGAGGAAAGAGCCGATGGAGAGAGCAAAAAGAGCAGCTGACGGAAAGCTGCAGCGGACCGGCATGCCGGCAGCTCCGGAAAAGCCGCAGAAGACGGGCATGATCCCGGAGGGACCGCCGCCGGGAGCGGGGATGCCAGTCGGACAGGGCGGTTTTTTTGGCAGTCTCAGCAGAAGGAGAGGCCCCGGAGGCAGCAGTTTTTCACTGATGATCGTGCTCATGGTCATTGCGATGCTTAGCGTATCGATCCCTATGCCGCTGGTCAACTGGTACAGCTTTCAGGAAAGTCCGGTTCTGATCGGGATCCTGTATATCCTGTTTTATACACTGCCTTTGATGTTCATCGTGGCAGTATACAGTTTTCCGCTGGGAGCCATGTGTTTCCTTTTTGTGGAGATCACGGGGATGGTCTTTTATTTCGACCGTCTGTATATCCTGAGTTACCAGTTGCTGGCTCTTTTTACCACAAATCTCTTTATACAGCGCAACGTCTATAAAAGCCTCTGGCGCACCGTGCTGACCGGCATTGTTTCGGCTGTCGGGCAGGGGGGCCTTCTCTTTATCATTTGGGAACTGGCACAGAATCTGCGTCTGGAAGAATGGAATATCGCATTGCTTCCGAGAGCCATCTTTGTGGCGCTGCCGGAGCGTCTGTCTGCGTTTCTGTTTCTGTATCTCTTTTTCCGATTTTTGCCGCGGAAGCTTCTGAGTCTCTTCCCGCCGGGACGTTTTCATCATGAATTCCGGGAAAAGCCGCAGGGTGCGGGTTTTACCGAAGGCGGTCCTTCCGCTCTGGGGATGAAGATCGGGCGTTATATGATCGCAGAGGGGATGCTGATCGGATTTGGGATCACGCTTTTTGCCAGCTCCCTTCTGCCGGGGATCGGTCCGGATGCCGGTATGCAGATACTCTTTCTCCTGAAGGTAAACCTGTGTGTCTTTGTTGAGAGTGTTCCCATCGTGGTTGCCGTGAATTTCCTGCTTCATGGGCGTATCATCAGGCCGCTCCGGAGCATGACGAGGGGGATGCAGGCCTTTGTCAGCCACGGAGGAGATGCCCGGGGGCAGGCGGAAGCCTTTATCGACAGTCTGGACATCGCTACGGGGGATGAACTGGAAAGTCTTTACCATTCCATGTCGGAGATGGTCGGTGAGGTGAACCGTTACATCCACCGTATGGAGGTGGAGAAAAAACTGGAAGAAGACCTGCGCGTGGCGCAGGCAGCTTCGGAAGCCAAGAGCAACTTTCTTTCGCATATGTCCCACGAGATCCGTACTCCGATCAATGCAGTGATCGGCCTGGACGAGATGATACTTCGTGAAAGTCATGAAAACGGTACGCTTCGTTACGCAAGGGATATACGCAATGCGGGACGGACACTTCTGGGGATCGTAAACGATATCCTGGATTTCTCACGTATCGAGTCGGGAAAGCTCGAGATCATTCCGGAAGTATACGAATTGAGCAGCATGCTGAACGATATGATGACCATGATGCTCCCGAAAGCCGATGAGAAAGGGCTGGATTTCAGGATCAGCGTGGCAGCGGACATGCCCTCACGCCTTTTCGGAGACGACCTGCGTATCCGCCAGTGCTGTGTGAACCTTTTGAGCAATGCCATCAAGTATACGCAGCAGGGAAAAGTGCGGATGAAGCTTGCGTATGAAGACGCAGGTGATGAAGAACTCTTTCTGAAAGTATGTGTTACGGATACCGGGATCGGGATCCGGGAAGAGGATATCCCGCGTCTGACAAAGCCTTTTGAACGGATCGAAGAAGAGCGGAACCGCTCGGTCGAGGGAACCGGCCTCGGTATGAGCATCACTTCCAATCTGCTGGAACTGATGGGATCATCACTGAAGGTAGAGAGCGAATACGGAAGAGGCTCAACGTTCTCTTTTATGCTGAAACAGAAGATCGTGGACCGCAAACCCATCGGCAATTTTATGGAGGATTATCAGAAGGCGGCAGAGCAGGAGGAAGCCTACCGGGAGCGTTTCCATGCGCCGGAGGTGCGTATCCTTGTTGTCGACGATACGCCGACCAATCTCACGGTGATCCGGGGCCTGCTCCGGAAGACCGAGATAAAGGTCGATACCGTGATGTCCGGCAGGGAAATGCTGGAAAAAGTGGTAAAGGAGTATTATGACCTGATCTTTCTGGATCAGCGCATGCCGGTGATGGACGGAATTGAAGCACTGCATCTGATGGAGCTGCTGGCAGAACGGAAGAATCCAAAAGCGCCCTGTATCGCACTTACGGCCAATGCCGTGTCCGGTGCAAGGGAGATGTTCCTTTCCGAAGGCTTTACGGATTACCTGACCAAACCTGTCAGTCCCGCAAAACTGGAGGAGATGCTTCTGAAATATCTTCCGGAAGAGAAAGTGATACTGCCGGATTCTCCGGGATTTTCGGTGAAGAAGAAGGATACGGAGGAACTCAGCGAAGAGCGGGAGGAGGGGACCGGAGACAGACTGCGGAATATCCCGGGGATCGATTATGAAGCTGCGATCTCGCGCTGTATGGAGGACGGGATCCTGATTGAAGCATTGAAGGACTTCGGACTTTCGGCGCAGCATGTGCCGGACGAGATCGAAAAGTTTCTGGAGAGCGGGGATATCGAGAACTATACGATACGTGTCCACGGTCTCAAGAGCAGCGCTGCGGTCGTGGGCGCGACGGTGCTTTCCGAGCTGGCTGCGGAACTGGAACGCTGCGGAAAAGAAGGAGATACGGAAAAGATCGGGAAAGAGACGCCAAAGCTTGTGGGGATGTACCGGGATTATGCAAAACAGCTGGCATTTCTGACAGAGGAGGAAAATGATACGGAGGATGCGGAGCCGATCAGTCCGAAAAAACTGAACGAGGCCTATTCCGCGATCCGGGATTTTCTGGAGGCTTTTGATTATGAGAGTGCGGAAGAAGTGCTGAATATGTTGAAATCATTTGCTATTCCCAAATCCGAGCAGACAAGGTATAATGAACTTAAAGAAAAGATATTGCTGCTGGATCGGGACGGGGCGTTGGAATTGATCGGCAAGCCTTAGAACAGCGGATTCTAATGGAGGATCGGCTAATGGATCCCGAGGATGGCAAAGTGTTCGTTCTTTACACCAGAGGGATCGGTCCTGCGGAAAGCGTGATCACAGGATGCAGGGAAAACGCAGCTTACAGGAGAAACTGAATGGATAAAAAAGTATTGCTGATCGGTGATACGAAAAGTTTTATGGTGAACGGCATTGCCGGCGGACTGCGCAGAGACAATTATGATGTGTACTGTGTGGCTCCGGAAGTGGATGATATCAGCCATATCAAAGAAAGCTTTCCGATATGGGTGCTTTATCTGGATGGCATGTCTTCTACGATCCAGCGTACGCTGACATACATCAAGGATGAGGTATCCGAAAAAGAGCTTTTCTTCTTCCCGATCGGAAACGCAGATGAGCTTGAAGAGATCCATTCCGTGATCAGCGAAAAATACTGTACCAAAAGCTTTCTGCGGCCTCTGAATGTGAAGGATCTGGCAGCTGAGCTGGATAACACCGTCCTAAAGGGGACTATGGCGGAGGAGAAGAAGAAGATCCTTGTCGTGGATGACGATACCACGATGCTGAAGATGATGAAGAATCTTCTTTCCGAGAAGTACCATGTATTTATGGCCAATTCCGGTATGAATGCCATTGCTTTTCTGACAAAGAATAATGTGGATCTTGTTCTGCTTGATTATGAGATGCCTGTCATTTCCGGAGCTAAGGTCCTGGAGATGATGCGCAGTGAGGCAGAGACCAGCGATATCCCGGTCATGTTCCTGACCGGAAAGAGCGACCGCGAATCGGTAATGAACGCCGTACCGCTGCATCCGGAAAAATATCTCCTGAAAAGCATGCCGCCCGAGGAATGGCTGGCAAATATCGATGATTTTTTTCTGAAAAAAAAACGAAAGAATCTGAATTAAGGGAACTGGTTCTGGATACGGAAGAGGAGGATCACATGTATTTATCATTCAGCTGTATTGAGGCCCTGTCGGGTGAAAGCAATCAGGAAATCCTTACCCTATATGGGATACGTTATAATCGTAATGGCTTTGCGGTACTCTCAACGGAGCATCGTGCGCATGACTATCTGCTTCCGATGAAGGCGGACCAGTACGCGGAACTTGTCATCGAGATCGAAAAAGCACTTGCCGTGGCAAAAACGGGTCTGAAGCTGACCGGAGGTTCGGTCTACCGCGTACGCCACGGTGCGATCCTTCCCATGGAGGACAAGCTGGGGATGCCGTATAGGGTGGAGCCGTTCTGAGGTAAGGGATAACGCTTTCTCACCCGGACAGCCCTCGGAAGAGCGGCGCTGATATCGCTTTTATCGCATCGGTCGGAAAAATTTCTTGAATTCAGGGCCGGATTACGGTATAATCAGACATTGAGCATGGACGGTTAGTTAAGTCTACCCGTTACAAATATTTAAAATGGAGGTTTATTGTTATGGCACTTGTAACAACCACAGAAATGTTCAAGAAAGCATACAGCGGCGGCTATGCCGTAGGCGCTTTCAATGTGAACAACATGGAGATCGTTCAGGGCATCACCGAGGCTGCTGACGAGCTGAAGGCACCTGTGATCCTGCAGGTTTCCAAGGGCGCAAGAGCATATGCTAACCACACCTATCTGGTGAAGCTGGTAGAGGCTGCCGTGATCGAGCATCCCGACATCCCCATCGCTCTGCATCTGGATCACGGCGATACCTTTGAGCTGTGCAAGGATTGTATCGACGGCGGTTTCACTTCCGTTATGATCGATGCTTCCTCCAAGAGCTTCGAGGACAACATCGCTCTGACCAAGCAGGTTGTTGAGTATGCACACGCTCACGGTGTTGTGGTAGAGGCTGAGCTGGGCACCCTGGCCGGCATCGAGGACGAAGTAGTCGTTGAATCCGGTAAGGAAGCTTACACCCGTCCCGAGGAAGTGGAAGAGTTCGTATCCAAGACCGGCTGCGATTCCCTTGCGATCGCTATCGGTACTTCCCACGGCGCATACAAGTTCACGGCTGCACAGTGCACCAGGAACGCTGACGGCGTTCTGGTTCCCCCTCC
>JAEEGL012439178.1_pt1 | contig 62449 bp, 49 predicted proteins | sample 9134231 | NCBI WGS metagenome assembly JAEEGL01 (sample SAMN16246548, study PRJNA631951) | gut metagenome | biome: gut microbiome; feature: rumen; material: fiber-attached | host: Bos | place: Iran: Karaj | collected 2018-10
ATCTCCTACCGTGCTTTCTACAAATGCACAAATCTGATCAGCATCAACTGGCCCAACAGCATAAAGAAACTTGAAGGTGATGTTTTTCTAGGCTGCACGTCACTGACTGCCGCTGAACTGAGCCCAAGTCTCGAAGCGATGGATGGAGACGTGTTCAATGGATGCATCAACCTGACATCGGTCACCATCAACGACGGATGTGCCGTCATTGGTGGGTCGGCATTCAGCGGATGCACAAAACTGAGGAGCATCAGCATTCCCAACAGCGTGACAACATTGGGAAGTTACGCTTTCAACGGGTGCAAGGCTTTGGAGATAGCAACAATAGGAAACGGCGTAAGAATCATTGGGAGTTACGCATTCCTGAACTGCACAGCGTTGGAGTCTGTTACGATGGGTAATAAACTAACAGATGTTAGTTACCGTGCATTCTATGGATGCAACAGTCTAAGGACAATCACGGTACCTTGTCTTAGCGTTCCTGATGCAGACAATTCTGCCTTCAATTACTTCGATGCCACACTCTATGTGCCTGAGGCTTCTATCAACGACTATAAGGCGCACCCTGTCTGGGGTAAGTTTGCAAAAATCCAGTCCATTGTAGAGGATATCTATCTCACCATCATCCAGTCGGAGGGTGGCCGCGTGAAGATGCCTATTACAAAAGGCATCAAATATGCCATTACAATCGAGGCTGAGGAAGGTTGGGCAATCAACACCGTGACCTTTAATGACGAGGATGTCACATCACAGTTGGCACAAAACGTATACAACACTCCGATCATCACTTCCAACTCCACTCTGCGAGTAGCCTATTGGACTACTTCTGGCGTACAAGCAGTTCGCTTCAATGACGTAAAAGTATATGCATACGGTGGAGACATCATCGTCAAAGGCACTGAAGCCGGTGATCTCGTCAGCGTCTATAACATTGACGGCAAATTGCTGAACAGTGGTGTTTCCAGCGGCGACAACATGCGCATCCATGCTCAATCGGGCAATACTTACATCATAAAGATTGGCAATAAGACGCTGAAAATAACCCTATAAGAGTCGGACCGTAAGAGAGGCAAAACTGTAGTAAGAAGCCTCATGAAGAAATGATAGGAAACGATTATTAAGCACAGAGATACTGAGGTACGGAGAATTCATAAAAAACTCTGTATCTTTGTGTCTCTGTGTTGATTTTATACAACGATTAAATCATACTTGTTTATGAAAAAACTGTTTACCTTATTTACTATTTTTCTCACCGCCCTTTCATCAAATGCTCAAATCACGCAAAACAACCTCTTCGGAGACTTGAACAAAGATGGGAAAGTCACCGTCTCAGATGTGATGATGTTGGTGAATATTGTGATGAATGGTCAAAAAAACTTGTCGTTAAATGCTGAGAATGTTTCCGTGACCATCGACAAATCTTATACTGTTACCATTATATCAGGATATGGGAAATACACAGCCGTCAGTTCTGACGAGAGTATTGCTGAGGTCTCACTGGAAGGTTCGACTATAACCATCACAGGTAAAGCCGCAGGAACAGTTGTCGTGACAGTCACAGACCAAATCACTGATTCCTGCATGGAAATCAACGTGACAGTCACAGAGGACATCATACCATATCTCGCCTGTCCCGACGACCATCATCCACACATGATTGACCTTGGTCTGCCCTCAGGCACAAAATGGGCTTGCTGCAATGTCGACACAGACCATCCGGAGAACCAAAGCCCCACCAACTATGGCGGCTACTACGCCTGGGGAGAGACGGAGACAAAGTCCACCTACAAATGGTCCACCTATATCCATTGCAACGGCACAGATGACACCTGCCACGACCTCGGCAGTGACATTGCCGGCACTCAATACGACGTGGCCCACGTGAAATGGGGCGACTCCTGGCAGATGCCGACAAGAGACCAGATAAGTGAGTTGCTAAATAACACCACATTCACATGGACATCCAAGAACGATGTCATTGGTATCCAGTTTACCAGTGTTAATGGTGGCAGCATCTTTATGCCCGCTGCAGGTTACCGTAACGATTCTGCCCTTGGCAATAAAGGTTTGAACGGCAACTATTGGTCGTCGTCACAACTCCCGTCGAACTTGAGCATCGCCTACGACCTCGACTTCGGTTCGGGTAGCGCGTACATTTACGACGACGGTTTTCGCAACTTCGGTCAAAGCGTCCGCCCGGTGGTCAGTTCATCAATCGTGGCTAATCTTCATATATCATCTGCCACATTGAGCATCTTTGTAGGGGATGTGGAATCGGTGGAAATCACCTCCGGCAGTGGCAGTTATGCTGTTGAGAGCAGTGATGAGAGTGTCGCAACCGCCACCATTCAGAACAATATCATTACAGTAGGGGCAGTAACTGCCGGAACAGCCACCATCACCGTTACAGACACACAATCTTCACAAACAGCCACGATTTCTGTGACAGTGAGTGGTAATTTGGTGATAAATGGTAACTGCGAGAGCGATAACGTTACTTGCCTATGGGGGCGTGATGGAGGTGTTTACAATTTTGAGAACGGTGTCTATACGCACTTTGTTGAAGATGGAGGATTCAATGGCTCCCGAGGCATCAGAGTGCAATCCCTCGCCAATGCTCAAAATGACTACGACACTCAGTTTTTTGTCTATACTCCCAACCATGTATGGAAGGAGGGTGAAAAATACCGATTCAAGATGAAATATCGTGCTGAAAAAACTGCGAATGCCAACATAAATGCATATAAAGATCCTACTTCATACCTTTGCTATAGGACGTTAACAGGAAACATTGTTTTTCAAACGGAGTGGCAGGAGTATGAATACGAGGGAACGATCACTTCCGAAGAGAATGGAATGCAGACCATCGGCTTCATGCTTAATGTTTCAAAAGAAGCGAACAATTACTACTTTGACGATATCTATTGGGAATTTTTGGGACCCTATATCCTATTCTCATCAAACAATGTGTATTTAACTTTGGGAGAGGAGACCACAGTGGAAATCACTTCTGGTAACGGCAGTTACACTGTATCAAGCAGCAATGAGGATATAGCCACCGCAGTGATAGATGGAAATTCGGTGAAAATCACAGCTATTAGTGAAGGCGATGCTGTCATCACCGTGACTGATGTGTTCACAGGTAAGACAAACTGCATTAAAGTGACAGCGCGTACTTCGTTTGACAGTTTGGTGGTGAATGGCGACTGCGAGAGCAACGATGTGAGTTGTCTACGGAGTAATGATAGGGCAAACATGCTTTTCATGGAAGATGTGGGTGTTAACGGATCCAGATGCATCAGGGTACAGTCTATCGACAATGCTCAATATGACTGGGAAACTCAGTTTTTTGTCTATACTCCCAACCACGTATGGAAGACAGGCGAGCATTACCGATTTAAGATGATGTATCGCGCAGACAAACCCGCAACAATCTCTACACAATCACACGGGAAACCAGGAGAATACCTACACTTTGAGATGTTTGGTAATCTGCAAGCCGAATTGGATTGGCAGGAATTTGAATTTGAAGGTGAAATCTCTTCCGAGCAGGATGGCATGCAGACGATAACTTTTTTGCTCAATGTATCAAAAGAAGCAAACAATTACTATTTCGATGACATCTCTTGGGTACTGATGGATACAGAAATTCCTCTTGCTCCTTTGCAGCTTTCACAAAACAGCATCACTACTATAGAGGGGGAGAATACCTCCGTTATCATCACTTCCGGCAATGGTAACTATAGAGTATCAAGCAGTGATGAGAATGTGGTTACTGTAATGATAGATGGCAGTTCGGTAATAATCGCTGCCGTTGGTGATGGTACTGCCACTATTACTGTGACAGATACTCAGACAGGACAAACTGCCAATATCTCTGTGACGGTGGCAGCATCTTCTGTTTCTCTTTGTCCCGACGACCATCATCCACACATGATAGACCTTGGCCTTCCCTCCGGCACGTTGTGGGCATGCTGTAATGTGGACACGGAACATCCTGAGAACCAAAAGCCAGAAAACGATGGCGGCTACTATGCATGGGGTGATACAGAAGAAAAAAGTGTGTATGATTGGGACAATTATGGCTATGACTTTATAGGTAATGACCCCATTATTAGAACAATGTTCGATGTGGCTCATGTTAAATGGGGTGGTGCGTGGCAGATGCCGACCTATGATCACTTCGAGGAGTTGTTGAATAAATGCACTCATCAATGGACAACACTCAATGGCATTGAAGGTTTCAAATTCTCCGGCTCTAATGGAGTTGGTATCTTTCTTCCCGCTGCAGGAGGCATTAGTGGTTATAATTACTTTGATTTTAGACAAGGGTGTATTTATTGGTCTGGCACTCTGTCTAATGAGTGGGGAGAAGGTGTCGAACCTGATGTAACTGATGCAAAATGTCTTTACTTAAGAAATGGTGATCCTCCATTACCAATATTAAGTCGCAGCGAAGGCCTTTCAGTACGGCCTGTTATTACTAGAGATGCACCTTTAGATTAAGCAATTCTACCTGCATTACATTATCCCTCACAGAGGTGCTGTGAGAGTGACGGTGGTGCCCTGCTCATTGGAGTCAATGCGCAGGTTGCCACCGATGCTTTTGGCTCGGTCGCTGACAGAACGCAAGCCTATGCCATCGTGGCTGACGGTCCTTGCCACAGTTTCTCCTCTGTCATCATTACTTGGCTGACACCCATTGTCGCTCACACTAAGGGTCACCTCACGCCGGTCGCAACGGACATCCACCTGAGCGAGCGTAGCAGAGGCATGCGAGAGGATGTTGCCCACCGCCTCTTGCGTGATACGGTATAGTTCGTATGCAATGTGCTTGGGCAGCACGGAAAAGTCGCCTTGGGAAGAAAAACGCACATCGACTGACGGCGACTTGATATGCTGCAGATAATAACGGAGAATCTCGTCGAGTGTAGCCTTGTCAAACTGCGGCGGCATCAATTCGTGGGAGATATGGCGCAGCGTGTCACGCAACTGGCTGATTCTCTGCGCCACCTCCTTTGGCTCCGCTTTCTGCGTGTTGATGACCATGCCAATGCCCAGAAGTTCATTGCAGGCACCGTCATGCAGTTCACGGGCAAAACGTGCCCGTTCTCTCTCAAGTCCCTCTACATAACGCTGAGCCAGCGACTGCTCCTTGCGTTTTCGCTGCCAATAGACGTATACGGCAGCCAACAACGCGAGAATGACCAGACCCGTGGCGAGGATTACAGCAAAAAGTTGTCGTTGCGCCACTGCTTTGTTGAGACGGGCAATCTCTGTTTCACGCTCCTGTGCCTTGAGTTGCTCTGAAAGTTCGGTAATCTGCCGCTGAGCGTCCAACCCCTTCAGCGAATCAGCGGTCTCGACAGACCTCAGGGTGAGATCATACGCTTGATGGTAGTTGCCCATGCCAGCCATGCAACCGGCTTTCTGCCTGAGAAAAGCATCACGCGGGTAGGTGCCGTTGTTCAATGCTGCAGTGTCAACCTGCTCCAAAAGCTGGAGGGCTGCGGCATAATCGCCCTTTCCGATATTGATGTCAGTCATCACCTCTATCAGTCCTGATGCCTGTATGCCAGCCTTTGGCATTTGCCTGATGAACTGCTCGCTCATGTCAAGATATTTGCCAATCCTGGATTTGTCACCCTGTTGCACACTTGCCTGCAGCAGATAGGTCAGCGTCTTGGTCTTCAATACAGCATTGTCAATGCCCTTGACCTTGAGCCACAAATCCTCAAGCAGATGAATGCCTTTCTGAGAATCACCTTTTCTGTTCCAAATCACGCCCTCATTGGCACGTGCATTCATGGCTTCCTCCTCATTACCAGCCCTGACTGCAGCCTCATAGGCCTTATGACAGGCCACCAGTCCCTCATCAAAACGCTTCAGTTCGGCAAAAAATATACACAGGCTGTTGTACAAGAATGCCAATTCCTCGTCATCACCCACCTGCTGTGCTGCTCTGATACCCTCCTCAAAGAAGTAACGTGCAGAGTCGGACATCCCCAAACGGCGACATGCGATAGCGGCATTTCCACAGCCTAACGCCTTGTCCTCTCCCTGATAAGCCGAACCAAATTCCTGTATAGCCCTTCTCACATGATGCACCCCCAAGCGCAAATCGCCTTTGATGATATAAATGGAGCCTTTCTCACCGAGGAGAGCGGCACGCATGCTGTCGCCCACATGCAGAGTAAGAGCCTTGTCCACATAACTCATGGCGGTATCAGTAAGCAGTTCATTGGTCCTGACCTGCGCAAGGGCAAGCCATGAGGCAGCCATTCCTTCTTCGTTGTCCTCTTTCTGATAAGCGGTGAGAGCATCTTGCAGCAAATGGCAAACCTTGTCGGCATCACCTTCCTCAAAAGCGGCCTCCGCCTGTGCGAAGAGCGTGTCACCATCACTCTTTTTCAGAGATGATTTTTGGCATGAAGATACCATCAGCATGCCTATCAGAATGACAAGAAATATATGACGTGAATACTGTCGCATAGTATGGTATTTAAATAGTTGAAAGGCTGAGATAATCATTGATTCACAGGTCTGACGGTCTTGCCCGAAAATCTCTCATTGTAAACCACATTGAAAAAGTAATCGTTGAACAGCGAGACTCCAGTGAAAAAATAAGCGTATCGGAATTTGAAAGGATCACCATACAAGGTAGAGGTCCAACTGTTGACCACATCATGATAGGTAGTTTTGATCTTCCATCCGGCTGCAGGCATGAATATGGAGTTGCCATTTGGACCCGTAAAAAGCCATCCTGAAATGCCATGGTAATCTGTCTGCAGGATCTCACAGTTGTTCGACAATTCCAAATAGTCATCTCTCGAAGGCATGCGCCACGTCCCACCCCATTTCACATGAGCCACATCATTCCCCGTTCCTCCGATATCATCCCCAAGAGATTCGCAGACATAATCCTTATCATCGGCAATGTACGTGGAGTAGGAATAATTGTCCCAAGTATAACTGTCTTTCTCAACGGTCTCTCCCCATGCAAAATAGCCGCCGAACCCCTCGGGCACATCCGCCCCCACATTGCAGCACGCCCATTTCCTCCCACTGGGCAAACCCAAGTCGATGGCATGAGGGTGATGGGCATCGGGACAGAATGATGGCAATGTAAGCACCTTCATACTGTCGATATCAGCGATGTTGATGTATGTACGAGCATCTTTGGTGTGCAGGATGACAGCAACCCTCTGCTCATGCAACTGGTTGTCTGTGTCATAACATGACCAAGTGATGCTGTCTATTCCCGAGGATGCAAAATAGTCCTCTTTGCCATTGCTGCGATAGATGACGAGCGATTGTTCCGTAGACTGTGCCCTCAATACAATTGGAAATGTCGAAAGCAGTGATAAAGAAAAAAACAGGAATTTATACATAAGGTGTCTGAATGATGGCAAAACATGTTTGTGAATCACCAAGAGTTGGTTTCATGCCGCGAATATACAACATTTTTCGCAACCGCCCAAACATGGCCTTCGAGTTTTCAGGCAATTCCTGCCACAACTTATTATTTCATCACTCCACCGGTCTCACAGACTACGGAATACCGTAGTTTTCAACATCCACATAATAAATTTTGCGGCGAATTTGTCAGTAATATGGGAAAAATCTATAAATTTGAAGTGCGATTGCATTTATATACAACCATGACCCATACTACAGTCAACGTATTAGTAATAGAAGACCACGCCGTGGTGCAGTTAGGTATCAGCACATTGCTTTCCACATGCAACACCATCGGCCTCATCGACAGAGCCTCATCCGGCACAGAGGCCATCAGCAAATTTCTTGACACCCACTTTGATGTCGTGCTGATTGACATAGAATTGCCTGACATGTCTGGATTTGAACTGCTGGCCCGTCTGCGAAAACATCTCCCTACGGTGAAAGTGCTTTTTTATTCAATGCACGACGAGTTTTGGATTGTCAGGCAGATGTTCAGAAGCGAGGCCGACGGTATCGTGATGAAGAGCGACCGTCTTGACGAATTGCGCACAGCCATGGAAACTATCCTCAGCGGTGAAAAATACTTCAGCAAGGAGTATGAGCAGTTTTTGAAAGAATATGAACAGCAAGAGGAACTTTCCCCTCAGGAAATCAATGTGCTGAGACTTATCTCTGAAGGCCTCACCTCACAACAGATAGCAACCCGATTGTATGTGTCTCTCAACACCATTGAATTTCACCGTCGGCGTATCATGCGCAAATTGGCGGCTACCAATATGGCAGACCTGATCAAAAAAGCCATTGAGAAAGGATATCTTTGAAATTGAGTTTTTTCTCAAATTATGCAAAAAAATGCGTTGTTATCGCACACAACGATTGATTTATATCAAGAAAAGGGTATTTTTATAGAGAAATGAGGTAGAAAATATTGCATGAAGCGGATTTTCATATTACCTTTGCATTGTCAAAATGATTGAGGCAACTCAATTATCATGGTTAATAGATTGTTTAGGTTAGTAGTAATAGATTTAGGTTTTTAGTTATTAGGTTTAAGGTATTAAAGTAGATTGTTTAATTGGACAACAAAGGTCGCCGTGAGGCTCCCTTTGATTTCGAAAAGGATTTTTAGTTAAACATAGGCTTGTACGCTGCGGCTCGTTGATGAGTTGCAGCGTACTTTTTTACAGGAGTATTGTATCAACTCCCTAACGACGGGTCAGCGGATAAACGGGTCAGCGGACCAAACAATCACACCCTAACTTTTCATCTTGGTGCAGCGCGAGCAGATAAAGTTGTAAACGAAGTCGAAATCCTCGTCTGTCACATAGACTTGGTTTTTCTCCAGCAGTTCGTTGACCTTGATGAGGTTTCTGCTGCGGCATGCCTTGACGTTCCTGACATTTTCAAACGAGGAATAACTGGATGTTTTCGTCGCGCTGTTGAGACCGGCACCAATTGTGGTGAGGTTGCCCGCTTTCAGTCCTGCGAGGACGGTAAACCATCCCATCGCTTGTGCCTTCTTTATCTGTGACTTGAGTTGACGGTGGAGCACGCCCTGCTCATCCATCTCGAAGAGCACAATGTATTTCCCACCATAACTGGCTGCCACCAATAAGTAGGCCAGGATAATGAGCACCACGAAGAGCGCAACGATGAGGAGCATCATTTTGGTGTCAAACCATATTGTGTCCCATCCCTCTCCGCGGCACAAGTCGGAGATGGTCATAATAGCCCACCCTGTCAGAAGGATGTATCCGAAGACTTTAAACACCACAAAGATGATGGATGGGTTCTTATACATATTGAGTTCGTAAATCCATCGGTACTTTCCATCCTTGCAAAGATGAATACGGTCGGTGAGCGCCTGATCCTCTTGCGACAAATTTGTGACTGACTTTTTCATATCATGCTACAAGTTTTTCTATATTGATCATTTCGATTATTGAGGTAATTAATTCAAGTTCCGCAAATTGAAAATTACTATCAATCAGTCTCATCGGGCCAGGGGCATGGTGTGCCAGTGCCTTTAAGCAAAGGTCGTTGGGCGTGCATCTTGCGCAATTTGCGACCCAATTCACGGGACAGTTTCCTGACTACTTCCGGATAGCGTGAGGCCACATTGTTCGTCTCACTGATGTCAACGGAAATGTCGTACAATTCCTTTGTATGCGTCTTATAATTGTAGATCAACTTCCATACGCCTTTCCTTATCGCGCAGTTCAGGCTGATGCCCGGTCCCTCATTGTCCCACACATTGGGGAAGTTCCATATCAGGGAACGTCCTTTTGAGGGATCGCCTTTCTGTGTCAGCAGAGGCATGAAACTCTTGCCATCTATGGTCTGAGGCACCTTGTAACGTTTTACGCCCCCCATTTCCAAAAGCGTCGGATAGAAGTCCTCTATCATGACATAACTGTCGCAACGGGTCTGTGGTCTGACATGTCCCGGCCACCGAACGATCATGGGTTCACGGATGCCGCCCTCATATAAAGACCCCTTGCCACACCGCAAGGGAGCATTCTGTGTATAGAGCGGTTCGTCGCGCCAATAACTGCCAGTGGCATACCCACCATTGTCGCTCATGAAGATGACGATGGTGTTGTCTGCCTCTCCGTTTCTCTCCAACCAGTCGAGAATGTCGCCAAGACTGGCATCCATTCCCTCTATCAGCGAAGCGTATGCAGCCTCCTTGGGAGAAAGTCCTTTGCCGATATATTTTTGGAAAAAGCGCGGATCTCTGTCTATGGGCACATGAACGGCATAATGAGACATATACAGATAAAAAGGCTGACCAAGCCGCTTCGCCTCATCAAGTGCCGAAATGGCCTCCCGTGTAAGAGCCTCTGTGAGGAAAGTGCCTGTGCCCCAATATTTCTGCAAGCCAGGGACATGCATGGGAGAAGTGGGTTGTCCGTCCTTGTCGTACCCATAGTTTTGTTCGCTGAGATACGTTGCCGGTCCTCCTGCCGCATGCCCGGCAATGTTGACATCGAAACCGAAATGTTCCGGTTGCTCACCAGGTGTCCCGATGGCTCCCCAATGCGCCTTGCCGCAGTGTATGGTGTGATATCCATATTCACGCAGGATATCAACAAAAGAACGTCCCACGAAAGCATGCCCCGTCCCTTCTGCCTGACAGATGCCGTTCACATTCCATTCCGGCGTTGCCAAGACAGCATCCTCCGCGTCTGTGCTCTTATCCTTGTGCAATGTCCAGTTGGTGACACGATGGCGCGCGGCATTCGCTCCCGTCATCAGGGAGCAGCGGCTGGGAGAACTGATGGGTGCCGCATAAGCCTGGGTGAACATCATTCCCTGACTGGCAAGCCGCTGCATGTTCGGAGTCTCATACAGGTCATTCAGTCGGGTGCGCTCGTTTCCGAACGGCACAGAAGTGTCTTGCCACCCCAGGTCATCAGCCATAAAGAGGATGATGTTGGGACGCGCCGGTTGGTGGTTTGGACGAGTAGTCTGAGAGTAGGCCGTACCTACAGCAACAGTTGCCACCAGACAAGGTAATAATGCTTTTTCCTTTCTCATTTTATGCCGGTGAGCCACCATGCCAAGAAACTAATGGACATACATGAAGCATGCCCCACATCCCTCAACTATGAACTATGAATTATGAACTATGAATTATGAACTATGAACTATGAATTCTTAACTATCAGCACCGTGGCGTATGCCGATATGCCCTCTTCACGGCCGGTGAAACCGAGGTGCTCCGTGGTGGTGGCCTTGATGGAGATGTCGTCGACGAAACAGCCGATGACCTCAGCCAGACACTGCTGCATGGCTGGGATATGGGGGTTGAGTTTGGGGCGCTCCGCGCATACGGTGGCATCGATATTGCCCACATGGTATCCCTTGGTGGCAATCAGCGCCACCACATCACGGAGGATGATCTTGCTGTCCATATCCAATGTGTCATCCGACGTATCGGGAAAATGATAGCCGATGTCGCGCATGTTGGCAGCACCGAGAAGGGCATCGCAGATGGCATGGATGAGCACATCGGCATCGCTGTGGCCCAACAGTCCGAGGTGATGGGGAATCTGTATGCCACCCAACCACAGGGGGCGGTCTTCCACCAACTGGTGGACATCAAATCCGAAACCAACCCTGATTTTCATCATCTCCGTTTGAAAAGGTCCTTGATGCCGTCCATGTCGAACGACAGGGTGAAACGCAGCGTCTGGTCAAGGGGATTGCTCTTCGCCGTAGCAATCACATAACCCGCATCGAGAGAGAACACGCTCATTCTGAAACCGGCACCCACCGTGAAATATTTGCGGTTGCCCTTGTTCTCACTCTCATGGTGGTATCCGGCACGGATGGCGAACTGGTCGTGATAGACGTACTCGGCACCCACGCTCCACTGGATTTCCTCCAGTTCCTCCTTGAAACCATTGGGCGCATCACTGAAACTCTTGAACATACCGCTGATGCTCGACACATCAAAGTAGTCCTTCTCCAACCTGTCCTGGTATTCCTGCGAGGTTTCCTCTTCCTTCTGCTTAGGATAAGTGGGCACCAGCAACTTGTTGGCATCGGCAGCGATGGTGAAGCGGTTGTACTCATCAACGGGGATCATCAGCGAAGCACCCAGACGCATGTTGGTGGGGATGAACTCACTGTGCTCGTCGCCTCCAAAAGAGATCTTGCTACCGATGTTACTCACGTTGAAACCCAAGCCCAATTGGCACTCACGGGCACCGATGTTGAGGTAGTTCTGATAATAGCACGAGAGGTCGGCAGCAAAAGCCGAACCAGGGCTCGTGTCCTCTGTGAAATCATAGGTGAGGTCGGAGTAAATCCATCTCACGGCAGCAGACAGGGAGAATTTCTCACTGAGCATCAGGGAGTACGCCACATCAAGCGACATCTCATAGGGGTTGATGGTCATATCGTTGGTGGCATCAGTGGCACTGCTCGTGTATACCTCACCCAGCGAGAAATAGCGCAGGGAGCCCGACACGGCACTGTAGTCACCAATGCGGTAGTAGCCCACAAGATAAGCCAAGTCCATGTCGTTGACAAGTTGACGGAGCCATGGGGTATAGTTGAGCGCCACACCGGCACGTGAGATCGTGAAAGGATATTTGGCCGGATTCCAATATTGCGACACCACGTCGGGATCAGTGGCAGCACCCACGTCACCCATACCTGCGGAACGGGCATCGGGCGCGATGGTCTGTGAGGTCACTGAGGTGTTGACAGGATTGAACATGTCCTCCTTGTTCTGTGCCATCACCATGGTGGTCATGGTGACAACAGCGAGAAGAACCCATATTCTCAGATGTCTGGAGATGATATGCATTGCTGATCGGTTAGGAAATTAAACTGTTTATAAAACGCTCATCTTCTTCAATTATTGCCTATGATGATGAGTTTCTTGGCTTTGGAGGCATACGAACTTCCGTCGCAGGCCACCCGCACACGATAGATGTAGACACCGGTCTGAAGGCGCTGGCCACCATCGACGGTGAGATCCCAATCGATGGTATGTGCCCCGTTGGTGGACACTCCCGTCTCCCGATACTGCCAGAGGAGTCTTCCGCTCATGTCAAGAATATCAAGTTCGACATCCATCTCACTGCCTGTGCGGTCGTGATTGATGATGAAGGTGGTGGAAGTGGAGGCCGGGTTGTTGGTGCAACTGACGCTGAAGAGCGTCGGTTTAAGTCCGCTGACCACATTGAACGACAGTTCGGCTGTAGATGAGTTGTTGAGCACGTCCCAGGCACGGAACCGCAGGTTGTGGCGTCCCGGAGCCAGTTCGGGAATGCTGTAATAGGTGGTGCCGCTGGTATAACTTCCGAAGTCGAAAGAGAAATGGTCGTTGAGGATATACGTACGCGACATCTCATTGTCGATGACAAGTTCCAGGTCATGGCCGATACCCGTTCCGGTAGCATTGATACCGTCCTTGTCGGTGATCTGCGCCACGAAATAGGGAGTGGGATTGACATCTCCGCCATTGACAAACGAAGAGGTATTGAGATAGCAGTAGATGGACGGTCCGATGGAGTCGTTGCCCGCCACATCCGAACCGCCAACCCTGAATCCGTCGCAAGCACCATGTGCCTTCAGCGTGTGGGCATTGTTGACGGCATAGATGTTCATGAGGCCCTGCCCGTCGGAGTAATTGATATCCATCGGCACGGCGAATGTAAAATCAAACTTGCCATGCCTGACGCTGTCCGAACCGTTGTAGAGGATGTTGGGACGGTCCTGATAGGTGAAGACGGTATTGGAATCCTCCGCCTGTCCCTTGCAGGTGACGGTCTCCTCGGAGTCGCGCACGGTGGCAGTCATCAGACCAGAAAAGGAGTCATCGGTCTTGCCGTCACGCTCCACATGCCCGCTCACCCTGACGGTGGATCCAGCCCGAAGCAGGATGTCATCGCTACCCACTGCGATGCCGTTGATGGAATCAACCACCGTTCTCGCCGTAGGCACATGCAGACAAAGCGCAGGGTCACCCAAAAGGGAGTAGCGCAACTTGTTGGTGGTCCTGTCCTGCCCCGACGTGATCATCTCGTTCTTGGCCAGTCGCTGCGCCTCTCCGATGCTCACCGGCTTTCCGTCGACCACATTGAGCACATGCTTCATATAGGCACGGTTAAGATAGGCATTGTAACTCTGATAGACGGTGCGGGTGGTTCCGAAGAAGGCCATGGCACCGCCTTTCTTGTTGAGAAGGGCCTCGACGCCGATACACTCCTCCGCCATGTCGAACGGCATGATGTCGCATGAGGCCGTAATCCACAGCGGAGTGCGGGTGTTGGTGAAGTCCTTGAAGTCCTGAAGCATCAGCACACGCTCGTGCGAGATGCTGATGGCCGAACCGTGCCCGGAGTAGTCGATGACCAAAGCACCGTTGGACTGTATCTGCTTGATATCGCGGGTGCAGTCGGGATAGGAATTGCCGGTAGCAGAGGTGACCCTTGTGTAGGCATCCCACATGATCTTCTTGATCTGGAATCCCGGATAGAGGGAGTTGATGAGGTTGGCGGCATTGTTGGCATCCACCAAGTGAGAGTTGTTGTTGCCGTCATCACCCAGCACGACCACCTGGTTCTGCCAGGCACCCGCGTCCTCATTGGCCACATAGGTGAGAATCTTGTCGGTAAGCGTCTTGGCATCACTGAGGGTATGGACAGGGAAACGCCCGACGGCCACATCCAGTTTGTCGGAGGAAGCGGGATTGATTCCCTCGCCATCATCAAGAAGGCCGTAGAATCCGTCATCGACATAGCAGTAGATCTCACTGAATGACTCCTCGCTCTCAAAACAAAGCAGGAAATCATCGGGAGAATAGCCCCGGCATTCGCCCGTGAGCATGCGGTTGTCCCAGAAACCGTCGCCGAAGAGCAGCAGGTATCGGGGCATGTCGGCTTCGCTCTCCGCCCTGTCGTAGAGCATCTTGAGATAGCGGCGGTAGGCGTTGGCATCGGGCGTGCCGCTCGAGAACTCGTTGTAGATTTCATCGGCCGGTACGATGCGCACCCTCATGGAGTCGCGCTGCTCATGCATCTGTGCGATGCGCTGCGCCTGCGGGAGCAGTTTCTGCGAGGCGGGGATGATGATGACCATGTCTGCGGGTCCGTCACCATGGAGGTCCTGGTTGGTGATGTTGTACATGTATTCCGGAGCCGGAATGCCCGAATAGGTGAGTGCCGTCATGGCACGGGGCGACGACTCGGTGCAGATATCGATATAGTCGAGGCGCACCGGACCGCCGCTGAGTGTGGTGATGGTGATGGTGTCTGTAGGCTGCAGGTTGGTCACGTTGTACACCTGATAGGCCTCGTCGCCACGGTCGTAGCCACCCGGTGACATGTAGAGCGTGCCCAACTCCGTTCCGTTGAGTTCCACCCTCACCGATGTGGTGGAGCCTGCCGTAACGGCAATGGCTACCCTCCCTTCGGTATTACCGCTGGGATTGGTCATCGTATAGGTATGGGAGTTGCCTGCGGTGATGGGGGTATTCTCAAACAAGTTGCGCCCGCCCATGAACCAAGAGTAATTGTCCACCTCATGCAGGGTGTGGTAATGCTCAGGCCTGGGGTAATACTGCTTGATGAAAGCGGCGCTGTCGATGGTCAGCGGCTCGCCCTCTGCCTCGGTGATGAAATAGCAACCCACATCGGAATAGGGATTGCGTGTGCGCTGCATCGTAGAGGCTGTTTTCCAGGTCACCGGTCCCTGCGCATAAAAGAGCCGTCGCCCGCCAACCGAGCAGGTGGGGACTTCCTTGAGGTCATCAGTGGCCTTGAGTTCGTCGCCGACAAGTTTCTCATTCTGGAGCGCACCGCCATAGCCATAAATCCGCACCCTGCTAAGGTCGGAAAAGCCTGCCTGCCTTGCCAATGCCTCGGTGAGTTGATAAACTCCCGACGAAGGCACCTTCACCTTGGCCCACTTTCCTGAGGCGAGCACCGAGTGGTCGGCATACCGTTCGGAAGCAGATGCCGCCTGGCGCATCTTGCGCGGTCCGGAAGTGTTGATGGGCGTGGCCTTCACATCAAGCATGAAACTTACGAGGATACGGTGCCGCCCCTCCTGGAAGACGAAAGGTACGAAGGAGACCTCAAGGAAACCACGTTTGCGCTCCACCACCACATGACTCTCTATGGCTGGCATGCCAGGAAGGGTATCGGCTTTCAGGGCCTGCAGTTTCCTGATGCTGTAAGGCGTCATATCCATGAACTCCGGATAGAGGATGCTGACCTGATAAACAGAGTCGGCATAGTTCTCTCCCAAGGGGATGGAAGTGGCGAAGCGGGGCACGAACGAATCGACCCTCACCTCGTCGGCAGTGAGGTTGCAGAACCGCTGTGCCGCTGCCGTCAGGCAACAGCCAAGCAACAGGACAATGAGGATATAACGGTATTGTCTACTTGACATTGAACTCCAATACTTTTTTGTCGCCGAGATAGCCGGTGATGTGGTCATCAACGTGGACTGGTCCTGTGGGCGAGGGTGTTCCTGTGAAGAGGAGGTCGCCCGTGCGCAATGTGATGAACTTGCTGATATAGGCAATGAGTGAGTCGATGCTCCACCGCATGTCTGAGGAATTACCCTCCTGCACGGTGACCTGGTTGACATCGAGCCTGAAAGTGATGCCTCCGGTGCCCAGGTTCTCCAAAGGCACCCACTCCCCCACTGCTGCAGCGCCATCGAAACTCTTGCTGAGTTCCCATGGCAGTCCGTCCCGCCTGAGCCGCTGCTGCAGATCGCGGGCTGTGAAGTCCACACCACAGGTGACGGCATCATAGTAACGGTGGGCGAAACGCTCTGGAATGCTCTTTCCCAACCGGCTGATGCGCACCACCAGTTCGGCTTCGTAGTCGATGCGCCCCAACTCATCAGGCAGGAACAGCGGCCGGCCGCCCTTGAGCAGGGATGAGTCGGCCTTCATCAGCACGACAGGCTCTTTCCTCTTATATAACGGAGATTCTTTTTCTTTATTGTACGCATCATAGTTGTATGCGATGGCAAAGATCTTCATGGCTTCCGGATCTGTTCTTCAAAGGGATATAGCAAAAAGAGCCAACGCATGAGGGTGTCATGCCATTGGCTCTCTGTTGGGTTATTTGCTGATTGGCTTAGTCAGCACGGAGGGTGAAGCGGCGGAATGCCACCACCTGAAGTTCCTTGTCAGCAGCCTTCAGGTAGGCACCGACACTCTCCTTGTTCTCAGCACGGATATACTCCTGGTTGATCAGGCAGTTCTCCTTGAAGAACTTAGCCAGACGGCCCTTGGCGATGTTCTGAATCATCTGCTCGGGCAGGTTGGCAGCCTTCTCTGCAGAAACGCGGGTGCGGATCTCGCGAGCCTTCTCTGCCTCTTCCTCAGTGAGCCATCCCTTGGCGATGTTGGAACTGATGTGGTCTTCGCTGTCCACAAGGTTGGGGTTGACACCAGCCTTCTTGAGAGCGGCCTCCACAGCCTTCTCCACCTGCTCTTCCTTGGTCTTCTGGATAGCCACCTGCAACTCGTTGTCCTTCACCGACTGGGGCACGCTGGCCTCGTCGAGGGCAACTGGGTTCATAGAAGCCACCTGGAGGGTAAGGTTGTGCCCCTGCTCCTCGAAGTCCTTGTTGAGTTGCACCAAAGTGCAGAGGATGTTCTTTCCCTGATGGTTGTAGCAGTAGATGTTGTCACCTTCGATGAAGTTGTAACCGTCAAGTTCCATCTTCTCACCAGTGATGCCAGAGCGCTGAGTCACTGCCTCAGCCACTTTCTGACCGTCAGCAAGTGTCAGTTCAGCCACTTCCTCCACAGTCTTGCAACGGGCAGCCACAGCGGCGTCGAGGATAGCCTGTGTGAGGGCGATGAAATCGGCACCGTTGGCCACGAAGTCTGTCTCGCACTTCAGGGCGATGATGGCACCGAAGCCGTCGACCACCTTGACGAGCACACAGCCGTTGGAGGTCTCACGGTCGCTGCGCTTGGCAGCAATGGCGAGTCCGCGCTCGCGGAGCAAGTCCTTTGCCTTGTCGAAGTCTCCCTCGGCCTCTACAAGTGCTTTCTTCACATCTGCGAGACCTGCACCGGTCATGGTGCGGAGCTTCTTGATATCTTCCATGTTTGGTTTGTAAGCCATGATATCTTTTTGTCTAATTTGGGTGTTTAACTGATTTGAATGATATTACTCTGCGGCGGGAGCCTCTTCCTCTTCGGCGAGAGCCTCGGGAGCCTCTTCCTCAGCGACGGGTGCATCTTCCTTGCGGGCACGGTGCTGGCGGCGAGGTCTTGCATCAGCAGCCTCTTCGCTCTGCTCGGCAGCGGCCTTCTCGTCGGCCTTCTCTGCCTTGCGCTCCTCCAGACCCTCTGCGATAGCGGCGCAGCAAGCGGTCAGGATGACGTCGATGCTGTCCTTGGCATCGTCATTGGCAGGAATCACGAAGTCGATGTCGTTGGGGTTGGAGTTGGTATCGACGATACCGAACACGGGGATGCCGAGACGCTTGGCTTCCTTCACTGCGATGTTCTCCTTCATGACGTCAACGACGAAGAGAGCAGACGGAAGACGGGTGAGGTCGACGATGGAACCCAGGTTCTTCTCCAACTTGGCACGCTGGCGGGTCACCTGAAGGAGTTCGCGCTTCGAGAGGTTGGAGAATGTGCCGTCGGCAATGAGTTTGTCGATGTTGCCCATCTTCTTCACAGCCTTGCGGATGGTGGGGAAGTTGGTGAGCATGCCACCCGGCCAACGCTCGTTGACATAAGGCATATTGATGCTGGCAGCCTTCTCAGCCACGATGCCCTTTGCTTGTTTTTTAGTAGCGACGAAGAGGATTTTCTTACCCGACTTGGCAATCTGCTTGAGAGCCTCAGCGGATTCGTCGATTTTGGCCACGGTCTTGTGGAGGTCGATGATGTGGATACCATTGCGCTCCATGAAGATATAGGGCTCCATGGCAGGATTCCATTTGCGGCGGAGGTGGCCGAAGTGACAGCCAGCCTGCAGCAGCATATCAAAATTTGTTCTTGACATGATTGATTTGTTGATTTTAAAATTGTTTACTTTCCTTTTAGTTGTTTCTAACCAGCCAGCGGGTAATCATGACGCATCGCCTCAAGAGGTATGCGCTGAGTCTCGCCAGTTTGGATGCTAAACAGATTGTTGTTGCGCGGATTAACGCTTGCTGAACTGGAAGCGTGCGCGTGCCTTTGGACGACCCGGCTTCTTGCGCTCCACAGCGCGGGAGTCGCGGGTGAGGAAGCCCTGATCCTTGAGTGCTTTCTTGTCCTCAGCGTTGATCTTCACCAATGCGCGGGCGATGGCAAGCCTCAGAGCCTGGCTCTGACCGGTGAAGCCACCTCCGTCGAGGTTGACCTTGACATCATATTTGTCTGCAACATTGAGCAACTCGAGCGGCTGCTTGACAACATACTGAAGGATGGCTGAGGGGAAATACTCGTTGAGGTCCTTCTTGTTGATGGTGATTTTGCCTGTACCATCGCTGACGTAAACACGTGCCACAGCACTCTTACGACGGCCTAATGCATTACATAAATATTCCATTCCTGCGATTATTTATACTGGTTAATATCAATTGCTTTGGGTTTCTGAGCCTCATGCTTGTGCTCAGTTCCCGGATAGACAAAGAGGTTGTCGAGCAGTTTACGGCCGAGCGGACCTTTCGGAAGCATGCCCTTGACGGCATGACGGATGATACGCTCCGAACCATCCTCGCGCAAACGGAGTTTGGCGGGAGTCTCAAAGCGCTGACCACCTGGATAGCCAGTATAACGTGTGTAGAGTTTGTCAGTCTCTTTCTTGCCGGTGAAGACCACCTTGTCGGCATTGATGATAATCACGTTGTCACCACAGTCTACGTGGGGAGTGAATGTGGGCTTGTACTTTCCACGGAGCAATTTAGCCACCTTGGAACAGAGACGACCCACCACCTGATCGGTGGCGTCGATAACGACCCACTCTTTCTGGGCTGTTTCCCTGTTGACGGAAATAGTCTTGTAACTTAAAGTGTTCATTTCAAATGTTAAAAATTCTACTAAAAAACAAGTTTACCTTTCTTTGTACGGAGATTCACTAACCGTTGGGCCTGGCCAAAAGCACAACTATTAACACGCCGCACTTGGGGGCTCTAAGCATACCCCCTGTAATAATCGGACTGCAAAGGTACACATATTTTTTATATATGAGAGTCACATCAGATCACCAAAACAAAAATTTTAATGATTTTTAACCAACAGAATAACAAAAAAGATAAAAAGCAATAAGTCAAATCACTTTTTATGCTTCTTTTTGCTTTTTTGTATATTTGTTTTATGAAATAATATGATGTTACTAAAAAAAAATGTAATTTTGCAATTGGAAAAAGGAATACAAGATGACATACACTTCTATAGAAATTTGTGCAGGTGCAGGTGGTCAGGCTTTAGGGCTTGAAATGGCTGGTTTTAATCATTTGGCATTGGTAGAATATGAAAAAGATTATTGTGATTGCTTAAAAACGAACCGTCCTCTTTGGAATGTGAAGTGTATGGACGTAAGGCTATTTGATGGAAAGTCTTTCCGTAACAAGATTGATCTGTTGTCTGGTGGAGTACCTTGCCCCCCTTTCAGCATTGCTGGCAAACAACTTGGTGCTGATGATGAACGTGACCTTTTTCCACAGATGCTTAGGCTCGTTGATGAAATTCAACCAAGAGTAGTGATGATAGAGAATGTGCGTGGTTTTATGGGAAAACAATTTGAAAATTATCGCATGGCTATCCTAAATCGGCTTAACATTCTTGGTTACAATATTCATATTCAACTGCTAAATGCCTCCGACTACGGGGTTCCTCAACTACGTCCCCGTGCCATAATCATTGGTATAAGAACAGACATTTTTGATCTGTTCAGTTTTCCACGACCTAAACCCACTATGTCAAAGAGTGTAGGCGAAGCTTTGTTTGACCTGATGTCTGCAAATGGTTGGAAAGGAGCAAAAAAATGGCGAGAGATTGCCAATAAAGTTGCCCCAACACTTGTAGGTGGTAGTAAAAAACATGGAGGTCCTGATTTGGGACCGACTCGCGCCCGGCAAGCATGGGCTGAGATGGGAATTGACGGACGAGGCATAGCCAACGAAGCACCAACTGAGGATTTTGAGGGTATGCCAAGACTCACACCTAAAATGATGGCTCGGTTGCAAGGTTTCCCCGATAATTGGCATTTCTGCAATCGCAAGACAACAGCCTGCCGAATGATTGGAAATGCTTTTCCACCACCCGTAGCAAAAGAAATTGGAATCAAAATAAAACAAGTTTTGGATTATGCAAGCACTGATAGCAGAAGCACGAAAGAGGTATCACGTAGGATTATTGTCTAATGGTGTACTGACAGTAGACGCTAAGGGTATTCCAAGTAATGCTGACAGTTCATCTAAACTTTCCATCAAAATAGCTCAAGGTATAGCCCGCAAACTGATGGCTAACATAAATGAGAAGACTGTAGGGCAGACAGTTGGTGCTAAGTTCGAGCAACTGAATGTGGAATTTTTAGAAGCCACCTTCCCCAAATTGCAGAACTTACGTCCAGGCAAATGGCACATTACTAAGCTCGGAAATCGTAACAGTATCAAAACTAGCAGTTTTGCACAATACGAACATTTGGACTATCTTTCCCAACTAACAAAAGAAGATGCTCGATTAGCTGCTAGCATGGGTAACGACTATATGTTAGCACCTGATGTTGTTGTCTATCGCGAAACAGAGCCTGACGAGATAATAAACGAGCAGCAAACTATTGTCAATGATTCTGTAGGTAAACTCTCTGATATCAGAACAGTTTGCGGTGGTTTACCAATCCTTCATGCTTCCATTTCTGCAAAATGGACAATGCGCAGTGACCGAGCCCAAAATAGCCGTACAGAAGCACTTGGACTCATCCGTAACCGTAAAGGTCATTTGCCACATATTGTTGTAGTAACTGGTGAACCGATGCCTTCACGCATTGCGTCTCTTGCATTGGGAACAGGCGATATAGATTGTGTGTATCATTTCGCACTTTATGAACTAGTAGAAGCAGTCAATGACACCAATGCCGAAGATTCTATAGAAATGTTGAAAATACTTATCACAGGAAAGAGGTTGAAAGATATAAGTGACCTGCCATTGGATTTGACAGTTTAAGCACCCGCGTTTGTTTTCACCACGTGTTTATTGCCTTTCATCACCACCCATGACTGCCATCAATCGCATTTTCATCATCTGGAGCCTCGTGCTGCTGAGCATGCTTGCATTGCCCATACAAGGCCAACCGACAGACAACTCGTCGGCCAAGAACAATGCCGTCTCCTCCCCCACCGAGGGCACGCTCACTGCCGACTTCGTGGAGGAGAAAGCCATGATGGACGACCTGCTGCAGATGCTTACCAAATTCGGGCAATATATGATGGCCGACTTCCAGCCCTGTGAGGATCCCAACAGCATCGGCGAGGCATGCGGATGCTTCAAGGGGGAGAGTACCATGGCCAGCAACGAGGCGGGCGTGCGCACCAATGCCGACCTGTCGATGCTCTGCGCTTTCCTCGTCAGATACGCCCAGCCTGCCGGACTGCAACTGCCCAGGGGCATCTCATGGGAAGACATGAGCGACATCGCCATGAAATCGCTCATCTTTGCCTATTCCACCCACAAGGCCAACAAACTCATGAAATGCTCCGGCGGCGACTGGTGGGGCAGCACCTCCAAGAAAGACCGCGTATGGGAGAGTTCGCTCTGGGCGATGTCGGTGGCCTACTCTGCCTTTTTCCAATGGCATCTGCTGAGTGACAAGCAAAAAGGATATATCCACGAACTGCTCAAAGCGGAGTGCAACTACGAACTGGAGCGCGACATCCCCACAGGCTACAAGGGTGACACCAAGGCTGAGGAGAACGGATGGGAAGTGGACGTGCTCGCCGCCGCTCTCGGACTGTTTCCCGACGACCCGCTGGCACCCAAGTGGTTTGAGCGTCTGAGGCTCTTTGCCATCAACTGCCACAGCCACGCCACGGACTCCCTCTGCCAGGACCACGTGGACGAGGAGCATGAGGGAACCGTGGCACAACTCTACAAAGGGCAGAATCTGTATGATGACTACACGCTGCAAAACCATGACTATTTCCACACCTCTTATCAAAATGTGGTGATACAGGAACTGGGTGAGGCCGCTCTTGCCCTCCACCTGTTCCAAAACGGACTTGGAAAGGGGGAACGATGGAAAACCAATGCCTTTCTACACCACAACCAAGAAGTGACCGACCATGTGCTCAACTGGTTGGCACTCGCCGACGGCGAACTGGCGATGCCCAACGGCAACGACTGGAGCATGTTCCTCTACGACCAAATCACGGCCTACTCCTTCATGGCTGCCAAGATGCGCGATGCCAACGCACTGATGCTGGAAAACCTCGCCTACAAACACATCAAGGCCAGGCAATCCACGGCGCAGGACGGCAGTTGGCTGCTCCGGCCCGACGTGCAGGCACGGCGCATGGGCGTGCAGGGACACCGCGTGATGATGACCTACCTGATGCACCACACCTGGAGCACCGCAGAACTCTCCCCCACCCGCTGGGAGGACTTCCGCAAAGCACACAGCGAGGCCCGGCTGTTTCCCTGCCAGAACATCGTAAGGGCTTTCACACCTCACCGCTTCACCACCTTCTCCTGGAGCGAGGGACTGAAAAACTACACGGGATATATCGCCGACAACAGCGTGGACAAAAACAAGATCATCGTGCCCTTCCGTGCCCACAATACCGGAAATTTCCTCGGATGGTATGACATCAAGGACCGGCCTCATGAGGCCAAGCCCGTGGTCAGCGGCAAATACGAACTGAAGGGCGACGCCTATACCATGTACGGTCACCTGCTGACCAACGGGGAGGTGCTCGACCACCGCTTTGCCCTTTTCTCCACTTCCGGAAACGCCGTGGGATACCTCGACCATGTGAGCACACTCACCGATGTGACCATCAACAGCGAGATGGGCGGACTGATGGCCATCTCTGTCGATGAACTGACACGCACCAAGCGCACCCTGCACCATGAAAGAGGTTCGAAACTCACCGACGGTTCCACCATTTTCTCCACCGATACAGAATGGATGAACATCGACGACGAGGTGGGGTTCGTGAGCATAGGCACCAAAGGCATGGCTTTCGGCAACCGCACCAACAACAACAGCATCCTGACAGCCAAGATGTATCCCTCTTACAGCGCATCGCCAAGAACACTCAGCAAGGGCACACTCGCCGACCGGCGCAATGTCGTCTATTATTGCCATGTGGACGCCAAGACCACACGGAGGCTTGCCCAACAGACTGAAAGGCTGACCTCACAGTTGCCCTCAGGCTGGAACGGCATCATCACCGCAGACCCCGACCAGACCAGATACCTCATGCTCGCCCATTTCGAAGGCGACACCACGGAGGTCACCATCACCGCCCGAGGCTGTTCGCTCGGCGCACCGGTTTTTGAGAATGAGACAACCATCCACGGCGGTTCGGCGACGGCCTCCTTTCACGCTGCAAAGGAAACCGCCCTCATGCAGACCATCAACTGCTTCGTGCAAGGAGAAGGAGAAGGGATAACAGCCCGTCAGGTGCCCGACGACAACAAGGCCATTTGGCTGAGAGGAGACAAGCGCCAAACCGTCACTGTCAACATCATCTCTGAAGGCAACATCTGCGGAGGTGCTGTAAAAGTCTCTCCTTCCCACCTGACCAAGGTGTTTTTGGAAAAAGGAAAGTTGAAAACATCCAAAGAGAAAAACAAGAAGAAAAAATGAGAATAGACATCATCACCGTTTTGCCGGAAATGCTCGAAGGCTTTGTTCACGAGTCGATCCTGGCACGCGCACAGAAAAAAGGACTGGCAGAGATTCACCTGCACAACCTGCGTGACTACACCACCGACAAATGGCGGCGGGTGGACGACTACCCCTACGGGGGATTCGCTGGTATGGTGATGCAGTGCGAGCCCATCGACAGGGCCATCTCTGCACTGAAGACGGAGCGCGACTACGACGAGGTCATCTTCACCTCACCCGACGGAGAACAGTTCTCACAACAGGTGGCCAACGACCTATCGATGCTCGGCAACATCATCATCCTCTGCGGCCACTACAAGGGAATCGACCAACGTATCCGGGATCATCTCATCACCCGCGAGATCTCCATTGGCGACTATGTGCTCACTGGTGGCGAACTGGCCGCTGCCGTCATGGCCGACGCCATCGTACGGCTGGTGCCCGGTGTCATCAGCGACGACCAAAGCGCTCTCTCCGACTGTTTCCAGGACGGACTGCTTTCTGCTCCCATCTACACCCGTCCCGCTGAATACAAAGGGTGGCGGGTGCCCGACATCCTCCTCAGCGGCAATGAGGGGAAAATCAAGGACTGGGAGATAGAGCAAAGCCTGGAGCGCACCCGCCGACTGCGACCGGACTTACTGAATGAAAAGTGAAGAGTGAAGAGTGAAGAGTGAAGAATGAAGAGTGAAGAGTGAAGAATTAAGGATTAGGAATTAAGAATTATGATTACCCCTGCAAAGATGTCGGTGTAAGGGTAGGGACGCGATGTATCGCGTCCGCCAACTATGCACTATGAACTATGAACTAGAACAACGGAATGAATGAAAGATGAAAAAAAATGTCTTTTTGTTTTGCGTTGCTCTCGGTTTTCACTAACTTTGCTCACTCAAACCTAAACACTATTTCTATGTTCAGCAAGGAAACGTATATCAGGCGCCGTGAAGAACTGAAGAAACTGGTCGGCAACGGCATTGTCGTCCTATTCGGCAATAACGAGTCACCATGCAACTATCCTGCCAACAGTTATTATCCCATGAGGCAGGACTCATCATTCCTCTATTATTTCGGTCAGAAACGGGAGGGACTTGTCGGCGTCATCGACATCGACAATGACTATGAGATACTCATCGGCGACAATATCGACATCGAGGACATCGTGTGGTATGGAAGCGTAGACAGTGTGGCAGACCTTGCCGCACAAGTGGGCGTAGCGAAATCCGCACCCATGAGCCGGCTCAAGGAGATCTGTGACCAGGCTGCCGGGCGCACCATCCATTTCCTGCCGCCCTACCGCCACGACATCAAAATTCAGATCATGGACCTGCTCGGCATCCATCCCAGTCAGCAGAAGGCTGCGGCATCCATGCCGCTCATCCAAGCCGTGGTGAAGATGCGCTCCAAGAAGGAACCCCAGGAAATCGAGGCTTTGGAGCGTGCTGCCACCATCGGATACAAGATGCACACCACCGCCATGCGGCTCACCCGACCGGGCGTGACGGAGAAATTTGTCGGAGGGCAAATAGACGGCATAGCCCACTCCTATGGGGCCATGGTGAGTTTCGCCACCATCTACTCGCAACACGGCGAAATCATGCACGGCAATCCATCCACCGCCCTACTTGAACCCGGACGGTTGGTCATCTGCGACTGCGGTGCCGAGACCATCGACCACTACTGCTCCGACAACACCCGCACCATGCCGGTCAGCGGCAAATTCACCCAGCGCCAGTTGGACATCTACTCCATTGTAGAGGAATGTCACGACTATGTGCTGGATGTCGCCAAACCCGGCGTGAAATACATGGACGTGCACTTCGCCGTCTGCCGGCTGATGACCGACCGACTCAAGGAACTCGGACTCATGCGCGGCGACACAGAGGAGGCCGTCAGGGCAGGAGCCCACGCCATGTTCCTCCCCCACGGACTGGGACACATGATGGGCATGGACGTACACGACATGGAGAACCTCGACCAGATCAACGTGGGCTTCGACGAGGAGACACGGCCCAACCTCGAGCAGTTCGGCACCAACTGCCTCCGCATGGGGCGCCGTCTGGAGGAGGGATTCGTCGTCACCGACGAGCCCGGCATCTATTTCATCCCCGCCCTCATCGATGACTGGCGCGCATCCGGCCACTGCGCCGAGTTCCTCAACTTCGACCTGCTCGAAACCTACAAGGATTTCGGAGGTGTGCGCATCGAGGACGACGTGCTCATCACTGCCGACGGCTGCCGCTTCATCGGCAAGGAGCGCATCCCCTACCATCCCAAGGATGTGGAGAAGGCGATGAATGAATAAAGTTTTCTGCAACTAATTTTCTACAAACAATAAAAAAAAGAGCCTAATGAGAAAAATGTTTTTCATGATGCTGCTGGCTGCCGTGAGCATCGGCGCCAACGCACAAGACAAGAAAGCGGACAACAAGCCCGTCTTCACCACCGTGAAGGAAATCCCCATCACCAGCATCAAAGACCAGAACCGCTCGGGTACCTGCTGGGCGTATTCCACACTGAGTTACTTTGAGGCAGAGATCCTCAAAGCCACCGGCAAGACCTATGACCTCTGCGAGAGTTTTGTCGCCAACAAGACCTACATGGACCGCGCCATCCAGGTGGCACGTCTGCACGGTGACTGCCAGTTCGCACAGGGCGGCAGTGCCTATGATGTGCTCTACTGCCTGAAGAACTACGGTATCTGCCCCGAGAACGCCATGCCGTTCCCCGGCAGCCTCTATGGCGACTCGCTCAACAACTTCAATGAGTTCTTCAGCCTCATGGAGCCATACGTGGCCGCTGTGTCCAAGAACAAGGCAAGCAAGATGTCCAACCAGTGGAAGAAAGGCCTGCAGGGTATCCTCGACGCATACCTCGGCGAGTGCCCGTCAGAGTTCAAATACGAGGGAAAGAGTTATTCTCCCCAGTCGTTTGTGAACAGCCTCGGCATCAACCTCAACGACTATGTGTCCATCACCAGTTACACCCACAAGCCATTCTACACCCAGTTTGCCGTGGAGGTGCAGGACAACTGGCGCAACCCGTTGTCATGGAACCTTCCGATGGACGACATGATGCGCATTATCGACAACGCCATTGAGAAGGGCTACACCGTAGCATGGGGTGGCGACGTGTCTGAGGAAGGCTTCACCCGCAAAGGTCTCGCCTATGCCATCGACACCAAGAAGGCTGAGAGCCTCGCCGGTAGCGACATGGCACGCTGGCTGAAACTCACCCGCGTGGAAAAGACCTCCCTGCTCGACTCCTTAGGTTGCAAGGTGCCTGAAATCACACCGACACAGGAGATGCGCCAGGAGCGCTACGACAACTGGGAACTCACCGATGACCATGGCATGCTCATCTACGGACTCGCCAAGGACCAGAACGGCAAGGAATATTATTTGGTGAAAAACTCATGGGGCGAGGCTGGTGACTACAAAGGCATCTGGTACATGACCAAAGCCTTCATCGCTGCCAATACCATGGACTATATGGTGAACATCAATGCCATCCCCAAGGATATCCTCAAAAAAATGCAGGATGCCCGGAAGAACCAACCGCTGGGAGACTGAAAAGATTGAAAATTGAAGATTGAAAATTGAAAATTCAAGATTCAAGATTGAAGATTGAAGATTAGGATGAGGGATGAAAGGGTTGTGGCAAGCATTTGCCCCCTTTCATCCCTTATCTGTCTTTTGCCCACTTACCTTATCTTATATTCCAAAATATAAATATTCTAAAAAAAACATCAAGAATTCCATGATATGAGTTTTTATTCGTATCTTTACACCCAAATTGCCGTTAATGGGCACTTGTGAGCAGACAACAAGAATAAAAACAATATAAATGCAATTTAAATGGAATTACGAACCACCTACACCAGACGAGAAGAAAGCAGCTGACGAGCTGGCGGGGAAGATCAACATGAATCCTATCCTCGCATCGCTCCTCATCAGGCGTGGCATCACCACAGAGTCGGCGGCGAAGCGCTTTTTCCGACCACAACTCGCCGACCTGATCAACCCCTTCCTCATGAAGGACATGGACGTCGCAGTCGACCGACTCAACGACGCCATGGGCCGCAAGGAGAGGATTTTGGTATATGGCGACTATGACGTCGACGGATGCACAGCAGTTGCCCTGGTGTACAAGTTTCTGCAGCAATTCTACTCCAACATTGACTACTATATCCCCGACCGCTACGACGAGGGATATGGCATCAGCAAGAAAGGACTGGACTATGCAAAGGAAACTGGTGTGAAATTGGTGATTATCCTCGACTGCGGCATCAAGGCCATCGAGGAAATCGCTTATGCAAAAAGCATAGGCATTGATTTTATTATCTGCGACCATCACGTGCCCGATGACGTGATGCCCGATGCGGTGGCTGTGCTCAACCCCAAGCGGGAAGATGACAGTTATCCCTTCAAGCACCTCTGCGGCTGCGGAGTGGGGTTCAAGTTCATGCAGGCTTTTGCCAAGAACAATGACATCCCCTTCTCCCGGCTCATCCCTCTCCTCGATTTCTGTGCCGTGAGCATCGCCGCCGACATCGTGCCGGTGACCGACGAGAACCGTATCCTCGCCTACCACGGGCTCAAGCAACTCAACCAGAACCCCAGTATCGGTCTGAAAGCCATCATCGACATCTGCGGACTCAATGGCCGTGACCTGTCGATGAGCGACATCGTGTTCAAGATCGGACCGCGCATCAATGCCTCGGGGCGCATGGAGAACGGCAAGGAGAGCGTCGACCTGCTCATCGAGCGCGACTTCGCGACGGCTCTGCGCAAGGCACGCCACATCAACCTGTACAATGAGCAGCGCAAGGACATCGACAAGCAAATGACAGAGGAGGCCAACCAAATCGTGGCCAAACTGGAGAGCCAGAAACACCAGTCGAGTATCGTCCTCTATGATGAGAACTGGAAAAAAGGCGTCATCGGCATCGTGGCCTCCCGGCTTACGGAAATCTACTTCCGCCCCACGGTGGTGCTCACCCGCGACGAAGACCTCGCCACAGGGTCGGCACGCAGCGTGGCTGGGTTTGATGTCTATTCTGCCATCAAGCACTGCCGTGACCTGCTGCTCAACTTTGGTGGGCACACCTATGCCGCAGGCCTCACCCTGAGATGGAATGACATCAAGGCATTCAGAGAGCGTTTCCAAAAATATGTTGAGGAGCATATCCAGCCTGAGCAGACAGAGGCCATCCTCAACATCGATGCTGTCATCGACTTCCGCGACATCTCATCAAAACGGCTGCACAACGACCTCCGCCGATTTGCGCCTTTCGGACCAGGCAACGAGAAACCGCTGTTCTGCACTGTCGGCGTCTATGATTTCGGCACCAGCAAGGTGGTGGGACGCGATCAGGAGCATATCAAACTCGAACTGGTCGACTCCAAGTCCAGCCATGTGATGAACGGCATCGCGTTTGGCCAGAGCGCAGCAGCACGCTATATCAAATCGAAGCGCAGTTTCGACATCGTCTACACCATCGAGGAAAACATCTACAAGCATGGTGCCGTGCAACTGCAAATCGAGGACATCCGCCAGACAGAAGAGTTTGAGGGGGGAGTATAATATCTAGAAAATCTAGAATATCTAGAATATCTAGAGTATCTAGATCATCTAGAAAATCTAGAAGATGGCAGACAGATACCAGCAGATACTACGGCAGTACTGGGGCTATGATGATTTCCGCGGCATTCAGCGTGAGATCATCGAAAGCATCGACAGCGGTCACGACACGCTGGGACTGATGCCCACAGGCGGCGGCAAGAGCATCACCTTTCAGGTGCCCGCGCTGCTGAATGAAGGTGTATGCCTGGTGATCACCCCGCTGATCGCACTGATGAAAGACCAAGTGGCACACCTCCGTGCCAAAGGCATCCTCGCCTCTGCCATCTACTCGGGCATGACCCACAACGAAATCGTCACCACACTCGACAATGCTGTTTTCGGCGGCGTCAAAATCCTCTATGTCTCCCCCGAACGGCTTTCCTCACCTCTTTTCTTAATCAAACTCAGCCACATGCAGGTGAGTTTCGTCACCGTCGACGAGGCACACTGCATCAGTCAATGGGGCTATGACTTCAGGCCCTCCTATCTGCGTATCGCGGAGATACGGCACATCAAGCCCGATGTGCATATCCTCGCACTCACCGCCACTGCCACGCCGCATGTGGTGGAGGATATCCAGGAGCAGTTGGGCTTTGCCCAGAAGAATGTGTTCCGCATGAGTTTTGAGCGCAAGAACCTGGCCTATGTGGTGAGGCAAGCCGCTGACAAACCACGTGAACTGGTTCATATCCTCAGCACGGTCAACGGTGCCGCCATCGTCTATGTACGAAGCCGGAAGGAATCCAAGGACATCGCCAAATGGCTGACCGACAACGGTATCAGCGCCACCTTCTATCACGCAGGCCTCGAACCCGCCGTGAAAGACCAGCGACAGACACAGTGGCAGCACGACGAGGTGCGGGTGATGGTGGCTACCAACGCTTTCGGCATGGGCATCGACAAGCCTGATGTCCGCGTAGTGGCACACACCGACTGCCCCGACTCCCCAGAGGCCTATTTTCAGGAAGCGGGGCGTGCGGGGCGCGACGGCAAGAAATCGTATGCCGTGCTGCTCTACAACTCATCCGACCGCCGCAAACTGCTCAAGCGCATCACCGACACATTTCCTGAGAAAGAATACATCCGTGAGGTCTACGACCACCTGGCCGACTTCTTCCAGATCGGAGTGGGAAGTGGTGAGGGCACTGTACATGAGTTTGACATCGAGCGGTTCTGCCACGCCTTCCGCCATTTTCCCATACATGTCGACGCCTCCCTCAGGATTCTCCAGCGGGCAGGTTATCTGGAATACGACACCGACCCCGACAACAGCGCTCGGCTGCGGTTCATGCTTGAGCGCGACCAACTCTACCTGTTGGACCGCACCACACCCGATGAGGAAAGTGTCATCTCTGCTCTGCTCCGTCTCTATGGCGGACTGTTCTCAGACTACAGTTTCATCGACGAGAGTGCCATCGCCATGAAGGCTGGGCTAAGTACCAACAGAGTGTATGAGGTGCTCAAGGCATTGAGCCACAGGCGTATCATCCACTTCATCCCACGGCGGAAACTGCCTGTCATCTGCTACACGCAAAGGCGTGAGGATGGTCATCGCCTCCTCATCCCACACGAGGTGTATGAGGACCGCCGCCAAAGTTACGAGGAACGTATCGGGAGCATGATAGCCTATGCCACGGAAAATGAGATCTGCCGCAGCCGTCAGTTGCTCCGCTATTTCGGAGAGCAGACATCATCCGACTGCGGACAATGCGATGTCTGCCGCGCCCACCGCAGTGAGACAAATGCCGACAGGGATGCCGACGCTTCCACCCGTGAGCGCATCCTCACCCTCTTGGCGGACGGAGGTCAGCACCATATCGCCGAACTCCACGGTCTTCAATTGCCAAAAGAACGACTTGATGCCGCCCTCGCCTATCTCATCGGCGAAGAGCAGGTAAGTGTCAAGGGAGGGTTTTTAAGATTGAAAATTGAAGATTGAAGATTGAAAATTATAATCCTATCAAGAGAATTTTCAATCTTCAATTTTCAATTTTCAATTTTCAATCTTCAATCTTTCTTCATTCCATCACCAGTTCATCTATCTGGCGAAGGATCTCGGTGTTGGTGCGCTGCATGCGGAAGAAGATATACAGTCCGACGGGAAGTCCGATGAGCACTCCTACTATCGTTCCGACAAGGAAAGCCCACGCGCGCCCTTGCTCCATTTCGGAGGCTGCGGGGTCTGAGGCAATCTGATAGAGCATGAATCCCAGCCATAGCAGCCACACCAGCAACATGACTATTCCGAAAACGAGCACCTTGGTGCGCGACCGTTTCATCTCAGCGAGATGGCGCGCGGTCTCCACCATGTTGCCGCTGGCGAAATCATCCTTACGGATGCGGTTGGTCCAGAAATCCAGTCCGACATCGACAGCAAGCATCACTAAAGTGTAGAGCCACCACCACCAACTGAGCCCCATCTGATAGACCAATCCTCCCATGGTGACGGCGCAGAACGGGATGAAAGCCACCTCTATCCACAGCATCTTTCTGATCCACGACATCTTTGACTTCATCGACTGGCGCATCAGTTGGTCGTTGACAATCTGCTGTTTGTCAAGCCGTTCCTTGAAGGTATTCAGTTCAGAGCGAAGTCGCTCCATTTCCATGATATTGTTTTCCATTGCCATTTCTTGCTTTTTCTTTTCTTGTTCCATTGAAACCGTTTTGCCTGCCATGATGACTATTCCTCAGAAGACATGTTTTTGAGTTGTTCCTTGATGCGGTAGAGTTTCACCGACACGTTCTTGGGTGTGATGCCCACGATGGCACCTATCTCCTCATAACTCATGTTCTCCAGCCAGAGGAGGACGATGGCACGGTCGAACTGCGGCAGGCGTGCGATACGCCGGCGGAGAATGTCCATCTGCTTGGAGTTGTGGTTGGTCTCCGTCTCCTCGTAGGGGTTGATGTCCATCGTCAGCGGCACGGTGTGCAGTTTCTTCCGCTTGCGGTCGAGCGACACGCACACATTGAGGGCCACACGGTAGATCCACGAGCGCATCTGGCTCCGCCCCTCAAAGGAGGGCAGACTCTTCCATAGGTTGATGAGCACCTCCTGAAAGAGATCAGCCACCTCATCCTGGTTGTTGGAGAACATGTAGCACACCGTGTAAATAGTGCTGCGGTGCTCTTTTACGATGTTCGAGAATTCCTTTTCTGTCAAACTCATCACTTACAATTGAACAGTTCCTATTCATGTATCGCATACGCTCGATTCTGTCGGCCTGCGAAAGCGATTCTATTTATAAGTCGCAGGAAAGACTTGGAAAACTACAAGAAAAGCATAAAAAAACCTCTCCGGCGGGAGAGGTTTTATATTATTCTTCCCAAAGCAAGCCTTCATTGCTTTGCCAGTCAGGCACTTTGACGCCGACACGGTAATACGCCGATAGGGCGATGTCGAACACCAGCGTGCTGTAGCCTTGAATACCAGAGGTCCCTTGGGTACCATAGCCCAACTGGTAAGGAATGTAAACGAGCCATCTGTCGCCGATGTGCATGTGCTGCAAGGCGGTAGAGAAACCATCCACCACAGTGCTGACAGCAAATTTCATAGGTACCGACACACGCTCGTTGAACTCATCCGTGCCCCATGACTGGTCAAATATCATTCCCAATTCAGGGTCTTTGCTGTCAACATGCGTGGCGGAGGCGAGCAACTGGCCACGGTAGTGCACCCTTACAGTGTCCGTGAACAGCGGGCATCCGCTCCCTGTTCCCTCTCTGAGCACCTTCACCACGATATAGTCGGTGTAAGTGCCCTCTTTCTCCGGGTCACGGGCATAACTCTTGATGACCTTCCACTCCTTGCTGCCCGAGGCTATTGCCTGCTTGGCAGCAGTGTATTTTGCCGCGAAGAACGCCTCGTTCTTATTTATCCAGTCAGGGTATTCCTCCACCTCGTCGTTGGTTTCGGAGCAAGCCGAGAGGCACATAACTGCCACGAGGGCCCATGTCAGCGTTTGGAAAACTCTCTTCATCCTTTTATTATTGCAGTTTCTTGAGCAGGCTGGCAATGCTTACCTTGTCCTCGATGATGCTGTTGAGTTGATCGATGCTCACGCGCTCCTGCTCCATCGTATCGCGGAAACGGAGTGTGACGGTACCATCGGTGAGGGTGTCGTAGTCGACGGTGACACAATACGGGGTGCCAATGGCATCCTGACGGCGATAGCGCTTGCCGATGGTGTCCTTCTCGTCATACTGGCAGTTGAAATGGAAGCGCAGCGCGTTGATGATCTCGCGTGCCTTCTCTGGCAGTCCATCCTTGCGCACGAGCGGCAGCACGGCGAGTTTCACCGGTGCCAATGCAGCAGGCAGTTTGAGCACCACACGTGTCTCGCCGTTCTCCAACTTCTCCTCCTCGTAGGAGTGGCACATGACGGAGAGGAACATACGGTCGACACCGATGGAGGTCTCGATCACAAACGGGGTGTAACTCTCGTTGGTCTGCGGGTCGAAGTACTTGATGGAGCGTCCGCTGTATTTCTCATGCTGTGACAGGTCGAAGTTGGTGCGGCTGTGGATGCCCTCCACCTCCTTGAATCCGAACGGCATGTGGAACTCCACGTCTGTAGCGGCGTTGGCATAGTGGGCCAACTTGTCGTGGTCGTGGAAACGGTAGTTCTCGGCTCCGAATCCGAGTGCCTGGTGCCATGCCATGCGGGTCTGCTTCCATTTCTCAAACCATTCCAGTTCGGTGCCAGGCTTGACGAAGAACTGCATCTCCATCTGCTCGAACTCCCTCATGCGGAAGATGAACTGACGGGCGACAATCTCGTTGCGGAAGGCCTTTCCAATCTGTGCGATGCCGAAAGGAATCTTCATGCGGCCCGTCTTCTGCACGTTGAGGTAATTGACAAAGATGCCCTGGGCGGTCTCCGGGCGCAGGTAGATCTTGTTGGCAGCATCCGACACGGAGCCCATCTCTGTGGAGAACATGAGGTTGAACTGGCGCACATCGGTCCAGTTTTTCGTACCGCTGATGGGATCAGTGATACCCTCGTCGAGGATGATTTGCTTCAGTTCCTCCAAGTCTGGTCCCTGCATGGCTGCCTGATAGCGGGCATGCAACTCATCGCGCTTGCGGACATTCTCCAGCACGCGGGGATTGGTCTCACGGAATTTCTCCTCGTCGAAAGCCTCTCCGAAACGTTTGCGTGCCTTGTCTACCTCTTTTTGAATTTTCTCGTCATATTTCGCCATCTGGTCCTCGATGAGCACATCAGCGCGGTAGCGCTTCTTCGAGTCACGGTTGTCGATGAGCGGATCGTTGAAAGCATCCACATGTCCGGAAGCCTTCCATATCGTGGGGTGCATGAAGATGGCGGAGTCGATGCCCACGATATTCTCGTGCAGAAGCACCATGCTCTTCCACCAATATTCCTTGATGTTGTTTTTCAACTCCACGCCGTTCTGTCCATAGTCATACACTGCTGCCAGTCCGTCGTAGATATCACTGCTGGGGAAGACGAAGCCATATTCTTTACAGTGGCTTACGATCTTCTTGAATACATCTTCTTGTGCCATTTTATGTTATTGTTGAATACTGTTTCCAAGTGCCAAATCTGTTGAAGACTTGATAATTGGGTGCAAATTTAGCAAGAAAATCCGAGCGCACCAAGAATAATGAATGAAAGATTAGCAAAAATACAGCCGCATGTATTTACAATATGACTTTTTTCCCGTTTTTGATATATATGCCATGTGATGGATTGACCACCCTCTGTCCGTTCAGCGAGAAATACACATCCTCATCATCCTGTCCGCTTATCTGCCGGATGGCTGTCGTGCCCGATGACAACGACAGCGTTACGCTGATATCGCTTTCACCGGCTTTGAGAAATGTGCGCAACTGACTCTCCGACAGGCCGTCAATCCTGCCCAAGCGAGTGTAACTCCACGAGTTGGAGCCATAGAACAGGCAGATGTTGCTGCTGTTGTAAAGGATGACGTCACCTGGCTGGGCCGTTGTCTGTTGGTCACTTGCTGGCAACGAGAAACCCAATGCGCCCCAAATCTCGAAACCGCCGCTGCTGTTGAGCCTCACAGTGACAGGGGCTTGCTGCAACTTCTCCACGAGAGCCCTTGTGGCAGCATTTTCCTCGAGAGTCACACTCTGTGTTTGTCCGTCGATTGTGATATACATTTTATCTGTTGTAGTTTGTACCTGAGAGAAATTCAGTGTCTTCAACCAGTTCTGAATCAGCGACGAGGCATTCCTGCGGTTGGAATTGTTGATCCACAGCGCATCGCCCATCCACGCTGCGTCAGGCACGAGCCGCTTGGCATCGCTGACCACACCGCTGATGCCGCTGCTGGCACTCGACACAATCAGTCCGACGTTCTTTCCAGCCATCTGCGGAACGTAGTTAAAGAGGTAAGTTTGCATAATAGCAGCCATCTGACTCCACCACAGCGGCGTGACGATGATGATGTTCTGATAGTTGCTGAGCGATGTCGTCACAGGGTCGATGGCAGGATAACTGCTGGCATCGTTGGGGTGGGCCTTGATGGCATTCAGCAACTGCGTGCCGAGCGCATAGTTGTTGGCCTCGTACCTCTGTCCCTTCTCAGCGGGCTGAATCTCCAGCACATCGGCCTGAATCTGGCTAGTCAGCGTTTTCACTATCTCACGGCAGTTGCCCGTGTAACTATAGTACACCACCAGTGTCTTGCCAACATAGTCGTGCACCTCTGCATTTATCTCATTGTCTGAGGAACAACTGCTGAACAGCAGTGCTGTTAAGAATAAAAAAATCTGTTTCATCTTTATCACCTTTTTATCTCCTTATTGTCTCAGTTGGTCAGTTCTTCCCCCATTTTACTCAATGCATCCTCGCCGAAATGCAACTTCGTGGGATGGTGGAATGCGAAATGGCCCAACATCATTTTAGTTTTCAATCTCTGTTTGCAAAGGTAAGCACAATCATCAAATAGGGTATTATATAAAATCGCTGAAAAAATACCAATTTTACGGATAATATATACTTTATATTAATTTTTGTAACCCATTTTTCATGATTTTAATATTTTTGGCGTAAGAATTTCGATTCCCCTGTGCTGCATCCGTTGGTCAGCACCATCCATTACGATGTGAAAGGGATGATTTTTTCCAACGATTAACTATGAATTATGGACTATGAAAGTTATTAATTCCACAAAAATGTTGGGGAAATAAAAGTTTTTTGTAAATTTGCACCGCCTTAGAACAACGATGCGCTTGTGGCGGAATTGGCAGACGCGCCAGACTTAGGATCTGGTGTCTTACGACGTGAAGGTTCGAGTCCTTTCAGGCGCACTCTTATCTGTTGTCTTTTTGCTCGATATCTCTTGTTCGATATCCCCTATTCAGTATTTTATGTTCAGTATCTTGTTGTCAACAAGAAATATAAATTATCAACTATCACAATAACACATGAAAATGAAATCCATCTTGTTGTCTATCGCTGTCATGATGTCACTCATGGTAAGCGCACAGAAAAAAAGTTTGATCCTCTACTATTCTGAGACCGGAACGACAAAGACCGTCGCGCAGGAATTGCAAAAGCAACTCAATGCCGACATCGAGAGCATCGAGCCCGCTACCCCCTACACCGGAAATTTCCAGGAAACCATGCAGCGCGGCCAGCGCGAGATGCAGAGCGGTGAAACACCCGCCCTCAAACCCCTCAAGTCAAAAATCGCCAACTACGACGTCATCTTCCTCGGCTACCCCATCTGGTTTGGCACTTATGCCACACCCATCGCCACGCTCGTCAAGGAGAATGACTTTGCCGGCAAGACCATCGTCCCCTTCTGCACTTTCGGCAGCGGCGGACTCAACACCTCTGCCAGCGCACTCCAAAAGGCATTGCCCAAGGCTAAGATAGAGGCAGGCTATGGCTTGCGCACAGCAAGGGTAGCAGCGGCAGCCAAGGAAATCGACAGGTTCTTGAAGGAGAACGGATACAAGAAGGGCACTGTGGAGAAACTGCCCGACTACTCCGCCCAAAAGCCAGTAACGGATGAGGAGAAGGCTATCTTCGACGCCGCTTGCTCCAATTATCAGTTCCCTCTCGGCACCCCTTCCACAGTGGGTAAACGCACCACCTCTGACAGCACCGACTATCAATTCATCGTCAAGAGCAGGGGCATGAACGGAGGGGAGTCCACCTCCACCATCTACGTCACCGTAGGAAAGGAACCTGGTGCGAAACCGGAGTTCACGCAAGTGGTGAGATAACACAGCGGATGCTTTTTTATCCCGAATGCGAGAATCGGAGAATCAAACTGATTTGATTCAATTCTCACATTCGGGACTTTTATATCTATGGGGTGTGTTGGACAGAGGTGACTTTTTCAACCACAAATTGCATCATTAATCAGATTTTTATGCTATCTTTGCAACGCAAATGGTTGCATGCCAACCATCATGACCAAACTGATTGGAAATTATGAACGACGACGAGAAGAAGAAAGACGAAGAGACACTGGAAAACGACAACACCTCTGACAACGGCCAGGAACCACAGACCAATGAGCCCGACGAACTTGAGGAAGACAGCCACAGCGACTACAAGCCCGTCAACCGCTTCGACGCCTCTGTGGTACACCACCTCAGCGGCATGTATCAGAACTGGTTTCTCGACTATGCCTCCTACGTCATCCTGGAGCGTGCCGTGCCTCAGATCGACGACGGACTGAAACCCGTGCAGCGACGCATCCTCCACTCAATGAAACGGATGGATGACGGGCGGTTCAACAAGGTAGCCAACATCGTGGGACATACCATGCAGTTCCACCCCCACGGCGATGCCTCCATCGGCGACGCACTGGTGCAACTCGGACAAAAAGACCTGCTCGTCGATACCCAGGGCAACTGGGGCAACATCCTCACTGGTGACCGGGCCGCCGCACCGCGATACATCGAGGCCAAACTCTCGAAATTCGCCCTCGAGACCGCCTTCAATCCCAAGACCACCGAATGGCAGATGAGTTACGACGGGCGCAACAAGGAGCCCATCGCGCTGCCCGTGAAATTCCCGCTTCTGCTGGCACAGGGCACCGAAGGCATCGCCGTAGGCCTCACGTCGAAAATCCTGCCGCACAACTTCTGCGAACTCTGCCAAGCCGCCATCAGTTACCTGCGCGGTGAGGAGTTCCAACTCTTCCCCGACTTCCCCACAGGAGGCTCCATCGATGTGAGCCGCTACAACGACGGACAGCGCGGCGGAGGTCTGCGCGTCAGGGCCAAGATTGAGAAAATCGACACCAAGACCCTCGCCATCCGTGAGATCCCCTACAGCAAGACCACCACATCGCTCATCGATTCGATCCTCAAGGCCATCGAGAAAAACAAGATCAAGGTGAAGAAGGTGGACGACAACACCGCCGCCGAGGTGGAGATTCTCGTACACCTGGCACCCGGCGTGTCGTCGGACAAAACCATAGATGCCCTCTATGCTTTCACCGACTGCGAAATCAACATATCACCCAACTGCTGCGTCATCGTCAACAAACGGCCGGAGTTCCTCACTGTCAGCGAATTGCTGCGCCACTCCGCCGACCACACCAAGGACCTGCTGAGACAGGAACTGGAGATCCGCAAGGGAGAACTGCTGGAGCAACTCCATTTCGCCTCACTGGAGAAAATCTTCATCGAGGAGCGCATCTACAAAGGCAAGCCCTTCGAGAACGCACCCGATATGGATGCAGCCTGCGAATATGTGGATGAGCGACTCACCCCCTTCTATCCGCAACTCATCCGAGAGGTGACCAAGGACGACATCCTCCGCCTCATGGAAATCAAGATGCAGCGCATCCTCAAGTTCAACAAGGACAAGGCCGATGAACTCATCCTGCGCATCAAGGCGGAGATTGACCAGATCGACTACGACCTCAACCATATCGTGGACTATACCGTGAAGTGGTTTGAGCACATCCTCGAGAAATATGGTGCCGACCACCCACGCCTCACGGAGATACGCAACTTCGACACCATCGTGGCATCGAAGGTGGTGGAGGCCAACCAAAAACTGTATATCAACCGCACAGACGGGTTCATCGGGACAGGACTCAAGAAAGACGAGTTCGTATGCAACTGCTCCGACATCGACGACATCATCGTCTTCTACCGCGACGGCAAGTACAAAGTGGTGAAGGTGGCTGAGAAAATCTTCGTCGGCAAGAACATCCTCCATGTGCAGGTGTTCAAGAAGAACGACAGCCGCACCATCTACAACGTGGTCTACCGGGATGGCAAGCGCGGCAGTTATTACATGAAGCGATTCAACGTCACCAGTCTGGCACGCGACAAGGAGTACGACCTCACGCAGGGAACACCAGGCTCGCGCATCGCCTATTTCACCTGCAACCCTAACGGCGAGGCAGAGATCATCAAGGTGACCCTCGAGCCCAACCCCAAAATCAAGAAAATCTTCCTCGAGCGCGATTTCTCCGATATCCTCATCAAGGGACGCGGCAGCAAGGGCAATCTGCTCACCAAATACCCCATCCACCGCATCGCACTCAAGAGCCACGGCCACAGTACCCTCGGCGGTAGGAAGGTGTGGTGGGACCCCGATGTGAAACGCCTCAACTACGACGAGCACGGCACATTGCTCGGCGAGTTCAACGAGGATGACTCCGTACTCGTCATCCTCGAGGGCGGCGATTTCTACATCAGCACGTTCGACAGCAACAACCACTACGAGGACAATGTGCGCATGGTGGAGAAATGGAAACCCGAAAAGGTGTGGACCGCCCTGCTCTTCGATGCCGATCAGTCAGGATTCCTCTACCTGAAGCGTTTCAAGATGGAGGCCACCAAGCGCCGGCAGAACTACCTGGGCGACAACCCCGAGAACCGCGAGGTGCTGCTCACCGACCAGCCCTTCCCCCGCCTGCAGGTGAACTACGGCGGCAGCGATGCCGGGCGCGAGCCGCTTGTCATCGAGGCCGATGAGTTCATCGCCGTGAAGGGTTTCAAAGCACGCGGCAAGCGCATCACCACCCTGGCTGTGGAGTCGGTGGAGATGTTGGAACCTACCAAGATACCGGAGCCAGAGGATACCGAGGAGGAGTCCGACACGGAGGAGGAGCCCGAGAACCTCGACCCCGACAAAGACAAGACCGAACAGCAGGTCATCACCGAACTCACAGGACAGCAGTTCCTCCAATTTGAAGACGATGACGAATAACGAGACAAAAAAAGGCATTCTGGCCGCTCTTCTGCTGTTGGTGACAGCATGGGTGGCACCCTCGCGGGCCGCAGCCCAGGACTCATTGGGCACCACCAAGGAGGTCATCAATGCACAGATGATCAGCCTGGGCAGCGCCAACCTCCTTGACACATACCTGTCACCAGAGAAATACAACGGTGTAGACCTCCGTTATATCTCACACACCTTGCGTTTCACACCAGGCAGACGTTGGGCACACCGCATCACGCATTACGGCGTCATTGCCAGTGGCGACGACCGCAACGAGAAAGGCAACCTTATGCAGGGACTCTATACCCTCGATGTCGCCTTTATCCGGCAGTATGACCTCCTGGGCGGGCGGCTGCATCTGCTGGCAGGCGGAATGACGGACATCAACTTGGGAGCGGTCTATAACTCACGCAACCAGAACAACCCGGCACAGATAAGAATGTCGATGCAGATCGGTCCGACGGCTTCCGCCCGATATGACTTCGACCTCTTCCGCCGGCCGTTCTCCATCGGCTACGAACTGTCAGTTCCCATCCTTGGCCTCATGTTCAGTCCCAACTACGGACAGTCGTACTACGAACTCTTCTCACGCGGCAACTATGAGCACAACGCCGTGGTGACCACCCCCTTCAACGCTCCTTCGCTGCGCCAGATGCTCACCCTCGATTTCCGGCTCCTGGGCGCTCGCTTGCGCATCGGCTATCTGGGCGACATCCAACAGGCGAAAGCCAACCACCTCAAGCAACATGCCTACACTCACGCGCTGATCATCGGCTATGTGAAAAACCTGAGAATCACGCATAAATGAGTGAAGAGTGAAGAATAGTTTCTCCGTATGTTGCGTTTTCGACGCAACCCCTACAAAAGGCCTATTGCCTAAACTCCCAAAAGATAACGAAAAATGGATGAAGAATTGATACTCAAACGATATAAATGGCTCTCCCGATGGGTGTGCGCCGCCGTCGCCCTTTTATGTCTGACCTCCCTCACCGGCTGTATCGACGAGGAGGAGATGCCCGACACACCACGGGGCAATTTTGAGGCGCTCTGGCGCATCATCGATGAGCACTATTGCTTCCTTGAGGAGAAGAAGGCTGCTTACGGACTCGACTGGAACGAGGTGCATGCCCGTTATGCGCCTCAGGTAAACATAACAATGACCGACCTCCAACTTTTCGAGGTGCTGCGCAACATGCTCGCCGAACTACGCGACGGACACGTCAATATCTACACCTCTTTTGATATCGCGAGGGAATGGAGTTGGCAGGAGGATTACCCGAGTAACCTCAGTGATACCTTGCTGAGGCGATACCTCGGCACCGACTACAATATAAGCAATGGTTTCTACTACCGGGTGCTCGACGACAATATCGGGTATGTGCGCTATGAGAGTTTTGGCAATGACATCGGCGAGGGAAACCTCGACGACATGCTCACGACCCTGGCGCCCTGCCGAGGACTCATCATCGACATCCGCGGCAATGGAGGAGGACTCATTTCCTCTGCAGAGAAACTGGCGGCACGGTTCACCAATGAAGAACTGCTCGTCGGATACATCCAGCACAAGACGGGTCCTGGGCACAGTGATTTCTCCTCGATGGAGGAGCAGCGGCTGAAGCCCTCCAAAGGCGTGCGGTGGCAGAAACCCGTGGTGGTGCTCACCAACCGCGGTGTGTTCAGCGCTGCCAACGAGTTCGTGAAATACATGAAATGCTGTCCGAAAGCCACCATCATCGGCGACCATACCGGCGGTGGTGCGGGAATGCCCTTCTCCAGCCAGTTGCCCTGTGGATGGAGCATCCGTTTCTCGGCCTGTCCCATGTACGACCGCGACAAACGGAGCACGGAGTTCGGTATCGACCCAGACCAGTTCGTCTCTCTCTCCGACACCGACTTCGCCCGAGGCATCGACACCATCATCGAAGCGGCACGCAAAATCATTCACTAACAATCAAGAAAGTGGGCATGTCATGACACGCCCACTTTTTCATTCATTCGTGACTTGATTACGCCACATTCTCTGTCATGTTGAACTTCAGGGAGACAAAGTTGGAGAGAGTGGTTTCATAACCATTGTCTGTCTTCTCTATCTTGACGATAGGAACACGGGGATAATAGTCTTTCATGAATGTAGCAACGTTGCAAGGAACCATCGTGGCGGGGACAGCCCCCATCTTGCAATCTATTTTCTCCCAGTTGCCGTTCTCCTTGAACTCAATCAGAATGCCATCGTTGAGGATAACCACAAACAACGCACCTTTCAGAGAGGACTTCTTATGAACGAAAGCAATGCTTCTTCCGGGGAAGTTGCGCTGCACGAAGTACTTGACTGACTTGGGAAGATCCTCTGCGAAGAATCTCTTTTCACTCTTTTTTTCTGCTGCGGGTCGGGTCATCCTGTGGATGAAGTCGGACACCATTGAAATAGCACTTTTCATAACCTTATCTTTTTTTGTTCTTGTTTCTGATGCAAAGATAAGGCGGTTTCAGGCATACCTGGTTATTTTTCCGTGTTTTTCTCTCCCACTCGTTGCGACACGGCACGACAGTTGCGACAAATAGGCTCCATATATAGTAAATATGTCGCATGACGGTTCATAAAAGTCATATTATCGATTCACACCCCTGTTCTCATCAAAAAGAAAAAAGGTTTGAAAAAGCCGGAGGACCTCAGTCCCCCGGCAATTCTTTTTTCTAACCTAACCAAAAACTACTTGTCATTCTACATCATATACGGATTATAGAATCGCGAGCAATAGATGGGATAGTTGGTGTACTTGCTAATTTCTGCGAGATCTGCTACGAAACGTCTTGCCGCCTTGCGGAAGAATTTCACTGTCCTCATTTTGCTTATTGTTTTCATTGTCGTATGTTTTATTTGTTTTTACAATGCAAAAGTAGGGCTGTTTTTCTCCCACAGCAAAGTATTCCTCTTTTTTCGCCTTTTTTCGTAGCGCCACACCCGCATATCTGCGACAAAACGGCTATGGCCCCCAAAAATCTGTCGCAAGCGGTGATGTAAGAGGTTGGTCTACTGGTCGCGGGTAAGCATTCTGCGGTAGTCGACAGGTGTCATGCCCACCACCTCCTGCACACGGCGCTGGAGGGTACGCACATTGCCGATACCCGACTCCTCAGCCACGGCGGCGATGCTCCACTGCGGTTTGTCGCGCAGCATACGCAGGGCGGCAAGCACGCGCAGGTTGTCGATGTATGCCTCCGGGGTGCGGTGGATGGTCTGGTGACGGAACAGCCGGTTGAGTCGTTCCTGGCTCACGCCGAGCAGTTGTGCCAGGGCCGCTGCATCGAAATCGGCCTTCAGATGCGGCCTGTCCTGCTCCACATGCAGTTCGATAAGTGCCATAAGTTGCGAGTCATCCTTCAGGTCGGCATTGCGCTGCCGCTCGATGTTGCCATTGAGCAGTTCACGCGCCACGTCGGTACGGCGTCGCATCTCCAAGTCTTCCTCCAGCCGCTCAGAGAGGTCGAGGTTGCGGCTGACGAGTCGGATCAGTTCATTCTTCAGTTGCTCCACTTCTTTGCGGAGTGCGGCATTCTCCTCCTGCAGCCGCGATATATCTTCCTTGGTCATTGGAAATTAAATAAGTTGGTGAATCCTATTTCATCAAAAACCTGGCGGAGGTCGTCACTCATTCCGTAGATGGTGACCTTGCTGCCATGTTTGTTGGCATTCTTAAGCACTGCGAGGAAAATACGCAGTCCGCTGGAGGAGATATACTCCAACTTGGAGCAGTCGAGGATGATGTCATGACCGGCACAATCATAAAGTACCTGCATGTCGCGCCCAGCCTGGGTGGAGGCACTTGTGTCGAGCCTTCCCTCAAGGCGCATCACATAGTTGTTGTTTTCTTCTGTGAATGTTGTAATCATATATCTTGGATTTGGAATTTAAAAGTTTATATATATAGATGAATAATCTTCATTTATCTATTTCCTGTTTTAGAATTTTTAATCTTCAATCTTCAATCTTCAATTTTCAATTTTCAATCTTCAATCTTCAATCCAGATGTTCAATTCTTTTCCTCAGGGTGAGGATATTGCGGCCTTCATGGCGCTCATAGTTGATGCTGTCCATATACTTGCGGATGAGATGGATGCCGAGTCCGCCGATGCCTCGTTCCTCGGCAGGCAGTGTGATGTCCACTTCCTCCTTGGTAGTAGGATCGAAAGGTTGTCCGCTGTCAGTAATGACAAACTTGACTCTCTCTGAGTTGGCCTCCGCCTCGATGGTGACCTCCCCTTCCAGTCCTGCGGGATAGGCATAATTCATCACGTTGACCACCGCCTCCTCCAAGGCAAGGTTGATCTGCATGGTGGTGGTGCCGGAGAATCCCACCTCCTCACACACCTCTTCTACCATTTCGGCGAGCCGTGGTATCTCGTTGACATCGCAAGGCAGTGTGAGCGAGCGATAGAAGTGACTGTCTGATGCTTGCCTAATATAGTGTATGGCAAGCATGGTGAGGTCATCGCTTTGTTCGGTATTGCCCACAAAGTCGCTGACCGCCGCCGTCATCTGTTCAATGAGTTCACGAGGCGAGCCCGCTTTCAGGTGCTCCTCCAGCCGAGCGGTTCCAAATTGGTTGTGCATGGCATCCTCTGCCTCCGTCAGTCCGTCTGTGTAGAGGAAGATGGTCGTGTCCGACGGAATCTCCGTCTCCTGCGCCGAGAACCTGTAGTTGTTGAATGCCCCGACGGGGAGGTTGGGCTCAACGGGCAACGGTTCATTGCCCACATACGGTGCCTTGTGCCCCGCGTTGGAATAGTGCAATCGTCCGGTAGGCAGGTCGAGGACGCCCACGAACATGGTGATGAACATGTTGTAGTCGTTGTCTTGCGCCATCGTGTCGTTCATCACCGTGATAATGCGCTCCGGAGCCGACTCCCTGGCCAACAGCATGCGGAATGAGGCGCGGGCTACTGCCATCACCAGTGCGGCAGGCACACCCTTTCCCGACACGTCGCCGATGCAGAAAAAGAGTTTCTCGTCACGGATGGAGAAGTCACAAAAATCTCCGCCCACCTCCCGGGCCGGTGTCAGGAAAGCATGGAGGTCGATGTCATCGCGCATGGCAAACGATGGAGACACCTTGGGCTTCATCGCCTCCTGAATGCCCTGGGCGACGCTCAGTTCTCCCGCGATGCGCTCCTTCTCTTTATTCACGTCATGCAGACGTCGGATGCCGCGCACATAGCGATGGATAATAAACGCCAGAATGCCCAGTCCGAGAATTTGTAGGAGGATGACGGGCAACAGGGAGCGTTTTTGGTTGTCATAAAGTTGCGACGCAAGAGCCGACAGTTCCTTCATCGGCACATCGGCACCCAGCACAGCCACCGTTTCTCCCTGGGCATTGCGCACTGCCCGTGAGAAGGTGCACATCAGCACCACCTTGTAGTTGCTCATATAAGGCTCACTCCAGAAACCGTCGCTGTCGATGGCCCGTGAATACCAGGACCGCTTCGTATAGTCGAAGTCGATGACCTGCTCGGTAAGTCCGCCCTGCTCCTCTTCCTTATAAATATATATTCCGTCGTGATGGCCGTCAGCCCCCACCAAGCGGCAATAGTCCACTCCCACCACCTGCTGCTCCTTGCCGAGCATCTCACGGATGATCAGCCGCAGTGAGTCTTTGTCTTGATTGGCGGTAAACCGTTCTATGTCGGGCAGAATCTGAGCCATCGTCTCCTCCACATCTTTCTTCAACTCCGCAGTGCGGTTGGTCGCGCTGAGATCACGCTGCGCCATCTCGGTCATCTGCATGGTGATTCCCCTCCGTGTGGAGAAATACTGCACGGCGGTGATCAATTCCAGCAACAACGCAGCGATGATGAGCACCGCGATGCTTCGAAGTTGATTCTTTCGGGAGGTCTTCATTCTATTAAGTTTCAAAGGCTGTTGATGACATCTTCTGACAGGCCTGTTGCTTTTGAGATTTGTGCAAGTTCCATGCCCATTTCCTTCAGTTGTATGGCTATCTCTCGTTGTTTCTTTGCTTCACCTTCTGCGAGTCCTTCAGCGAGTCCTTCAGCGAGTCCCTCGGCATGTCCCTCGGCACGCCCCTCGGCACGCCCCTCGGCACGCCCCTCGGCGAGTCCCTCGGCGAGTCCCTCAGCACGCCCCTCAGCATGCCCTTTGGCATGTCCCTCGGCACGTCCCTCCTCTGCCGCTCTCTCTATGATGGCAAGGTTGTCCCGATAGACCTTGATACTTTCTTCATATCTCTCTCGCTCAGCCGGGGTGAGGGCTTCCACCTCACATATCTCTGCCAGCCTCTGGAATGCAGCATATTGTGCAGCCCAGGGCATTCTATCCAGTATCTCCATATTCTTCAATACATAAATCCATTTCTCGAAAAAACTCTCACACTCATCATACTCCTTGTTGAACAAAGGAAGTTGTAGAAATATCATACGCATTTTGTCGCTGAACATCTCCTTGGTCTTCATGTTCAGAATTCCCACGTCAGTACGGAACTCATCCTTAAAAGGTGCCTCACTGAAATTCATGAAGAATACGCCATAAACAGCGCTGAGCGCATATCTCTTTCCTTCAATTCCTCTTTTGCTTTGACCGACAATTGCTTTCGAAAGGTATAGCAACGCGCGGTCTTTGAAATACGCCTGTGCGCGGTTCTGCATCTCCACCACGATACGTTCACCCGTATCTGTCGTGCAGTAAATGTCGTAAATCAGTCCGCGGTCGATATCGGTTTCGGGCAACTGCTCCTTGTCAAGGAACTGCAGGTCGGTTATAATCCTTTCACCCTCGAGCAGGGTGTTGAGGAACGACAACAGAAGGTCTTTTGATACTTCTTGGCCAAAGATCCGCTTGAAACCCACGTCTGTGAAAGGATTGATAAACTTTCCCATATTTCTTTGCTTTTTCTGCAAAATTAGCGATAATATGTAAATAAACAAAATTATATCATTTTTTTTTGAATTTCATGTCTTTCGCATTCCCAAACTCCTATACTCCAATTCCTTTTGTAATACATCCTTTTTATTCTTTTTTGTGAGTGCCCTGGCCACACGGAACTACTCAGCACCCTCTAGTAAACATGTTCAACAAATTAGAAAAGTAGTCGCCTATGGCGAGAAATTTTAAGAAAATGTTTAAGAAAATTATAAGAAAATATTTTTTTACCATTTTTTTATTTTTTTTTATAATTTCTGCCCGTCAGGGCACTCCTAAGTACATTTATTCTGAGGGTGCTGAGTAATTACGGCCACACTTCTTTTTCGCCCTTTTTGTGAACGCCTTGGCGTTTTTTCGCAAGCAGCAGCGTTTACCGAACGGCAGCCAAAAATGTTTTTCTTCTTTTTTCCGAAGCGAAGCGGTTTTTGATCTTCTCTCCATATCAGTTGGTGTGTGCCCTGAAACGCAAGCAATTATAATCTCTGTGCCTCTGCCTCTCTGTGTTGAAAAAACGAATTTTGGCTACACCGAAAGTTCTATCGCTCGGGAAAGAAAATAAAAACTTCGTTATTTATTTTGCTTTCCTCTCGCTTATTCGTACTTTTGCAAGGGAAAAGCCTTAAAGACTGAACTTTCAATACAAAACATGATAAGGACAAAAACGATAACATGCCTCATCTTTTTCCTTGCTGTCATGACCGTCAGTAAGGCTGATGAAGTGACACCGCTACCCTCAGACACAGCCACCGTCCAGACAAAAAGCCCCAAGAAGAAAAAAGGTATCGGACAGATTCTTCTCCAACCCTTCAAATGGATCGGACGCAACTGGTCAGCCTACGACCCAAGATACTCCACCCCGTCGTTCTATAACTGGGCATTACAGTTGCAGAACACCACCTCGGCAGAGTATATGTCGATGGATGACAACGTCTTTAAACTGCAAATGCGCTCCAAACTCTCCCACCGCGTGGGACCGTACCTGGGATGGCGCTGGCTGTTCTATGGCTTCACCATCGACCTCAATGCCGACAACATCTTCAAGGGAAACAAGCGAAAGAACGAGTTCACACTCTCCATCAACTCCAACTTGTTCAATATTGACCTGATCCGGCGGCGCACCGGTGGCGACTTCATGGTCAGGAAGATAGACACCCGCGGATATTCCATGTATGACGCAGATATGGCCAACCATTTCGGTGTAGGCAATAATGTACGTTATGGTATTAATGGCATCAACATCAACTACTTTACCAACCACCGCAAATACTCCAACCCTGCCGCTTTCTCCAACGGTGCCATACAACTCAAGTCGGTAGGCTCCCCTATCATCGGTCTAGGCTACACCCACCAGAAACTTGAGACTACCGTCAGCAACTTGTTTGCCGATTATGCTGCAGAGAAGGCGGGCATGGTCATCAACGATGCCTCTACATATTTGATGTTGGCTATGTTCGACACAGACAACCTGGCTATGTATCTGAACGCCATACCCACCAATTTCACCATCGACAACCTGCACCTGCAACTGGGATATGCCTACAACCTGGTGTTCTCACGCCGTCTTCTGCTCGGTCTGTCGCTGATAGCATCTCCCGCCATTAAATGGACTAAATTTGACAACAAGGGCAGTTACCTTTGGGAATTCGGTCCCAACTTTGTCGATATGTACAACAGCATGATTGAAGATGTTGAAGATGTTGAAGATATTGAGAATGCAGAGAAGATCAACGTCAGCGATGTCCAAATCGTAGAGTATTCAAGAAACTTCGGTTACGACTTCTATGGGCGCGCCAGCCTGACCTACAACTTCAACCGTTGGCGCTTCGGCATCAATGCCAGCGTGAACAGCCTGCTATACAAGCAACAAGGCATCAAGTTCTACAACAACTACGGCAATGCCATCTTCTATGCCGGCTATTGCTTCGGACGCAAGAAAGAATACCGCTATAATGGGGAGAATCGTGAGGCATACATCACCGCCGCACTGACCAAGAGCCAGATTGAGGAGATGAAGGACACGGTGCCCGCCGGCAACATCAGCCACGCCTTTATGGAAGTGGCCGGCAAAAAGACCAGTTACAAGACCGACGTCTTCGACCTCGACCTCTACGGCTGCGACCTGGTGATAGGACCCGACGGGAAATACGGCACGTTCGAGATTACCGACGGATATGTCACCACCGGAGAGGACACGGAGGGCCGCCTGCGGGCGGGCAAGGTGATCGACATCGGCAAGGATGGCAACATCGCCATAGAGGCTGGGCACAAGAAGAGCATCCGCGCTGCCAACTGGTGGAAGTCACAACTTGACGTGAGGCAGACCCCGTTCAACTGGTACCCGGAGATGCTGCATTATGCGGTGAAAGGGCGCCTTACACTCAATGTGCGCGACCATACGTTTGGGACAATGATGCCACAGCAGTTGGTGATCGACGACTTCTGCCTCTGCCACGGCAAGGACACCAAGGAGTTTTATATGATTGGTGCCAAGGACTTTTTCTCACGCTCCGCCTACAGCATCACCGGCGATGCAGCCGTCAACGGCCGTCTGTGCCGCATATATGTGGAGTCGAAGAAGATGGGCAAGAAGATGAACATATACGTCAACCGACTGAAAGCATCCTCACGCAACTGGATGCAATACATCCCCGACACACGCGCCATCGGCAAGATCTCACTGCCCGGCACCCACGACGCTGGCTCTGCCTCGCTGCCGGAGAACACCGTTACCAGCATGGGACATACACAGAACTTCACTGTGACAGAACAACTCCGCGACGGCATCCGCGCCTTTGACATCCGTCTGAAAAAGAACATGAAATACGGTCACACCATGACCTGCCGTGACGGATTCGACGAGTCGCTCGTCGACATCAGGAAATTCCTTAAAGATCACCCGTCGGAGTTCATCGTCGCTCTCATCGGCAGCGACGAGGGCGGCAAGTGGGAAGAGGAGATGCTCCACAATTTCAAGAAATTGACCAAGGAGTATGCCGACTTGTTCGTCGAGGACTTCGGTCCCTCGACACCCATCAGTGAGGTCCGTGGCAAGGTGCTTGTCATCAAGCGGCAGGAGGCCTGTCCGCTGGGCAAACTGCTGAAGTTCGAGGACAACACGATATTCAACTACGACTGCTTCGTGGTGGAGGATGTCTATAAGGAGCACAAGACCTACAAGAAAATCAAACTGGTGGAGCACCATCTGCGCAACGCTTACGAGAACGAGGATCCCAACAAGTGGTACATCACGTTCAACAGCATCGCTTGGGACCCGCGCCACCACAAACCCTATTACTCGGCATGGGGTGGAAGGAATATTCGCAAGCCCATGAACCAGGCGCTGCGCGAAGTCATCGAGTCCAAGGAATACACCAACTTCGGCATGGTGTTCCTTGACTTCTACAACGACCACAGCGACAAGCCCCAACTCCTCCAGTCGATCATCAACTCCAACTTCCTCGCCAATGTCGATGAGGACTATATACCAGTGAAGAGTGAAGAGTGAAGAGTGAAGAGTAAAGAGTGAAGAGTGAAGAGTAAAGAGTGAAGAATAACTTCTCTGTATGTTGCGTTTTTGACGCAACCTCTGCAAAAGGCCTATTGTCCAAACTCCTAAACTCCTAAGCCCCTAAATTATGAACGATCAACACCCCATCTGCAAGTCTGTGGAGCGCATGCTGCACCAGGAGATCCGCACGCCCAAGGACTTCACGTTCCTTCGCGACCAGATCTATGCCCGCACCCGTGTGATACTCAGCGACACCACGCTGAAACGCGTCTGGGGATATGTCAACTACGACCACGCTCCCAGTCTGAGGACGCTCAACACACTGGCGCAGTTTCTGGGCTTTCAGGACTACAAGCAGTTCAGTGAGCAGTCGCCCGATGAGGCTCCGAGCGACATCGTCATCAGCAACTACATCGACGTGGATGAAGACCTCACTGAGGGTGACGAACTCACCCTGTATTGGTTGCCCGACCGGGAGTGCCACCTCCGCTATTTGGGCAACAACCGCTTCATCGTGACGGCTTCGGCCAACACCCGCCTGCGTGAAGGCGATACCTTCAGTTGCCACTTTATCATCGAGGGCGAGCCGCTCTACCTCAGTCAACTGCATCAGGGCGACCGTCCCGCCGTCAACTATGTCTGCGGCAAGCAGGGAGGAGTCAGGTTTGAATACCCCTCCCCAACCCTCCCCAAAGGGGAGTGACCCCACAAATTGCGGTGCGATAGGTAGGGACGCGATGCATCGCGTCCGCCAGCCATAAATCAACTTTAAACTATCAACTATGAACTATGCACTATGAACTATGAACTATGCACTATGAACTATGAACTAAAAATATGACCGACGACACCTCAGGCTATATCACCATCGACTACGAAGGCATCAGCAGCGACTTCACTGATGTCGAGGCGCTGCCCTCCTCCGGCACCTGCGACCTGTTCAGGGCGAAGCGCTATGGCCGGTGGTATCTCCTGAAATGTCTCAAGGCTAAATACGCCACCGACTCCGCCTGCCAGCAGATGCTGCGCAAGGAGTTTGAGATTGTCATCTCATTGCAGCATACCTCCGTGATGCAGGTGACGGGCATCGAGGAGGTGTCGCTTCCCGGCAGGGGAAAGGTGCTGTGCATCATCGCAGAGTGGATCGACGGCCGCACGCTGAACGATTTCCTGGCCGAGAACCCGTCGCAGCGGGAGCGCCGCCGCATCGCCACCGAACTGTGCGAGGCTGTGGCTTACATCCACTCACAGCAGGTGGTGCACCGCGACCTGAAGCCGTCGAACATCATGATTACCCACAATGGCGACTATGTGAGAATCATCGATTTCGGCCTCGCCGACACCAACAGCCACACCATCCTCAAGCAACCCGCCGGGACACTGCGCTATATGGCTCCCGAACAGTTGCAGTTTGCCGTCGCCGACGTGCGCAACGACATCTACTCGCTCGGTGTCGTGATGAAGCAAATGAACCTTGGAGGCGGCAAATACCGAAAAGTGGTCAGACGGTGTCTGAGCCCTGTCGAAGAGCGCTACCAAAACATGGAGGCACTGCTCGACGATCTCCGCAGCCAGCGACGCCAACGCCTGGCATGGGGGACAGGTGTGCTGGCTGTGGCGGCAGTCATCGCCCTACTGTTGGGACAGGTGTCCCACCTGCAACAGGAGGCCAATGAGCAGCGCACCCAACTCCGCATCCTCAACCATGAGATCATCGGGTTTGCTGATTCACGTGTCAAGGAGAAATGTGTGCAACACTGGGATACCGATGGCGACGGGCAACTGAGTTACGACGAGGCGGCAGCAGTGGACAGCCTGGGCGATGTCTTCACAGGCGACACCCTCATCACCTCTTTCGATGAATTGGAACACTTCACTGGTCTCGAAAGCATTGACCGTAAAGCCTTCAAGGATTGTGTGCATTTGCAGTCGGTGCGCATCCCTTCCAAGACCCGCTTCATCCGCAGCGAGGCATTCCGTCATACAGGTTTGCAGCAAATCATCATCCCCGGAGCCGTAGCAGGGCTTGGCGACTACTTCATGAACGACTGTCCGCAACTTGAAACGGTGATTTTCGAGTCGCGTCCGCCAAATACCAATGTGACACCCGAGAGCGAGCCCTTTGTCAATTGCCCTCAACTAAGCACCGTCTTTATCCCTACCACCATTTTGAAAGCGATGCAGACGGGGAAAAGCCTGGAGGACAAAGGCTATAACCGAGAATATATCAGCAAAAACCTCGGGCATTATAGTTACATATTCCTCGTCTGGCTCACATGGAAGGCTGTATTCCCATTGATGACCGACCATATCCGCTTCGCCGACCCACAGGTAAAAGCGATTTGTGTCAGACAGTGGGACCGCGACGGCGACCATGAACTTTCGATAGATGAGGCAGCCTCCGTGAAGTCGCTTTCCTCTGCCTTCATAGCCCAAGATGAGATAGAGTCATTCGATGAACTGAGGTTTTTCACCGGTATCGACCGCATCAACGCCAGTGCCTTCGAGTTGTGCAGTCACCTGAAATCCATCCGCATTCCATCCTCGGTAAAAGTGATTGAGAAATGGGCATTTGCAGAATGCAAAGCCTTGAAAGAATTCACCATCCCCGGCCATGTGGAGCAAATAGAGCACCACGCATTCTATGGGTGCAACCTGCGTGAGGTGTTCATCCCTGCCAGCGTCAACTTCATTGGTATCAGTGCCTTCACCTGTAACCCTCATCTGACCAAGGTTGTGGTGAGTCCCGACAATCCCGTCTATGACAGCCGTGACAACTGCAACGCCATCATCGAGACCAAGACCAACACGATGCATACAGCCTGCGTGACGACTTTCTTCCCCCGCACCGTCGACAAACTGGCCGACGAGGTCTTCATTGGAATTGGCCGTGACACCCTCACCATCCCGCGCCAATTGAAGGCCATTGGCCCATGGGCACTATCACTCACCATCGACACCGTTTTCTTCGAGTCACCCGAACCACAATTTATCGATCATCAGAGTCTGCAAATATTCAGCCTGGATGTTGTCATCATCGTGCCCAAGGGTGCCGCCAAAGCCTACCGTTCCATCCCCAGCCTGAGTTTGTACAAGGACAACATCAGGGAGAGGTGATATGATATTGAAGATTGAAGATTGAAAATTGAAAATTGAAGATTGAAGATTGAAAATTGAAGATTAAAATTGAAAATTCTTGCTGTGGCTTTTGGCCTTTGACAAGCAACCCTGTCAGCCGAGCGGCCCAGTCTCTTTTTCTCCTTTTTTGCGAGTGCCTTGGCACTTTTTCGCAAGCATCAGCGTTTGTCAGTTGTCAACCAAAAATGTTTTTCTTCTTTTTTCCGAAGCGAAGCGGTTTTTGATTATCTCTTCATCTCAGATGGTGTGCTCTGTTGCTCAGAGGAAATGAGAAAGAAAGAAATATAAAAACAATTTCAGCGTTGATAAAAAACTGCGGTCACTGGTATTATGGTCTAAGGAATATGGGAATAAAGGAATAAATTCTCTGTATCTCTGTACCTTTGTGTTGAGAAAAACGAATCAAAACCTCCCTCTCCGTGATTCACAAAAAATAATTCATGAATAATTCATGGACATTCGTGGTCATTCGTGTTAGAAATATTCAAACATATAATTGCCATGTAATTACACATGAATTTGACCGCTCCGCGGCCGCCGGTTTTATGGTCTATGAAATATTAGGAATAAAGGAATAAAATCTCTGTGCCTCCGTACCTCTGTGTTGAGAAAAACGAATCAAAATCTCCGTCACTCTCTGACTTATAGAAATTACGCAAAAAAGCGTAACGCAAATTTGCATAATTTTCTTTTTTGTCTTATCTTTGCATCGCAATTGCGGTTGGCTCAGCATAGTAAAGAAAATGCAATTATGCCTCCATTTTCTACAATATCAAAAAGACAATATCTATGAAGAATCCTTTTCTCACCTATGGTTATAATGGTCCGGAATACTTCTGCGACCGAGCAGACGAAACCGAACGACTTATCAAACTTTTGACCAATGGCAATCATGTAGCCCTAGTGTCACCTCGACGTATGGGAAAAACAGGTCTCATCAAACACTGCTTTTCCCAACAAGAACTGAAAGATAATTATTACTTGTTTATCGTGGATATCTATGCCACAAAATCTTTGGCAGAGTTAATATACGAACTGGGACGGACTATCCTTTCTGTCCTTAAGTCCAAAGGTCGGAAGGCATGGGAGCGTTTCATTCAAATAGCCGCCTCCCTGCGCACTGGCATCACTCTTGATGGACTTGGACAACCTTGTTGGAACTTAGAAATTGGCGATATACAAACACCTAGTGCTTCCCTGGATGAGATTTTTCTGTATCTGTCAGAAGCCGACCGTCCATGTATCGTGGCCATTGATGAGTTTCAGAGCATCATGGATTATCCCGAACAAAATGTGGAAGCCCTCCTCCGTACCTATATACAAAATTGCAACAATGCACGGTTCGTGTTCTCTGGCTCAAAACGGCACATGATGGGTGAGATGTTCTCATCACCTTCACGGCCTTTCTATCAAAGTGCCTCTATGATCTCACTCAGACCAATTCCCCTCGTTTCATACACATCTTTCATTCTTCATCATTTTGAGCAAAACGGCTATGGTATTAGTCCAGATGCCATTAAATACCTATATGAGAGATTTGATGGCACTACTTGGTATATTCAAAAAATTTGCAATGAGGTCTTTGCTTCTGCTGAGATAGGTCAATTGTGCAACACTAACGACATCGACACTGCCATCACTCATGCCGTTGAGGAAAAGGAAGACGTTTACCAAGACTTGATGGGGAGGATATCCATCAAACAGAAAGCCCTTCTGCTGGCTTTGGCACATGAGAAAAATGAAGCAAAACCTACCAGTGGAACATTTATCAGAAAGTACAAGTTGACTTCTGCTAGTACTGTACAAAGAAACCTTTCCGCCCTTCAGGATAAAGATATTTTAACCAATGAAAACGGGAAATACCAAATATACGATTATTTCCTATTCTTTTGGTTGAACAGGATCTGAAAACATTGAAAATTCTCAACATGGACATTCGTGTTGAAATAAGAAAACATGTAATTACCATGTAATTACACATGAATTTGACCGCTCCGCGGCCGCCGGTTTTATGGTCTAAGGAATATGGGAATAAAGGAATGATACCTCTCCCCGACCCTCTCCAAAGGAGAGGGAGTTCCCTAATTCCTTGATTCCTTAGACATTATCTCATTAGAATGTGAATCAAAATCTGTCCTTTGAAATGCCAAAAATCCACCAAAAATAGAAGAAAGCCCTAAGAATCAGCAGAAATGTATAGGGGGCAATATGGGCGATTCTTTAATAATAGTATGTGATGTACAATCACATCATCATCAGCATTTCATAATTTTTCTTCTTTGTAGCGTCCATAATTAAAAATATATCTACAAGCCACCAAATGCCAGCTCCTCCACAAGTCAACAATTTTGCTACCCCTAATCCAACATCACCGATATAAAACCTATCAACACCATAAACCCCAACAATAACAGAAATAATCAAAGAAATTGTAGGGTCTTTCAACTGTGACATATAAATGGCAGCTGTTTCATATTCAATATTCTCTAATTTCTTTTTTACAATACTTAAGCTTTCAAATGGCAATTTTGTACTATGCATAGCCAGTAATTGATCTATTTGACCTTTTTCCATATTTATATTTAAAGATTAAAAAAATTCCTAATGATAAACCATATCCAACATAGTGTCAAAAAAACAATCACTACATATCTGTTGTTTAGAAATGTGCACAAGACCCTTTTAATATTTGAACTTGGCATAATCAAACATGCAAGGAACCCCAATGCATATGGAACAGCAAGCAATAAAAAATAATTGTAATGAATTGCTTTTTTTAATTCACCATGCAAAAACCAATATATAGAACGCTGAATTCCACATCCTGGACAGTTATAGCCTGATATTAGCTTAAACGGACATTTTGGATAAATCCATGAGTTTTCAGGATTAATCAAATACAAAATGTATAAGCCAGAACATATCAACATCACATATATCAACTTCACTTTCTATACACTATTTATATTTAAATACATCAGGCGTTGTTAATACGCCTGATGCTATAATAATAAAAGATACCTGACTAAAAGAAGTTCATCAACTTTTGATAATTGAAATTTTTTGTTCTGTCAAAAATAGTGAAAAGGTCAATCAAGAGCCAAATCCCCGCTCCCCCGCAAGTGAGAAGTTTCGCTACTCCAAGTCCATTGTTACCTAGCCAGAATCTGTCTACGCCCAAATTGCCTAGAAAGAAGGCCAACAAAAAACCTACCACAGGATTTTTCCATTCTGAACCCATTAACATGGTTGTTTTTGCCTCGTCCAACGTGGCAAGTTTTTCGCGAATTTGTTGTTGCACCATTGCGGGAAAAAATTTCCCATTGACCATTAGAAATTGATCGATTTTTTCTTTTTCCATACTTTGAAATTTTAAAAGATTAATAATATGTTGATAATTATGTCAACTTTTTATTGTAAAGCAAGATTGTGTCATCTTTTTTATGTAAGCACCATAATTTTAAATAATTAACATAAAGACCAAATATTTAATGAATGCTTATTTAAAATTACCTCATATGGCTAGCCGCAGTAGCCATTTTGTTAGTAATCTTTATATATCTAGCCCACTGAGATGCAGACATGTCACCTTGAGCATTTTCCATCTTTTCACTGAATTCCTGAGCCTTTTCCAAAAGTGAAGGATACTCTTCCAGTGCACTCATATCTCCATTTGCAGCTTTCTTTGCATAAGAAATGTACTTGTCAACATACTGCTCATATGAATTAAGTAAAGCATCCCAATCTTCAGAACCTGAAGATGACTCATACGAATAGGAGTCATTATCCTCATCGGAATCACTATCGTAGTCATCGCTACCTATAGAAACTGACCCTGTTGCAAAAGTAGGAATATCAGCACCCTCTTCGTTTTTCACTAGTTTGAAGGGGAAATGTTGTCCTTTGAAGTTTACGAACTCACCTGTGAATTCTCCACCATCCCACTGTCCCATAAAATGGCCTGTAGGCTGCCCCTCATCATTTGTTTCATGAATATCGAGGTTTCCATCTTTATCAGCAGTTCCCGACAAACTCAATGGATTGCTGGGCCCGCTCGATTTATAGTAGTACTGGCCATCCACATGTTTGCCATCAATCTCGAGGTGCATCACCACCCGGTATTTGGAAACTGCTCCAGCCAAATCAAGAATTTTGGGTCCGGTTGGCTCTGGTTCAGGAACCACCACCTCTTTCTCTTGCACTTGAACAGGTTCTTCCTTTTTCTTTTCAGAACACGAAATGATTAATGTGCTTGTTATAATTGCCAAGCCTATTGTCAACTGTTTTTTCATATATTTATTATATTATTTCCGATTTGTCACTTATTTACAAATGCTCATACAAATATGTTTGATCCATTTTCTCTTCCAAATCATCATTTACTTTTGAATTTTGCAGAACTCCACGTATTTGAGATTTTTATTTTAGATCCTTTCTGGAGAATTTTTTCCCATTTATCTTTTGAAATGTTTTTTATGTACATCCTCAATCTTTCCAGATTTCAGATATTCCTTGAATTCCATTTCATATGTATCAAGATTTTGCTCTGGCCTAAATGTTCCAAAATCAATAACAGTAAAGTCATCGGCATCTTCCACTTCCAAACCAAATGAGAAAGAATTGTCAGAACAAACATCTGTCCTAACTAATAATTTAATAGGCATTTCTATTTTTACTTTATCTCCTAATTCATCCACAACTTTAAGAGTAAGACTGTTGGGGAATTCTACATATTTCGTCAAGTCTCCCAATTCCTCGATATCTGTATCCAATGTTATGGCATCAGCACTTGTTTCCTTTTCTCCATTACATGAAAATATGCATAACAAAAGAATCAACGACACTAAATTGTTGACTTTATTCATAATTGTTCTTTTTGAATTAACGCCTACCGCCTTTAAAGCACCTCGGCCTTCTCTTTTAAAAACTATTCGCAAGGTTGTTTCGTTTTATCAGGAAAAAACAACTCTTGGTTTAGTATTAGTAGCAATCTTAAAAAAATCAATATCTTCCGTTTTTAAGTTTAAACCATTTCACAAGTTTTTTGTTCTTGTCAAACCAAAATGAAAAATATGGTTCATTGTTATGAATTGAATAGTGATAATCGCCTGTTACTTCATACACCTTTCGTTCTCCATATGAGAGAAGGAGGTATTGAGTTAGGCCTTTTACAACTTTATCGGTAACCACAACACGTGTTCCTGGTATCTCTTTTTGTATATATCTTGCCAAATCGTCCAAAAGCATACCTTGGCGTAGGCCCGTCAGTTGATTAGGGCTTTCACCTGCTAAGAAGATCACCTCGTTACCTTCTACAGAACCTATTCCAGCAGCACCTACAGATCCATCTAATATATAAATATAGTCTTTATTATTGTCAACCTTAGCATTGACACCTCTTCCAGACCAGGACCAATCGATAGGCTGATTATCATCAGCCCCTAAAGCCTTCCAATCTACATCTACCGTCAATATCGCTGTTTTCAAGCCTGGATCCAAAGGATGGCTATAAAGCTCAAAAACATAATTAGCATGGCCTTTAGTTAAAACTTTTCCTCCCTCACCATTTGGCCCAAATACAAGAATGTCTGCATGGTTATGGCGGCTCATAGAACCTTTTTCGAATTTAGAATCATTAGAAGAAGCACTTTGTCCGCTTGAAGGTTGTGTCGCTTTCTTTGTTCCAACGCGTTGAGTAGTGCGAGTAACGTTCCTTTTTGTCGTACTTCGCGCTTTGTTTTGAGCAGATGATAGCACGGGCAATGTCAAAAACAAAGCCATAATTACAATAATTTTTTTCATAATAATAATTTTAAGATGAATATTTTGAAATTATAAAACTATGACAATTTATTAATGATTATGATTCATTCACCAATATCCATAAGTCTCATTATACCTTATCTTATCTCCCAGGTGCTCACCGACAATGCCGACAGGATCGCCAGCGTTCACTGGTCCCCATCCAGCAGATGTATCATCTCCAGAATTGAAGATTTGCTTTCCTGCCTTGTTGTAACAAAACACCTGACGTACCATAACAAAATTGTAGCGGGCATCAAATTGGGCTTTTGTGCGGGTTGAAGCAACAGGAGTGCGGAGACCTGCTTGTTGGGCAAGATAGTTCTGCCATTCAGCCGTGTGATACTCTGCCTTCACCCATACAATATGCTCTCCGCTTTTCGTCGTTGTGATATTGGAATTGTAAGAAATGGTGACAGTACCATCATCGCTGATTTTAATCCATTTCCCAGCATTAGATTGTGCGCTGACCATGCCGAATGGCAATGCAAGCAGCAGGAACATAAGGATAACTTTTGTTTTCATAATAACATCTTTTTTAATTTATATTGTTTTGAGTATTGCACATTCCATTGTATTAGACACAAAAGTAAGGTGTGAGCCTTCTTCCGTTCTCCGTCTGAAGGTTCTGCCTACCCGTAACAAAAAGAATGAAACCAGCTCACACCCATAGGTATATGCAGGACACAGCATTCCCTCTGACGGGAATGGTGCTGTATATCCACCATGGGAGAAGCAGCCTCAGACTTTCACCTTGCTACGTTGAATTTGGCAGATTCTCAGACAAGTGAAGTTTGATTGCTCTTCTCAAAATGTCGCGTCACCGAAATGACGCTCCAAAGATAGTGCAAATCGAGCGGAATTCAAAACAAAATCCGAAGAATTTTGATTTTGATTCCCGAGATGCAGCCTATCTCCGATACATAGTATCAAAATAAGAAAAGTTTTCAAAGACCGTTCGTTGTGAGCTGGAATTTTTTAACTCAAGTGCAAAAATAGTGTTTTTCTAAAATAACTGCCAAATTTTCTGTTGGTTCATTTTGGTTCATTTTTGATAGCGCTTGACAAACAACCCTAACGCGGATATTAATCATAAAAACTTGTCAAACAATTCATCTCAGAAAGCAAGAACAAAACCGATAAAAAAAGACTTACCCCTTATTAGATTTGGAAATTTGAAGAAAAATGCTAACTTTACTGAAGTTTCCCACCCCATTCAAATGCACTAATCTTTCATTTATCCCGAAATAGAGAGATTTGTCGAAGACCCACGAGGAACGCAGTAATTAGAGAATTATTTCACTACGACAAGAATTAAAAGGAATTGGAGAAGAAATGGCAGGCCATTCTGCAATAGCAAGGTGAAATTCCGTCGCTTGCGACAAACCATTCTTGAAAATTCTTTTGTGTTGCATATAATTCTTAAATTCTCAAATTCGTGACAGAAAAACTTGAGAAA